>JAEEGL016127421.1_pt1 | contig 10811 bp, 5 predicted proteins | sample 9134231 | NCBI WGS metagenome assembly JAEEGL01 (sample SAMN16246548, study PRJNA631951) | gut metagenome | biome: gut microbiome; feature: rumen; material: fiber-attached | host: Bos | place: Iran: Karaj | collected 2018-10
GCCCTTCCAAGACGGATGAGGTATTCAATATCATTTACGAAGTAGCTTATATGTACATGCTTCTTAGCAATGTTAAGTTTCTCAACACACTCAAGAACAGATGCTCCCGCTTCAACGAGTCTGTGGGCTTCAAGAACCAGCTGTCCCATACCGCAGGAGAGGCTCTCGGAATCTATTATTGTTACATTATCAAAAGCCTTAGCCGCCTCTGATGAGCACCAGAAAGCCCCTGATGCCTTAGAAGACATTGATATATGGATGATATTCTCAGCTTCGATAAGATGCTCTGCAAAGAATTTCTCAAAATCATCAACAGTAGGCGTATCAGGAGACATGTCATAGCCTCCATCCTTAGCCATATATTTGAGGATTCCTTCCGTATCAACCTCAACATCATCAATAAAGGAACCATTCTTATTCTTAATATAGAAATGAACAATTGGAATTCCCATCTTATCGAGTAGTTCCTTGGGAAGATCACATGCACTTTCTGTAGTAATAAGAATCGGAATCTTTTCCTTTTCCTTCTTGATAACCTCAAGCCCCTGATCCTCTTCACTTGTTCTGTGAACACGTTCAGCAGGTAAAAGTCTAAGAAGCGTATTCTCCAGCATTTCTCCACTAACAGGCTTTGGCAGATAACCATCAAAGCCCGCCATACGGAATCTGTTTCTATCATCAGGCGATGAAAATGCAGTAATAACTACTATGGGAGTCTCTCTACTGAGTCCTCCAACCTGGCTTCTGATCTGCCTTATGCACTCGATACCATCCATTTCCGGCATTTCCTGATCAAGGAAAATGCAGTCATAATGAGTATTGGCACATCTTTCAAGACAGCCCTGTCCACTCTTTTCCTGATCAATGATTATCTTGGTATCACGAAGAAGCTTAACTGTAGCTTTCCTGTTCAACGAATTATCATCAACAATAAGAATTCTGGCACCGGGTGCCTCAAAGCTCTGCCTGTAAACAGCTGCTTCTTCATGTGATCTAAGAGTCTGGATGTCAACTATTCCAACAGAATCTTCCTTTCTAATTCCCTGAGGAATAGTAATTACAAAGGTTGACCCCTTGGTATAGATACTGTTTACCTTTATCTCACCATTCATCTGTTCTGTGAGCTGCTTGGCAATTGACAGACAAAGACCTGTACCTATCTCATTTTTGGTCTCACTTCCACCCACGCGGACAAACTCATCAAAAATCTGATTAAGTCTTTCTCTCTTAATACCAATACCGGTATCTATTACAGAGAAGATCATGTCACAGCTTCTATCATCATGCCTTCTACACTGAACCTTAAATGTGACGCTACCTTTTTCCGTATATTTGATAGCGTTACCAATAATATTTAAGAGAATCTGCTCTATTCTGATATCATCTCCCCATAGGCGCTGCGGCACATCCGGTTCAATCTGAACCTTGAACTCAAGTCCCTTCTCCTTGGCAAACTCCCACACAATATTAAGTGCTTCCGATATCATACTTACAGTATTATATTCGACCGGCTGTATCTCCATACGGGCAGACTCAATCTTGGACAGATCAAGAAGGTCATTTATAAGTGTTATAAGCATTCTGCTGGCACTCTTGATATTTTGAGCATTATCCAGCGTTTCTCTGTCTTGTGCACTTCTTAAAATAAGCTCATTAAATCCCATGATTGAATCAATGGGCGTACGAATCTCATGGCTGACATTTGAGAAAAATTCGTTCTTTGTACTACTTAATGCTTCAATTTCCTTTTTCTGCTTCTCTATCAGCTGATTCTCAGCAGCAAAAATCCTGTTCTGCAACATGATCATTGCTGTGATAATAGCGCTTACAAGAAGTACGCTGATAAGAGAGTCTGCATACTCTGCTGTTTTTGTGTGCACTGGTACAAGATTGGGAAATTTATATGCGACATAATAGGCTATTCCTGAAGTAATAGCTCCAATACCAAGAAGTATATATTTTCTTTTGCCCTCCATAGTCATTCCTATGTAAGCAAAGCCAAGTATGAACCATTCAGGCGCACCACCATAAATACTTCCCCCAAATACAAATGTGACAGGAAGAAGTACCAAAACCAGGATAGCTGCTATTAAAGTAGCACCTTCTTTAATCTTTCTTTTTTTCCTTGAAACCTTAACTATGATCCAGAACAAAACAAAACATATAGTGATAAGAATGGTATTTATAATATCATCCTGAACCATAATTCCAATGAATATCAAAAGGAACAGTGCTAAAAGCCCAATAAGTGGCAGCACTGCAAAAATTCTCTCCTGCAGCGGTTTATCGTGGTCCTCTGCCCCTTTAAAGATCTTTTCAAGTTTCATTAAGCACCACCTCCATAAGCCTTAATAATATCTGATGAAACATCATCCAGCTTATTCTTCAGGGCATCATGATTAGCAATAATATATGCCTCCCATTTTTCTTTGGCAGCTCTTTCTATTTCCTTTGCTTCATTTGACAGCTCCTCTGCACCGATAATCCTTGCAGAGAGCTTAAGACCATTAAGCTTTATGCTGTAATTAAGCCAGTCTTTCTTTTCGTAATAATCCTGCAGTTCGTCGAATATCTCATCAGTTTCGCCAGCAAACTCCATGAGCATATCCTTATAAAGTGATTCATTGTTGCGGCAAACTTCAAGTCCCTTCTTGGTATCAATTGAAACCATGTACGGAATATCTCCTTCAGCGGCCACTTCAGAAGCCTCCTCTTCCACCTCGATTTCAACATATTTCCACATAGTCGAGGGCAGAAGCTTTTTCAGAACACGCTCAAGCTCAGAGGTGTCTATTGGCTTAGGCAAAAATTCATCAAAGCCCTCTTCCATAAACATCTCTCTTACGCCACTTACAGCATTTGCTGAAAAGGCTATAATATTGCTCTTATTATCAGTGCCCTGGTTATTCCTTATCAGCTTCATAGCCTCAACACCATCCATACCTGGCATCATGTGGTCCATGAAAATGACATCAAACTTGCTGGCTTCACACTCATGCACAGCTTCGAGACCGTTTCTTACAAGGGTTACATCTATTCCATATCCGGACAGAATACCCTTTGCAACCATGAGGTTCATATCCTCATCATCTACAACCAAAGCCCTAAGCCCCTCAAAGGACAGCTTCTTTCCACTGCTTGATGGATCGAACTCCCACAAGGTTACTCTTCTGTTTAGTGCACTTACAAGCGAATGGCTGTAAACCGGTTTTCTAACAAATACGATATTGCTGTTCTTCGGAATCTTAAAATCAGGTGAAACAGCAGTAACAACATAGATCTCATTATCAATAGAATCGAAGAATTTTTTATTCTCTAAATACTCCTCTTCAGCTATAAAGACATGGGTAATATTAGTTTTGGAAATTGCCTTTTTCAGTTCCTCGAATTCAGATACTCTCTGCATTGGAACCCCAAGGCCCTTCAAAATATTAGAGATCATGGTGTTGTAGTATTCTCTGATTGCAAGACTGGCGAACTTATTATTCTTAGTAAACACTACTCCGTTTATGCTTTCCTTATGCTCGATGGCAACACTGGGTCTGGCATCAGAAACCTTCTGTGGAATTGTTACTGTTACCGAGGTTCCCTTTTTCTCTTCACTCTCTAAAATGACAAAACCGCCCATCTTGGCTGTAAAGCCATAAACAATAGACAGACCAAGTCCGATACCCTCTGCTTTTCTGTTACGTCCGGAATCAAGCTGATAAGCAGCGTTTTTAACCCTGAACAGCTCTTCCTGACTCATTCCTATTCCTGTATCTGTAACCTCGATACAAAGATTAACTCCATACTCCTTAGGTCTTGTGAAAACCTTCAGATAGATACATCCATTCTCATCATTAAACTTAGTAGCGTTAACAACCAGATGCTTAATGATTCTCTTTATCCTGGCTGCATCACCGACCATTCTTGAAGGAATATTTACATCCATATCAACAATGAGCTCAGGCTGTCCTGTCTTGGAATAGCTTCTCTGGTCAGTAACTATATCGTTGATAATCGAGGAAATCCTATAATCCTCCTCTGACAAAATAAGACTTCCTGTATCAATTTCCGTATAATCAAGAATATCTTCAATTCTTCCAAAGAGACGTCTACCAGCGCTTTGGATGGAAGAAATATCTACTCTCTTCTTTTCACTTTTTTCATCCTTCAGAAGGATCTCTGAAAGGCCTATAACAACATTGATGGGAGTTCTCAGCTCATGAGAAATATTAGCCATGAAATCTTCCGATTTTGCTTTCATGGTTTCGAGCTCTTCTTCGAGCTGATCAGATGTCCCTCTGAATACCATGAGCAGTTCACACACATATCCTGCAACCTGGTGTGCCAAAAGAACAGATAAAATACTTAATAGAATTTCTGAAAACTTTACATCTCTGACAGACTCCATCTTCAAAAACATAAGTATCGCATGATAAAAGAAAATCATAGCGTAGGCGCCAAGGAAAATACGCAAAGAATCCTTTTCCTCTGTAAGAGAAAAAAGAAGCATGGCAAGCACTATGATAAGTGGAACATTATAGATTACTTCCAGATGGATTCCGTAATAGAACGTAGCCAGTGAGATAAATCCGGCATACATGAATATTCTGAATTTATAGACAAACTGCTGAGAAGCGTAGAGACTAAAGGATATGGCTGACCCAAGAAACAGCACAGGAATAACCCATAGCTCCCAACCTTGCGTGATCGAAGCTATTGCAATTCCAATAGAATACAAGTTATAACACATCAAAATTATGATCTGTATACTTCTTCGGGTTTCCTCATCCTTCTGGTCTCTGTTCATTTCAGCTCCCCTCATATAAAAGCAAGAAACAATAACACGCCCATGAATATAAGTGCCAGTACATTAAGTACTATTCCCAGATTAGGAAAAAGAGTAAATATGTCTCTCTGCATTCTGGATATGATCCCCAAAATAAGTCCCGCTATTGAATAGAATATGCAAAACAGAACCGCAGCAGCATATTTCGCTTCTGCCTGCCCCCCATTCAGAAAGGAAAGATATACAGCGTAAGCAATTGTACAAACTGACAATGCGCCAAAGGCTGTTGACAAAATCCCCTTTTCCGGATGCTTCTTGTCCGTAAAAACATATCTTTCTCTTCTTCGTTTCGGCAGCTTGATCCTGAATTTTTTAGACTTTCTCTGCTCCTCCATATTAAATCATCAGCCCCAGTTTAATCCGGCTGCTCCGTACTCCTTGTAATACTCATCAATGGCTTTCTTGGTCTCTCTGTTCAGAATAACCTCACCGTCAATTGATCTGTTGTAGAGGAATTCAACAACCTCCTTCATAGTTACAATTGACTGAGCTTCAAAGCCATAACGCTCCTTGATCTCATCAAGTGCGCTCTGATCTGAATCCTGTCCCTTTTCCATTCTGTTAAGAGATACCATAAGTCCAACTATATCTACATCTGCCTGTTCTCTGATAATCGGAACAGTCTCCTCGATTGATTTACCTGAAGTAGTAACATCTTCAATGATAAGTACTCTGTCTCCGTCTCTAAGCTTGGAGCCAAGAAGGATTCCCTTATCACCGTGGTCCTTTATCTCCTTACGATTAGAGCAGTATCTGATCTCTCTTCCATAAAGTTCACTGATTGCAACTGCTGTAACAACAGAAAGCGGAATTCCTTTGTAAGCAGGTCCAAAAAGTACATCAAATTCAAGTCCAAAGGTATCGTGAATAGCTCTTGCGTAATACTCACCGAGCTTCTTGAGCTGAGCACCTGTAACATAAGCACCAGCATTCATAAAAAACGGGGATTTTCTACCACTCTTAAGTGTAAACTCCCCAAACTTAAGGACATTGCTGTCCACCATAAACGATATAAACTCTTCCTTGTAGCTTTCCATTTCAGTCTTACTCCTCCGTAAATATATAGTATCCGAATATATAGGAATTGTAACATATAGAGAAATGCTGAACAATTAAGATAGTATAAAAAAATAGGAAAATAGGATATACTAGATAACTGGTAAAAAAAATATGTGCATCTATCCCAAAGGAGAGCGTATGGTTAAAAAGCTTATTGAAGGTATCAAAAGAACGGAAGCACCCATTGTTGTAGGTCTTGATCCCAAAGTGGATTTCGTACCAAAGAGGCTTTTAGATAAGGCTATCGCTGAGCATGGCGAATCAGCAGAGGCAGTTGCCCAGGCCTTTTTTGAATTCAACAAGGAAATCGTTGATAACATTTATGATCTTGTTCCCGCTGTTAAGCCTCAGATTGCAATGTATGAGCAGTTCGGAATTCCTGGTCTTATTGCTTTTAAGAAGACAGTAGATTATTGTCACGAAAAAGGTCTTATAGTCATAGGTGATGTAAAAAGAGGAGATATCGGTTCAACTTCTGAATCTTACGCACTCGCTCATCTTGGCGGTACACAGGTTGGAAATACCCTGGTAAATGGTTTTGATGAAGACTTCGCTACAGTTAACCCTTATCTCGGCTCAGATGGTGTTAAGCCCTTCATCGATGTATGTAATAAATTTGACAAGGGAATCTTTGTCCTTGTAAAGACATCAAACCCCAGCAGTGGTGAACTTCAGGACAAGATAGCTGATGGAAAGCCTTTATACGAGACAGTTGGAGCACTTGTTGAGGAATGGGGACAGACTTCAATGGATGGCGCATACAGCAACGTTGGTGCAGTAGTTGGCGCTACCTATCCTGAACAGGGCAAGATTTTAAGAGACATTATGCCTCATGCTTTCATCCTTGTACCCGGCTATGGCGCACAGGGTGGTAAGGGCTCAGACCTTGTTCATTTCTTTGATAAAGATGGTCTTGGCGCAATCGTTAATTCCTCCAGAGGAATCATCGCTGCATGGAAAAATGAGAAGTATGGCGATCCTTCAAAGGAGCTTCTCGGTGATGCTGCAAGAAAAGCTGTTATTGATATGAAGGAAGATATTAACGGAGCACTTGGAAGATAATTTCCGCTTTTTAAACATATCACTTTAAAATATTTCTCCCCGATTTCCATGGAAGGAAGTCGGGGAGTTCTTCATTTTACCTATCATCAATAGGGCCATAGAAAAATTCATCTATTGCACGAATGAGTTTTGCCTTTGGCATAGTCTTTAAAAGATATTTTTCAGGTTTAAGAGACGCAGCAGTTACCACGCTCTCCTTATCGCTTTTTGATGTAAGGAACATTACCGGTAATGCACTTATGGCATTGTTCATTCTGATATTCTTTAATACTTCAGGGCCGTCCATCTGTGGCATCATATAATCAAGAAGCACCAGATCAACTGTATTACCCTGAAGAAAATTCAAGGCAATAGCCCCGGAGCTTGCCATATAAACTCTGTATTTTACAGAAAGCCAGGTCTTTATCATTCGAAGCATTGTGCCATCATCATCAACCACAAGAATCTTTTTCTTCTGATCCTCGCTTATAGCATTGTTTTTAACAACAACATCAAGGTCGTCCGCAAGCGCCTTTACATCTAAAGGCCTGACGTAGGTTTCCGTTACCTTTATCTTTGAAAGGAAGGTTGAGGCATACTCAAGCTCAGTACCATTTCCAACTTCATAGAGGAAAAAATGTTCCTTGTCGATTGCTTCATTAAGATATTTGAGCGGATCTATACCATTTCTTAACGGATCACTTGTATCAATTTCTCCAAGGTATAAAACATAGAGATTTGGCTTATCCTCTACCTCTTCAATAGCCCCCCTGGTGAACTCACACTGAACTACTTCATAGCCTTCCTTTTCGAGCCCCCTGGCAATAGCATTTACCATAAAGCTTTTTGGTGTACCAATAAGTAACACTTTTCTTTCCATAGCTCATCCTTCCTTTATGACTGATCATCAGTTTCCAAAATCTTCAGAAGCCCATCTCTGTCTACTGCAGACAAAAGTCTCTTAATCTCTCTATAGGTTCCCTTAAAATCATCAGGCATACGATAGTCGTCCATCATGGCAACTACATCATCCGCACTGTCAAAATACGAACCTTCCACAAATTCCTTAAGACTGACCAAAGCTCCCTTTAGTTCCTCTTCCTCGATCAAAGGCTTATCCACATCATCTTCATCTGATTCCTGCGCCTCTATAAGTGGTGCAAGGAAATCTAAATATGCCCTGTACTGTTCAAGAAGTTCCGGCGTACGTCTTTCTATCTCATCCTCATCCTTCTTGTTTCCACACTGTTCAAGGTATGCCGCCAGATTTGAAAGCTCCATGGCACCAATAACCCTGGCAGAGCTCTTTAGTCCATGCACATAGGTCGTGTAATTCTCAAAGTCCTTATACTTCCATGCATCCTCAATTGATTTGTACTTGGATTCAATCGCAAGTGCAAAATCAGTAGCCACAGTCATAAGAGCACTGGGGCCTCCGCAGTTTTTGGATCCGGCATCAAAATCAATTCCTTCAATATTGGTCATGATCTGAATTGCCGCAAGATCATCACTACTGATCTCCTGATCCGTGATCAGAGCATCAAAGTCTTCATCTCCAGGCCGGATAACAATGTCCTCCGGAAGGTTCTTCAATATTGTATCCTCCAACCTTGCAGAATCAACTGGTTTTGGCAGATATCCAGTAAAGCCTTCCTTCAGATACATCTCTCTTGCACCGCTTATTACATTGGCTGTAAGTGCATATACAGGAACATCCTTATTGAGATTTTCCTCAAGCTCCTTCATGGCGTGCAAGGTTTCTATTCCATCCATCTGGGGCATTCTGTGATCCAGGAAAATAACATTATATTTATTCTCACAGACCATATCCAATGCTTCATAGCCACTTTCTGCTATGTCTACTGTTATCTGTGTTGGCTTCAATAGTCCCTGAATAACCGTAAGGTTAGCCAGCGTATCATCAACTACAAGTATCTTAGCTTCAGGTGCATGGAAGCTTTCCTGATAGGTATCCTGCCCCATGAGGGTCTCTTCGTAGGTTGCTGCAAAATCACCTATAGGATTCCAATTAAGCACCTTCTGCTTGACGGCAAAGGAAAATTCACTTCCCTTTCCATATTCGCTGCTCACAAGAAGCCTTGAATCCATAAGTGCAAGAAGCTGCTTAACAATGTTCATTCCAAGACCAGTACCCTCTACAGTCCGGTTCCTGCTCTCCTCAATACGCTCAAACGGATTAAACAGTTTATCCATATCCTGCTTGCGGATTCCAATACCTGTATCCTTAACATCTATTCTCAGTGATATGTACTCGTCATTAAGCTTCTTATGGTCAATTGTTAATGTTACAGATCCTTCATTCGTATACTTGATGGCATTTGTAAGTATATTCATAGCGCACTGCTTTATACGGATTTCATCACCCATAAGTATGCAGGGCACCTCAGTGGATATATTGGTCTTAAGCTCGAGCTTTTTACCTTTCATCCTGACCTTGGATGTATTGATCAGGTCATTCACCATCGAACTGAGATCATATTCCACAGGGATTATCTCTGTTTTTCCAGCTTCAATTCTGGAGAAATCCAAAATATCATTTACAAGTCCAAGGAGTAATTTTCCTGAGCTGTTAACATTTGTTGCATATTTTGTAATCTCAGGGTCTTTACTTTCCCTGATGATCATTTCATTAAAGCCAAGCATGGCATTGATAGGCGTTCTTATCTCATGCGACATGCTCGATAGGAAATTGTTTTTGGCTTCATTCGCCATCTGCTGAGCCCTTAGTTCATCAGCAAGGGTACGCTGGGCCTGTATCATTTTTATATAACCAATCATGGTCTCTGCTGTCTTTACAAAGGCCCGATACAGGTACTCAATTTCGTCATTCGTATTTATGCCTATCTTTTCCAACTCCGCGAGGTTTTGATCCATTCCCTCAGGTCCCATGTCATAGAAGGATTTCATAGAGTTTTGCAATAGCTGGATAGGTTTTGAAATCCTGCTAAGGGCGAACTGGTTCGCCACCACGCTCATAGGCACAATAACTATGATTATGAGCATTATAAGCTTAGTATCAAATATGAGAGTCTGATTGTTAAAGTAAAAATCTCCGGCAATCTCATTTCTGGTTTTTTCTATCCTACTGACATGCTGCTCTAAGACAATCGTGTTATACACATTATCCCAGTCCATACTTTCAATAACCTTAACAACTTCCTCATTCTCTTCTCCACCCTTCGTCACAACCATTGACGGTATAAGAGTATTCGCATATATAGCAGCACAAAGTCCAAGAGCGGTCGCCTGAACTGCGATAACTCCTATGATTACAAGGCTCAGCCTCGATTTTCTGATATCTGCTATTCTTCTTGTTCTCTCATCTATATCTTCTCTGTAATAGATTCCACTAAAAACCAATGCCTTAACTTTGTCTGGCATCTTATTGAAAAAAATATATATGAAAGCTACTGTTATAAAAGTCTCCGGAAATTCATTCAAAAAATAGAAGATAAAGCGCTGCGGCATAAACTCCTCGAAGCCTCTTCCAGCAAGTATTCCAAGAACACCACCCCAGACTCCGCCGTAGAGTGCCATATAAAATACCATAACAATCAGGGCTTTCCTCTTTTTATTAAACATCCCTGTCATGGAAAAATAGTGCGCCGTAGCAGCCCCTAATACATAGATAGCTGTAGTGAATGCAAGTTCTTTATTAACAGCTGTTTTTATAAAGAACAGAATAAAGCATGAGACCATACCCGGTATGATCCCACCAAGTGCTGAAAGAATCAACATAGGGGAAAACTTGAACAGATATACAGACACATACTGTATCTGCGTCATAGCATCCCCGTTGTCGATATGAATATTGTTTTTAACGGTCAATGTAGTTGTAGCCGTCAGGAGCAAAAGA
>JAEEGL016407776.1_pt1 | contig 10811 bp, 10 predicted proteins | sample 9134231 | NCBI WGS metagenome assembly JAEEGL01 (sample SAMN16246548, study PRJNA631951) | gut metagenome | biome: gut microbiome; feature: rumen; material: fiber-attached | host: Bos | place: Iran: Karaj | collected 2018-10
ATGTGGCTGTGGCGGTATCCGGTATAGCCGGACCTGACGGAGGTACGTCCGAGAAACCGGTAGGCCTGGTCTATATCGCGGTGAACGTATGCGGGCAGGTAACCGTCAAAGATTATCATTTTAACGGCAACCGCGCTAAAGTGCGTAACAGCGCCGTTGCGTCGGCACTGATACTTATGAGGCAGTGTATACTGGAGTATTACAGCAGACTGACATTCGGAGATAAGGATAATGAATGAGAATATGAAGGTGGTGATCCTGGCCGGCGGATACGGGACCAGGATAAGTGAGGAGAGTCATTTAAAACCCAAGCCGATGATAGAGATAGGCGGCAAGCCTATTCTCTGGCATATCATGAAGGAGTATTCTTATCACGGCTTTAACGACTTTATCATCTGTGCCGGTTATAAGCAGCATGTGATAAAGGAGTGGTTTGCCAATTATTATCTGCATAATTCCGATGTGACCTTTGACTTTACCGATGGCGGTAAAATGGAGGTCCATACCAATGTGGCCGAGCCCTGGAAGGTGACTATAGTGGATACCGGGCTTGATACAATGACAGGGGGGCGCATTAGGCGCATACGTCCGTATGTGGGCGATCACAGCTTCTTTATGACCTACGGTGACGGGGTCAGCGATCTGGATATCAATAAGCTTCTTGAGTATCATCGTGAAAAAGGAAAGATAGCAACACTTACAGCCGTGGCCATAGGCCAGCGTTTCGGCGTACTGGATATAGAGGAAGAGAGCAGCACTGTCAGCAGCTTCCGCGAGAAGGATGTGGAGGATTCATCCCGTATCAACGTAGGGTATATGGTATTTGAACCTGCGATATTTGATTATATCGACGGTGACGAGACTGTACTCGAAAAGGATACCTTAAACCGTCTGGCAGCAGAGGGCCAGCTTCAGGCATACCGTTATGACGGCTATTGGGGATGTATGGATACCAAGCGTGAGATGGAGAAGCTTGATAAGATGGTAAATGAAGGCAATGCACCATGGATGAAATGGGAGCAGATCTGAAAAACGGGATCGGGCTCTGTTGTTTAAATGACAAAGGGGGGGAGCATGAAGATAAGACTTGCAGATTATGTAGCGGATTTCCTGGTAAAGAAAGGTATCACTGACTGTTTCATGGTCGTCGGAGGCGGCGCCATGCATCTAAATGATGCGCTGGGACATAAAGAGGGACTTAAGTGTATATTCCAGCATCACGAGCAGGCAAGTGCCATCGCTGCGGAAGGTTATGCAAGACTTGAGAATAAGCCGGCTCTCTGCTGTGTGACCACAGGCCCGGGAGGAACCAATGCTATAACCGGCGTTGTCGGGGCGTGGCTGGATTCGATACCGATGTTCGTGCTTTCGGGGCAGGTGCGTTATGATACCACTTCCCGTTACTGCGAAAGCTTTACTGCCGGGATGAAACTCCGTGCCGTGGGCGATCAGGAGTATGACATAACCGAATCTGTGGCCAATATGTGCAAGTATGCTGTGATGATAGAAAAGCCGGAGGAGATATTATATCACCTTCAGAGAGCATGGCATCTTATGAGTACCGGACGTCCCGGGCCTGTATGGCTGGATATTCCCGTTAATTTCCAGGGGATGGAGATAGAGACGGAGGGGCTTAAGGAATATGACCCTGCAGAGGATGCTGATGTTCAGGATGCGCCAAAAGCCCTGACTGAAGAGACTGTGCAGGATGTACTGGATATGATAAAGGCTGCAAAGAGGCCTGTTTTCTATGCCGGCTGGGGTATACGCCTTTCCGGCGCATATGAATGCTTTAGGCGTGTAGTGGATAAGCTGGGAATACCCGTATGTACCTATTGGGATGCCATCGACCTTATCGAAACAGATCATCCTCTTTATTGCGGCCGCGCCGGTAATATGGGTGACCGTCCCGGAAACTTTGCGGTACAGAATGCCGATGTGATACTGGCAGTGGGCAACCGTCTGCCTATCCGTGTTACGGGGTATAATTTTAATTCCTGGGCGCGCGAGGCAAAGGTTATAATGGTGGATATAGATGCGGCCGAGCTTAAAAAGCCCACTATCCATGTGGAAAAGCCCATACATGCGGATGCCGCGGATTTTCTTGATAAGATGGAAGCACTGCTGGATAAGGAAGCACAGCCGTTCTTTAAAGCAAAGGAAGGCTGTGACTGGTGTGAGATATGCCGCGCATGGAAGAGGGACTACCCCGCGGCCCATGAGGGACACAAAAAGGGGCAACAGGGGTATGCAAATGCGTATGATGCGTTTGACCGTATCAGCCGTGCTCTTCCCGAAGATGCCGTTACCGTTACGAGTAACGGAACCTGCTGTGTGGCAGGGCATCAGACCTGGTATATCAAAAAAGGCAGCCGCTTTTTTAATAATAATGCGATAGCAAGTATGGGTTACGGGCTTCCGGCAGCGATAGGTGCCTGCTATGCCAATAAGCTTAAGGAAGTCATCTGCCTTGAGGGCGACGGCAGCATAATGATGAACCTTCAGGAGCTGCAGACACTTGTAACCAATGATCTGCCGGTCAAGATATATCTGATAAATAATTCCGGCTACCATTCGATAAGGCAGACACAGACAAATCTTTTCGGACACCATACCAGGGTGGGTATAGGACCCGAAAGCGGTGATCTGTCATTCCCTTCGTACGAAAAGCTTGCGGCAGCATTCGGTATACCGTATATGGCTGCACACGCTAATGAAGAAGTAGATGACTGTATCGCATTTATGGCGAAGAATAAAGGACCGGCAATATGCGAGATCTTTGTATCTCCGGAACAGTTCTTTGAACCTAAGAATTCTGCAAGAAAGACAGAGGATGGCAGGATAGTGAGTCCTCCGCTGGAGGATCTGGCACCGTTCCTTCCCAGGGAGGAATTCCTTAAGAACATGTATATCACTCCGCTGGAGGAAAGTGTAAAGAAGTGAGTAAGTATACGGATATAGCGGTGCAGGCGGCGGTTTATATTATCTTCCTGCTGTTGGCTGCTATAGGCAGCAAAAAGCGTGAGAGCCTGCCCACGGACAAAGAAGCCCTGTCGGAGCTTAATGGCTTAAGGGGGCTTTTTGCTCTTGAGGTGATAGTGGGGCATGTGGTCCGCTATGAGAATAGTCTGTTGTTTCCATTCGGGAAATTTATGATAGTTTCGGTAGGTTTTTTCTTCTATGTGTCCGGCTTTGGCCTGGCATACTCATTAAAGAATAAAGAGCATTATCTTAACGGACGCTACATCCTTTCAAAGCCTGTGTTTCTGGCGGCGGCAGCACTTATCGTCTTTCTGCATTATGTTATCACGGGGTTAGTCAGTGGTGTGCAGCTTAAGTTTGTAAGGCCGGATGTTCTTAAGTGCTTTTTCTCATCAACAAACTGGTATATCAAGGAACAGATATTGTTCTATCTGCTCTTCTTTCTGATATTCCTGTTTTTGAAAAAAAGAGCCGGCATTATCGCTCTTTGTGCAGCCACTTCCGCAATGGTGATCTTCTTTTATTATTCGGGTATGTCGGAGGCCTGGGTGGCATCGTCATTTTGCTTCCCGCTTGGAGTGTTTGTGGGAGATGAGTTTGATAAGATAAAAAAGTATCTGTATGGGATCCCGGGGATCGTACTCAGTATCCTGCTTACGGCTTTCGGGCTTATGACACTTTTTGTCAGGGAAGAGAATATCTTTACGATGGTGGTGCTGCGTAATATGCTGTGTGTTGGGATCGTGCTGGGGATCACCGCATTGTGCGGTGTGGTGCGTTTATGTTATAATAAACCGGTTAAGCTCTTATGCGCCGTATCGACGGAACTTTATCTGTTTCAGTTTGTGTGGCTGGAGCTGGCCGGAGTGGTATGGGAGGATTACCGGATACGCCTTTTGTTCGTTTTGATACTGACGATAGCGATGGCAGCCTTATTCCATCCCTTGTTTAAAAAAATGCGCGCGGTTTTTGGCGGCAGAGCATGAGCAGCGCTGTTTGCCATCCTGAAAGGGTAGATTGCCTATATGAATCCAAACCTTAATAAACTAAACATCCTCTACCAGTCGGACGATAATTATGCTCCTTACCTGGGAGTGTCCTTATTGTCTCTTTTAGCGTCCAATAAAGCCGCACAGGCTATAGACATATATGTTATCTCTGACGGTATCAGTGAAGAAAATATCTCAAAGCTTAAAAAGACCGCAGAGCATTACGGCAGAGAACTCATCCTGTTTGATGCCAAAGCTCTTCAGGAAAAAGCGCAGGAGAGCGGTTTTTCATCCTATATGGGCTTTCGTAAGAATAAGATGTCGTATCTTAAGATGTTTGTTGAATATGTGGTCCCCCAAGAGGTGGAGAGGCTGGTCTATGTTGACAGTGATACCCTGATAAGAGGAGATCTGACTCCGCTTATGAATATACCCATGAATGACCATCCCATAGGCATGGTCCAGGATTGCCTTATGTCCAAATGCAAGCATGCAGTGGGGATCAAAAGGGGTGAGCCGTATTTTAATTCCGGTGTGATACTCTTTGATATGCGGCAGTGGAGACAGAAACACTGCCTTGAGCGTATAGTGGACCATGCATGCAATGTACGTGTTTACGGTACTGTGGATCAGGATTTTTATAATGTGGTATTAAAAGGCGATATAGAGATACTGCCTCCGGAATATAATCTGCAGGGAATGTATCTGGCTTATAAGCCGGAGACTTTTGACCGTATCTTTAAACAGGATGAGGCATACTACAGCACGGAAGAAATAGCACGTGCAAAAAAGAGCCCGGTGATCATCCATTTCCTGCGCTTTATGGGAGAGTATCCTTTAAATGAGAGCAGCATCCATCCGGTTCAAAAGCTTTTTGACAGGTATCTTTGCAGGTCGTTATGGAAGGATACGGAGAAGATGAAGAGCAATCTGTCTTTTACTATGAAGACAGAGCGCATGCTGTACCGCATCCTGCCCCGGGAGCTGTTTTTAAGGATATTTAAGATATTCCATGACCGTATGATATCGAATGCGGAGAAGGAAAGCCGCACAGCCGGAAGAGAGGCACACTGATATGGGAGAACTGTTACGTGAGATACATCCCATAAAGCTGGGCGGCGAAGAGCTGATGGTGGAGCTTAACGAGGGCGGAAATGCCTCTACGGGAAAGATCATCCATATCCAGAACAAGGACTTCAGGCTGGAAATGTATGAGCGTGAATTTCTCCGCATGGCTGCTACCGTGCTGCGCGCAAAGAGTGAACTGGATTATTTTAAAGACAAGGAAAAGGATCAAAAATATCCGGTGCTTAAAGGCGGAGCGTTATCGGAGAAGCCCGATGCCGCAGACCCGCTGATAAAGACGTTTAATGATAAGAGTATTCCATACAGGCTGGTAGAGTGCAAAAAAGGTGTGATGACGCTGATCGTGGACCTGCCGAAAAAGCAGCGCCTGTCAAAGTTGTGCAGAGGACTTAAGAAACGGGTGCATCCGTACTGTGTTGAACTGGGATATGTTTACCTGTATAAACTTACGCCTTTTGAACTGTATGAGAAGAACGGCGAGCTGTATCAGATATACAGACAGCTTCCCTGCTGCAGCCTGACGCCAAAGACGTTTATACCGCTTGACCGTATGATACAGGCTGAAGTATGGGATACATCCGCTGAAAAGGACGGGATAGTGTATCTGGCTGAGCATGTAAGATATATCTACCGGCTTTGCAGGGCGGTATTCCAGAGCCGCTCCTTTACGGAGGCTGACGTGGAGGAGCTGACGGCAATGGAGCATGTGCTCGATACGGAGCGGACTAAAGAGCTTATGAGCAAGGTGTTCTTTAACTTTACCCCGTTCATGATAAAAATGCTTAAGAATAAAGAATTTGATGAGATAATCTCACGATATCTGTCGTATGTTGAATAAGATCCTTAAACAGGAGAAGGCAAATGAGTAACCCTGCCGTTACCAAATTACAGAAAAAGAGAATAGGGAATTATAACGTCTGGCTTGATGATAACATAGGCGAGAGGATGCATCTGCATATCAATAAGTTCAGGGCAGATATGGATTATGAGATGTTTCAGGCTTTGTGCAGGGATCTTGAAGTGACCATTAATTCGCTTGTAGATGTTGCCGGCTTTGATGCTTCTAAGATGGATCCGGTATTCATGGAGCAGCTTTTGTGTGATGAAAGATGTCTTTTGCATGATCTTGAACAGGTAAAGGAAGAGAAGATCAGACTGTCACAGTTATGGGTCGGTTTTAAAAATATAAAACGTATACCGAAGTCGGATTATTATAATAAGCTCCATTCGGATAAAGGCAGTTACAGAAAAAAGGGATCCGATCATAATTGCCAGACACCCGTAGAACGTATGGACAGCTGTAAGGAACTGATAGCGCAAAAGGGTTATCCTTATGCGGATCAGTATATCATCCTGTATGGTGATAACAATATAATCTATGACGGACAGCACAGGGCGGTGTGTCTGTGGGAAGCAAACGGCGGGGATATGGAGATACCCATTCAGCGTTATATTTTCAAGGGATACCGTCATAAGAACGAAGCGATGCTCAGTTCGCCTTTTGCAGGGGTGTATAGGACCTGGCATGGATTCTTTGATCCGCAGAATACTCCGGCCAAGACACTTGGACGCTGGAAGCAGCGTATAGGCAGGATAGTTTATTTTCCCTTCAGGAGAAAGATAAAGAGCTTTTTTTACCGGGTTTTCCTGGCAAAGAAGCTTGACGCTTATAAGAATATTTTGGAACAGTGATCTTTGTTTATGTTTAGCTTAAAAGATCTTAAAAACAGATATAAAAGTCTGCCCGATCAGGTAAAAGCAGCCCTTTGGTTTACTGTCAGTAATTTTATCCAGAGCGGTATATCATATTTAAGTACCCCGGTCTTTACCAGGATAATGTCTACCGGAGATTACGGTATTTTCAGTGTCTATATGACATGGCAGAATATCGTTTCTATCTTTGTGACGCTTAATCTGGCTTCGGGAGTGTATATGAGGGGCCTTATCAAATACGATGATGACAGGAAGAAGTTCACGGCATCCGTGCAGGGACTCTTCGTTCTGCTGTTTTTGCTTTATCTTATTCCCGCAGTGTTTTTCCTGGATGGCTTAAGCGATATCCTGGCGATGCCGCGCGGCTACATCCTGGGAATGATGACGGATCTGTTCTTTGTCATGAGCTTCCGTTTCTGGAGCGTAAGGAAGCGCGTGGATTATGAATACAAAAGGATGGTCTTTCTTACCCTGTTTAATGCCCTGTTAAAGACCGGCCTGGAACTGTTCGCGGTGATAAAGTTCAAAAACGGGGCAGCGGGTCGTATCTATGCCTTGGTCATTGCCGATGTTATCAGTTTCGGCTGGCTGTGGGTAAAGATGTTCATAGATACGATAAAGGATTTCTCTCCTAAGTACTGGAAGTATTCGCTGGGCTATAATATCCCTCTGGTGCCTCATTATCTTTCGCAGGTTATAATGAACCAGTCTGACAGGATCATGATAAAAGATATGTGCGGAGAGGATGAAGCCGGAAAGTACTCTCTGGCATATAACCTGGCAACAGCAGTACAGATACTGAGCCAGGCTATACTGAATGCCTATAATCCATGGATGTATCAGCAGATAAAGAAAAAAAACTATAAAGAAGTCAATGCATTTTCGATGCTGCTGCTTTATCTGATAGCGGCGCTGTGCCTTATGCTGATGCTTCTGGCACCGGAGGTAATGTGGATATTTGCTCCACAGGATTACTACGAAGCAGTTAAGATAATCCCCTGTGTGACCATCAGTGTTTATTTTGTGTTCCTGTACAGCCTTTATGCGAATTTTGAATTTTATTTTGAGAAAAACTCGTATATGATGGTGGCGTCTTCCGTAGCGGCCTGCCTGAACATATGGCTCAACATGATCTTTATCGGATCCCACGGATATATGGCTGCGGCATATACGACGCTGTTCTGTTATATAGCGTATACGCTGTTCCATTACGTGGTCATGAGACTGATAGTATATAAGGAAACGGGGCTTAAGAGTATATATGATGACGGGAAGATATTCTTATTATCGGCGGGACTGGTGGCGCTGAGCATACTGTTCTTTGTCCTGTACGATCATATCATCATCCGTTATCTGTGCGCATTTGTGCTGCTGGCTGTCCTGATATGGAAGAGGGAAACGATACTGACAGAGCTTAAAAAGAATAAGCTGTCCGGAGGAAAGCATGGGAAGTAAGGGATTTATAAAAAAATGGGACGATCTTGAGAGTTTCTTTCGTGCCATGAACGCCGAAGGCGGATATATAGTAATGCGTAATTACGAGGAGCTTTTTTCGGATTTTGAGAAAGGCGAGCATCAGGATATTGATTTTCTTTGCGTTGACAGACCGGCCTTTATCAGTGCGGGGGGCTGCGCTGCCAGATTTAAGGAACGTGACCTTATCCACCGTGTGATAAGCGTTGGAGGAAGGGAGATACCGGTAGATGTCAGGACAGTTGGTGATGGGTATTACGACACCTGCTGGGAAGAGGAAATGATAAAAAACAGCCGCATGGCAATGGGCGTGATCCCGGTCCCTTCGGAAGAAGATTATTTTTACTCTCTTTTATACCATGCGCTGATCCAGAAGAAAAAGATCGCAGAGGATTATAAGATACGCCTGAAAAAAATGGCAGATGATCTTGGAGGAGATAGAAGCACGGATGCGGATACACTGCTGGCCTTTATGAAACAGAAAGGTTATTATTTTACTTATCCGGAGAATCCCAAAGGGATATTTAACACGCAGGGGCTTCCCGCAGAAATGATAAAGCCCGACAAAAAGCGGATGTTTTTACGAAAACTGGCAGCGCTGTTTTAACATAAAGGACGGTGGAAAGTATGTATGATTACAGTGTGATAATACCGCATTATAAGGATATGGAGTCGCTTAAGGCGTTGCTTGGGAGCATACCGCTACGGCAGGATATACAGGTTATAGTGGTGGATGATCACAGCTTTGAGGATCCTGAAGAGTTTATAAGGACGGCAGCAGGATTCAGAGGCGGAAATACCCTGTATCTGACCAATCCCGATGAAAAAAACGGAGCCGGAAGATGCCGTAATGAGGCGCTTAAGCACGCGGAGGGAAAATGGCTGGTATTTGCCGATGCGGATGATATGTTTACGGAAGATGCGTTTGATAAGATGGATGCATATGCTTCTTCGGGGGCGGATATAGTCTATTTTGTGCCAACATCGGTCAGGCTTCCTGAAAATGAGACGGGTAAAAGACATATACCCAGTGCGAACAAGGTAAAGGCATATCTTGAAAAAAAGGATGAACTGAGTGAAGCATATTTAAGATATGACATGTTTGCACCGTGGACCAAAATGATAAGGCGTTCGATGGTCGAAGAACACGGCATACGCTTTAACGGCAGACTGTGCGCGAATGATGTGATGTTTTCGGTAAGGTGCGGCTATTATGCAGACAGCATAGAAGCATGTGAAGATGTGATCTATTGTATCACCGATAAAGCGGGAACGCTTACTTTAAGGAATGATCCTTCTTCGTATAAGGACCGCTTTAAGGCATATGTGGAAAGATATATCTTCCTTCGCGGCAGGGTTAAAAAAGAGATATTCGAAAGACTGACAGGCTGGATGCCCGGAAAGATCATACGTGCTGCAGTGCAGGGCTATGGTTATCCCATGGTAAGATATATGCTTAAAACATATAAGAAGTATGATATATCCCTGGGCGGGATGAGTCCGGAATATATCAGAAACAGTATAAGGTTTGTCTTTAATTCATTCAGAGTATGATGCTTAAGAGGTGAGGAATGTCTGAGTATACGTACAGTATAATTACCGCACATTACAATACGCCGGAGCTGCTTAAGGAGATGCTTGATTCGATTCCCGATCGCAGGGATATACAGCTGATAGTCGTAGATGACAACAGTTTTGACGATCCCTGTGAGCTTGAGAGTGAGCTTGGAAGTGAAGTGATGGGCAGGATAGAGCTGTATCACAATCCGTCTGATGTGCACGGAGCGGGGAGATGCCGTAATGAAGGGCTTTCGCATGCAAAGGGCAAGTGGGTGCTCTTTGTCGATGCGGATGATATTCTCACGGAAAATGCGTTTGAGATACTGGACAGATATAAGGACGCAGCTGAGGATATCGTGTACTTTGTGCCGCAATCCCTGGTATTGCCGGATATGACTGAGGGCAGCAGGCACAGGACATATGAAAAGCTGATAAAGGAGTACTTAAAGGACCCTTCTGCGGGGGATATGGTCAGATACAGGCTTTATGCACCCTGGTCTAAGCTGATACGCCGTGAACTGCTGGATAAGCTTAAGATCCGCTTTGACAGCTGCTGCTGGTCGGAGGATGTCATGTTTTCCGTAAAAGCTGCATATTATGCAGATAAGATAGCAGCCTGTGCGGATCCTGTATACATTATCACCCAGAGACAGCAGAGTCTTACGACACATGTGAGTGCGTATAAATATCAGGTTAGTATATGGGTGTATGTAAGGGAGTATCTTTTTCTTAAAGACAGGCTTGACGAAGAGACTTTTAAGAAGGTAGCAGAGTGGCCCGGAGGCAAGATCGTGCGTGCATTGATGGGAGGCTACGGCCTGCCTATGGTGCGATATATACTAAGGCTGTATAAGAAATACGGGATAGAGATAAAACTTAAGGATATGGGCGGTGAGTATATTAGGAGCTCGCTTGAATTCATTGTAAACCGCAGATAGAAATAATACCCCCAAATGATGATAATACGTTTGAAAACAACCACAATATAAGGTATAATGCTAAGATATG
>JAEEGL017158697.1_pt1 | contig 10811 bp, 11 predicted proteins | sample 9134231 | NCBI WGS metagenome assembly JAEEGL01 (sample SAMN16246548, study PRJNA631951) | gut metagenome | biome: gut microbiome; feature: rumen; material: fiber-attached | host: Bos | place: Iran: Karaj | collected 2018-10
AAATATATCAGCAACCGGTAAGTCCAGATATAAATGTATGCTTTCATGGACGCTTGCCCCATTTGGATACGTTCAGTTACCTAATGGCAGCAGATTTCCAGATTTTCTTCCGCGATAACAAAAGGGTGAATAATGCCGGTGTCCCTACAAAATTCGTGGAGTCGATGTCAGCAGGTGTGCCCGTCATAACGAATCGGATCAGTAACATTGACGATTATATCCGGAATGGAATAAACAGTTTCATGATCGAGACTCCAAAAGATGAAGAAATACGCGAGGTATTGGTCAAAGTATCTCAATTATCTTCGGAAGAAATAATAAAGATGAAATCTAACTGTTTAAAAGACGATTTCGATTATCATAAATATGTTGATGTATTGGCTACCTTTATTAATTCTTTATAAAGGGATATTACTTCGTCCGACGGACAGGAACAAGCATTCAACATAGGAGAGAAGTTAATAAGCGACGATTGTGCCTGCTTGAAGCTGGGACTGATGTCTTGCTTAGCTTGTACGGGAAAACATGATAGCCTTGCAGAAGCAAGTACCATCGTTGAGGTCATTAAGAATTATCACAAAATTATTTGTAAAAAAAATTAATTATATGGATAATAAACAAATTACTGTCACCTCCCCGCTGCTTCCTAATCTCGACGAGTTCAATGAGATGCTCAAGGAGATCTGGGCAAGCAAGTGGATTACCAATAATGGCCAGTTCCATAAGCAGTTGGAAGCTGCTTTGGCTGAGTACTTGAAGGTGCCGTATATCAGCCTGTTTACCAATGGTACTCTACCATTGCTGACAGCTCTACAGGCATTGCGTATCACGGGCGAAGTCATCACCACACCTTATAGCTTTGTCGCTACCACCCATAGTATCTGGTGGAATGGCTGCAAACCGGTGTTTGTGGATATCGAAGAGAGCACTTGCGGTATCGATCCCGACAAGATTGAAGCTGCCATCACGCCCAAGACCACAGCCATCATGCCTGTGCATTGCTACGGCAAACCCGTAAATATGGATGCTATCCAGGCTATTGCTGATAAGTATGGATTGAAAGTCATCTACGATGCAGCGCATGCCTTTGGCGTTGAGGTGAATGGCGAGAGCGTATTGAATAGGGGTGATATGTCAACCTTATCATTCCACGCTACTAAGGTTTACAACACACTTGAGGGTGGAGCTCTTATTGTGCACGATGCAGCTACGAAGAAGCGGATTGACTATTTGAAGAATTTTGGTTTTGCAGGCGAGACCGAAGTGGTTGCTCCGGGCATTAACAGCAAGGTCGATGAGGTACGCGCAGCATACGGTCTTTTGAATCTGAAGCAGGTTGATGCCGCCATCGAGGCACGTCATCAGGTGGCTATTAAGTATCGCGAGGCGTTGCGGGATGTTCCTGGCATCCGCTTCTTCGATGATATGCCTGGCGTTCGCCACAACTACAGTTATTTCCCCATCTTTATCAATGCGGAGGAGTATGGAAAGACTCGTGATCAGCTCTACTTCGAGATGAAAGAGAAGAATGTTCTTGGACGTCGATATTTCTTCCCGCTCATTAGTACATTCAGCACTTATCGTGGACTCCCGAGTGCAGCACCAGAGAATCTTCCTGTTGCAACACGCATCGCCAACGAGGTTATTTGCTTGCCTATGCACCACGCATTGTCAGATGCTGATATTGATCGCATTCTTACCATCATTACGGACAAGTAGCATTCTATTAAATGAATCGGTATTTTCTTATTTTTCTGTTCTTCTTAACGGTCGGATGCGCTAAAGATGATGATCTTTTAACCGAAGTTGAAGTCTTGTCTGATAAAGAGACTGTTGAGGAACTTCCCCGAATACCGAAAAATGCGATTGAAATCGGAAGGCTGAATGCAGTCAAGAAGGCATATCAGATGACCGATCTTGTCTTTACACCCCTTCTTCCTATCGAAGCAAATCATAGTACCTACAATGCTGGTGAAACGTATAAGGGACTTATCTATTCATCTGTAAGGGAGATAGGCACATACGTGGGTTCTAATGTTTCCTTTCACACGTTCATGACAGCCATTCATAACCCACGGAGTAAGATTTACACTGAAAAACTGGATCAATCTCCCTATCATGGCTATAATTGTAAGGCTTATTACGGTACAGTATGTAGTGGATTGGTTTCGTATGCTTTAGGCATCTCTTATGGATCTTATGATTTCCCTACCTCAGAATTGATGGATACTGTAAATGCCGAATTAATCGATAGCGTACATATCGCTGATGTATTGTGGAATAGTCAGCATGTCGCTATGATTACAAATGTTTATAGGAATAGTAAGGGGCAAGTGAAAGGTGTTGAAATCAGTGAAGCTATTCAATCGGGATGTGTAAGAGAAAAAGTATTAGTTTCTCGATTTTCATCAATGATGAAGTCTGAGTATAAACAGATTTATCGCTATAAAGATATTAGTGATAATATTGAGTATGAACCTGCCCCTCAATTTGTAGCTGTACTGGACGAAACTCCTGTATTATTTGTTTATAACGATGATTTATGCCCTGATAAGGGAGACCGAGCTTGCTATCGTGAAAATGAAGATGTCGTCATCAATATTATGCACGACTATAAATTTTTGGAAGTCTATAAGGATGAAGAGCTAATTTTGAAGATTGACCCCACTCTAAACAGAGACATGGTTCTTCAAAATTTGACATTTGGAGATTATAAAGCGAGAATTTGTTATGGAGAAAATCTCGTTTTTAGTGATTTCACAACGTGGAAAGTGGTTAATATGGAGTTGATTCCTGATCGTTCAGCTGGCAGGCTATATTTCAAAAGTGAAAATGCTATTCCTCTAAAGATGTCTTTTACGGATATTGCAGGCAGTAGAAAATCCACAGATACGGAACTGTTTAGATGCACCTTGACTGATGAGGATCGTTCTCGCGGATATATAGAGATACCCGAAGAACTTACAAAGAAATCGAAACCCTATATACATTTTACCTTTTCGACAGATTACGGGAAAATCCAGCATAGTCCCATTAATTGGTTTAAATATTAAAAATTTCGATATATGAAAGAAGTTAGAGATTACTTAAAGAGCATTGGTTTGCCATCTGGTGACCTTTATACATTGCCCACCTCCGAGAAGCGTTTCGACGATGGAGGTCAGTATCGTTTTGAAGTGCCCGGTATCCAAGGCCCTGCTGCTATGAAGGCTTTGTTGGAGGCGCTCGATGAATTCGGCATCGAGATTCATCGCGTGACGCAGACCAAGGGCATCATGACGCTGTTGGACAGCGAGATTGAGCGAATGCTTGAATATGCGCAGAAGTGGAACGTTGAGCTTCTTCTGGCTTGTGGCCCTCGTGCCACTACCGATACCAGTGCTTCGGTGAATACGCCGGAAGGTGTCCGTATGGGCTATCGTCTGCGTGGCCAGGAACAAGTGATCCGTGGTGTGGAAGAAATTCGTCGTGGTGCCCGTCTGGGAGTACGTTCGTTCATGATTTACGACGAAGGTTTGCTTTGGCTGCTCGGGCAGATGCGCAAGGATGGCTTTATTCCATCGGATTGCAAGTTCAAGATATCTGCTCATACGGGACATGGCAACCCCTGTTCTGCCAGACTGATGCAGGAGATTGGTGCCAACTCCTTCAATCCCGTGCGTGACATCCAGTTGCAGATGCTGGCTGCCGTTCGTGCTGCTATCGATATTCCAATCGATATCCATACCGAGAACCCCAAATCTACAGGCGGTTTCATTCGTCATTACGAGGTGCCTGAGTTCATCCGTGTAGCTGCTCCCATCTACCTGAAGACAGGCGGCAGTGTTGCCGCTACCCATAGCTGGGATACCACGGAAGCTGATGCTCGCAAGCGCGCCAAGCAGGTGGCTTTGGTGAAGAGAGTGATTGACACCTATTATCCGGAAGCAATCGTTTCACCCAAATGATGGACAAACCAGTTGCCATAGTGTTGGGGGGAACCGCTCCACACGTGCTGCTTGTCAATAAGATGCATGAGCGCGGCTATTATGTTGTGCTGGTGGATTATTTACCGAATCCTCCTGCTAAAAAGGTAGCCGACGAGCATGTCCAGGCCAGTACGCTGGACAAGGAGCAGGTCTTGACCATTGCGAAGGAACGAGGTGCAAGCCTGGTTATCAGCACCTGTATTGATCAGGCCAACAGCGTATGCTGCTATGTGGCCGAGAAATTGGGCTTGCCTCACCCATACAGCTATGAGACCTCTCTTTATGTGACCAATAAGGGTTTGATGAAGAGTCGTATGAAGGAGTATGATGTTCCTTCTTCATCGTACCTTTTGACAAAACGTGTAGATGAAGTTGACTGGAACGCCGTGTCCTTCCCCTGCGTGGTAAAACCCGTTGATTGCAACAGTTCCAAGGGGGTGCATCGTGCCGATTCTATCGAAGAGGCTAAGCCTTTTGTAGCAGAGGCCCTCAACCTCAGTCAGACGGGAGAGGCTATTATTGAAGGGTTCTGTGCAGGTGATGAGATTCAGGTGGATTGCGTTGCCCTTGAGGGGGATGCCGATGTTGTAATGACTCGCAGCAAAGTCAAGTCGCCTGGAAGGAATGAGGCCGTATTGAACTCCTTTGGTTCCATCGTGCCGGCACAAGTATCCGGTAAGGTGCTCCCTAAATTGAAACAGATAGCTGTCAATATTGCCAAGGGCTTCGGTCTCCGAAACACACCCTTCTTTTATCAGGCTATTGTTTCGGATGAAGAAGTCAATGTGCTTGAATTTGCTCCACGTGTAGGTGGCGGGTTGAGCTACTATATGATTAAGAATTTTGTGGGCTTTGATGCGGTGGAAGCCGCAGTCGATTCCTTTTTGGGCCGGCCTATATCCAGAAATTATCATGCTCCTGAAAAGTATTACCGAACCTGTTTGCTGTATTCCAGCCCTTGTACCTTCGATCATATTGAAGGGATGGAGGAATTGAAGACCGAAGGCATTGTCCGGGAGTGCTTTATTACCAAGTCGAAAGGAGACTTGATTGATGGGGATATGCGCAGTTCAAACCGCGTGGGTTCTTTCATTCTGGAAGCAGAAACCATGCAAGAATTACAGGAGCGTCTGGCTGTCTGCAGAAGCCGTATCAGCGTTATTGATAATAAAGGTAATAATGTGGCAATCATGCCAAAATAATTAAGAAGAAAAAAGATGAGACATCATCAATATAATCCAGATTACAAGTTTATACAAACGCCAGTGGACTTCAATAAGTACACGGATCGCAGTCTTTTGCAGTACTGCTTGGGCGCTACGATGTATATGCCTGGCACCAAGGATTTCGCACAGGCCGTAATTGACAAGAAATACCCAGGACTCACTTCTATGGTGATGTGCTTCGAGGATGCCTGTCCCGAGGACGATGTGCCGGCTGCAGAGCTGAACAGCATCCATGTGCTGGATACCTTGAAGGAGGCGGAGGACAGCGGCAAATTGAAGTATGAGGATATTCCCCTGCTTTTCTTCCGTGTGCGTAGTCCCGAGCAGTTCCAGCACTTCAGCAGCATGCTGCGGAAGGAACATATCCGTTATATCACAGGCTTTAACTTCCCCAAGTTCAATGGTGTAAATGGTGGCGCCTACATGAGCCACCTGGTCGAGCTGAACAACAAGTTCGGAGAAATCATTTATGGAATGCCTATCATCGAGGATGCACGCGTAGCATACAAGGAAACACGACTCCTCGAACTGATGGCCATCAAGAATATCTGCGATTGCCATAAGAGGTTGATCCTGAATATTCGTGTCGGTGGCACCGACTTCTCCAGCTGCTTTGGCGTGCGTCGTGGTATTAACTATACCATCTACGACATTATGACGGTGAGCAACTGCCTGATGGACATCCTGAATGTCTTCACTCGCAACAACGACTACACGGTGAGTGGCCCTGTTTGGGAGTACTTCAAGGTGAACAAGAACATGAAGGGTATGGCAGAACTACCCAAGGTCGATTTGCAGCAAACTCTGATGAAGCGCAAGGCAATAGTCAATGATGCAGTAGATGGACTGATGCGTGAACTTGTGCTTGACCAGGCCAATGGTTTTATGGGCAAGACCTGCATCCATCCAACGCATTTGAACTTCATCAATGGCATGCTGGCAGTGACCAAGGACGAGTACGATGATGCCTATCAGATCATGCACACCAAAGGTGGTGTCATCAAAGGAACTAAGGGCATGAACGAGATTGGTCCTCACAAGAACTGGGCTGAGAAAATCATGATGCGTGCACAGGCATACGGCGTGATTGAAAACGATGCCAGCTACCTTGAACTGTTTGGAGTATAACGATATGCCCAAAATACTACACACCGCAAGATATACAGGTACTCCATGGGAGATACTGAAAAGTGTTGTCCCTGACGGCTTTGAAGTTGAGACTTTAGAAAAACTCGACTATGACTGTTTGATTCGTCAAGCTGAAGATGCTGATTATTTGCTGGTCAGTGGACGCTTGCCCATTGATGATGGTGTTCTTTCAGCCGCAAAGCATCTGAAGATGATCCAACGGACAGGCGTAGGAACTGAGATGCTTGATGTGGAAGTTATCAAACGTCACAATATTCCTGTCTATGTGAATGCGGGTGTCAATGCCCGTAGTGTGGCTGAGCATACATTGACACTGATGCTGTGTAGTCTGAAAAACATTCCCCAGATTGATAGAAATGTGAAGCGGGGAGTGTGGAAGAAACAGCAAACGGGTGTCGGATGCAACGAGTTGTTCGGGAAAACGGTAGGTCTTGTGGGTATGGGATCCATCGGTCGCCAGGTCGCCACCTATTTGAAGGCATTTGGCGCAAACGTTCTCTATACAGATGTGTTCCGAGCTACCGCTGAAATTGAGCAGCATTTGTCGCTGACTTACGTGCCGTCGTTCGAGGAATTGTTGCCACGGGTAGATATACTTAGTTTCCATTGTCCATTGACAGCCGACAACAAGGAGATGCTCAATGCCTCCACGTTAGGCATGATGAAGGAAGGATCTATTGTCGTTAATACTGCCCGTGGCAAGCTGATTGATCCCAAGGCTTTGTATGAAGCCATGGTAAGCAGGAAACTACGGTCTGCTGCGTTGGATGTTCATTACGAAGAACCTCTGCCACAGGAATATCCTCTTGCCACTCTTGACAATGTAATTCTGACTCCGCATATAGCAGGGCTGACTTACGAGGCATTTCATACGATGATGCACGATGCTGTAGAGAATATTGTATCCTTTGAGCATGGAGATATCGATCAGATTAAAAACAAAATACTAATCTAAAATGGATTTTCGCAGAATTAGACAAGTCTGTGAGTATGGTTGGAAGGATGCCATTGCTTTGAGCAAGGAGGATGATGCAAAAAGAGGGAAGTGGAGTATCTTCCTCGATATTCTGCATTGCTTCTTTAAATTTAATGTATGGAGCAACCAGTACAAAAAGGAGAAGCTTCACCTTTTGTCAGGAGAAGAGAAAAGAGCGATTTGCCTGAAGTATCAGGAGAAGAATACCAAACGAGACCAATGGGTTAAGGAATTTTTCGACAACTACAAGTTCCTCAACAAGTGGAGCAGTTTCAAGTATGAGACGAGTGCCAACCTCCAGGCCAAACGTCGTGCTGCCTATAAAAAGCAGTACGGGTTGGGAGAGAATTGCTTTGTGGGATATGATGTGAAATTTCACAGACACCACTATGTGCATTCCAAGATAGAAACTGGTGCCGACTGTGGTTTTTCGGAACATGTGGATGTGGATTTCACTGGAGGATTGAGATTGGGCAAAATGGTTTGGTTGTCAGAAGGAGTAAAAGTTTTAACTCATAATCATTCTTTGGGGCTTGATAAGTCTAATCTTGATAAAGGGTGTATTCTTACACCGTTAGTTATTCAAGATTATGTTTGGATTGGGGCTCATGCAATCATTATGCCAGGAGTAAAGGAGATAGGAAGAGGTGCAATGATATCTGCCGGTTCTTTTGTTAATTCTAAAATTCCTCCTTATGCTATTGTGATGGGAAATCCAGCCAAAATCATAGGATTTAAGAAATCACCAGAAGAAATATTGGAATATGAAAAGAATCGTTTCGAAGAGAAAGATCGTATTCCTGCGGAGATTATTTATAGAAATTATGATAAATATTTCCAAAGCAGATGGAAAGAGATAAAACAATGGAGTAAAATATAAATCATTTTAAACTTTAATTATTTAAAAATAATGAAAACTTTAGAAGAATTTGTAGAGCTCTTTGCAGAGCAGTTTGACGACACTGATGCAAGTGAAATCCAAGCAAACACAAACTTTCACAAACTTGATGAATGGTCTAGCTTGATTGGCTTGAGCGTTATCGCTATGGTCGATGAAGAGTTCGATGTTGCCTTGAAGGGCGATGATGTAAAGAATTCCGTCACCGTTGAAGACTTGTACAAGACGGTTGTAGCCAAGCTTTAATTTTATTTGTTTATAATCCTTGAAGAGACACCTTTTCTTTTGTGTCTCTTTGGGGGTTACTATCATATTATGCTGTTGGTTACTTATTTCGATGTCGGCATATAAATAGTACTATTCATGAATTATTTAGATGAAGTTAAGACAATAGTTGCGGGAGTCCTCGGACTATCTGAAGCTCAACTAGATGTCAATGCTGAGATGAATGAGATCGACGAGTGGGATTCCATGCGTAACATCCAGATACTTCAGGCACTTGAGGAAAACTATGATATTCTTTTCCCCGAAGATGACATCTTTGATTTGACCTCGGTAACTGCTCTGGCAGAAGAAATCGAGAAACTGAAGGAGAAGTAATATGTATAGTTATAGTCCTCTAATTCAAGCTGTTTCAGCCACTGTTAACAAGGCTCCGCACAAGGTGGCCTTGATTGTCAATGGCGAGGAGACCACCTATGATGCCCTATGGCTCAACATTCGGAAAGCTGCAGCTTGGCTTCATGCACAAGGATATAAGAGTCATGACGTGATTCGGCTGAAAGGCGTCAAGGAGGCTCATTTCGTTTGGATGTATTTCGGCGCACAGATATTGGGCGTAGTTAACGAATTGTTCGACCCGGAATTGGATGTTGAAACGTTGACGTACAATTCGGAGGAAATTCTCGGGATGGAGCCTTTCGATGGCGAAATCGAAGGGTTGAAGGAGCATGATATCATCGAGATTCTTCATACCACCGGTACCACCTCCAAGCCAAAGAGCGTCTGTCTTTCACATTATAATATCTATTGGGCGGCAAAGAACACGTCCGATTTTGTCCAGAATGATTCGGAGGATGTGGAGGTGGTGGTGATGCCCATCTGCCATGCTTTTGGACTTCGAAGGCTGGTATTGACCATCATGAACGGTGCTACGGCAGTTCTGCTTCCGAATTTTGCGAATGTACAGCTGTTGTACAAGACCATCCAGAAGTATCATGTCACCACTTGGGGGATGGCGCCTGCTGCCTGGTCGTATGTGCGCAAGATCAGTGGCACACGATTCTCAAAATTCGCCGATCAGATACGTCATATAGAATTTGGCACAGCCGCTATGCCTATGGCAGGCAAGGAGGACATCCTGAATATCTTGCCCAATACTCGCATCTGTCACAACTATGGCCTGACTGAGTCCAACCGATCTTGCATGATTGAGTATCACGATACGGAGCACTTGCATTCCGTAGGACGTCCGATTGCTGATAATGTCAAGGTACGTGTGATTGATGGTGAAATCTGCGTGCATGGCAATCAGACGATGGAACGTTACTTGGATGATGAGGATAATGCTACCGCTTTTGTCGAAGGATTCTTCCGGACGGGTGATTGCGGTTATATCTCAGAAGATGGTTATGTTTATCTTACCGGCCGAGCCAAAGAGATGATCAATGTGGGCGGTAAGAAGGTCAGCCCGATGGAAGTTGAGGAAGCGCTGATGGCGATTGGTGTGGGCGACTGCATCTGTGTCGGTGTGCCTCACGAACTCCTTGGTGAATGTGTCAAAGCATATATCCTCAAGGGATCGACCGAGATGAGCCTAGAAGAGATTTCCCAGAAGATGCAGCAGACCCAACCGCATTTCAAGTGTCCTTCTATATACGATTGGATTGACGAGATACCCGTCAATAGCCTCGGCAAGAAGCAAAGACGAGCTTTGATTGATAAGCAATAATTCGAATCAAGTTTATGTCACAACTAACCACAAATAAGGTAAGGATAGTCGGCCTTTCAGCTTGTGTGCCCAAAAGAATTGAAGAGACGTTGTCACTATCGGTTTTTCAAAGCGAAGAGGAGGCACGTAAGGTCATCGAATCGACAGGCATCGAACGTCATCGTATTGTAGAGCCAGGCACTACGGCATCCGATCTTTCGGTGAAAGCCATTGAAAAGATGGTCACAGATCTTGGTTGGGAGATAGAGTCGATTGATGCATTGCTCTATGTGTGCTGTACGCGTGACTATCTGCAACCGATGACATCACCAATCATCCAGGATCGATTAGGGATGCGTCAGGACAGCTATGTCATGGATCTGCCCATGGGTTGTGCCGGATGGGTCTATGGTATGAGCGTGGCCGCGTCCCTGATGGATAAGGGAACCTTGAAACGCGGCTTGCTGGTTTGTGCAGAGACCAATACGCAAAGTCATGCCTTGAACGATCGGACAAGCCGCCCTATCTTTGGTGATGCGGCTACTGTCACGGCTTTGGAGTATGACGACCAGTACGAGAAGCCAATGAATTTTCTCTTTGGTGTCGATGGGTCGGGAGCTGGTGCCATCATGGCCAAGTATGGAGGTATGCGCAACCCTGTCAC
>JAEEGL010607937.1_pt1 | contig 10810 bp, 15 predicted proteins | sample 9134231 | NCBI WGS metagenome assembly JAEEGL01 (sample SAMN16246548, study PRJNA631951) | gut metagenome | biome: gut microbiome; feature: rumen; material: fiber-attached | host: Bos | place: Iran: Karaj | collected 2018-10
ACAACGGTTCTTTGAAAAGCTCTCTTCTCAGGAACGCTATCTCCCCCCGGACCAGTACAACCAGGACCTGCAGCTCAAGCCCTCGGACTACTCCGCCGTCGGGCAAGCGACCGTGCTTGCGCGGGAGTACGAGGATCGACTCTGTTATACGCCCTCGACGGACTTCCTTGTGTACAACGGCAGTTTCTGGGAGGAGTCCAAGCCCAAGGCGCAGGCGATCGCACAGGAACTGACCGCCCGGCAGTTGGAAGAAGCGGACACCGAGATCAAGAAAGCGACCGACGAGATGATGAAAAACGGCGCATGGGAACTGCTGGCCTCAATGGGTCCAAAGAAGGCAGCGGCGATCTTTAGCTCCGCGCAGGCCCGGTCCTTCCAGAAGTACGAGAACGCAACCACCTACCGGAACTATGCGATCAAACGCCGGGACTCCAAGTACATCACAGCGGCGCTGAAGGAGACGCACCCTATGGTCGAGATTGACCAGCGGCAGCTGGACGCGGACGAGTTCCTGCTCAATACCCCGTCGGCCACGTACGACCTGCGCATCGGGCTTGCCTCGGCCAGAGGCCATGCTGCAGCGGACCTAATTACCAAGCAGACCTCGGTGGACCCGTCCGACGGTGACGTCTCGCTCTGGCTGGACGCTTTGGAACTCTTCTTCTGCGGCGACCGGGATCTGATCCGCTACGTGCAGGAGATTGCCGGACTGTCCGTCATCGGCAAGGTCTGCGTCGAGGGGCTCATCATCGCATACGGCGAAGGCCGGAACGGGAAATCCACGTTCTGGAACACGCTGGCGAGGGTGCTCGGGACCTACAGCGGGAACATGTCAGCGGACACCCTGACGGTCGGCTGCAAGCGGAACGTGAAACCGGAACTGGCCGAGGTCAAGGGCAAGCGGCTCATCATCGCCGCCGAGCTCGAGGAAGGCATGCGGCTGAACACCTCGAACGTGAAGCAGCTCTGCTCCACCGACGAGATCTATGCGGAAAAGAAGTACAAGGACCCGTTCAGCTTCGTGCCGAGCCACACGCTGGTGCTGTACACGAACCACCTTCCGAAGGTCGGAGCCATTGACGCGGGTACTTGGCGACGCCTGATCGTGATTCCGTTCAACGCGAAGATCGAAGGCTCCTCGGATATCAAGAACTATGCCGACTACCTGTACGAGAAGGCCGGTGGCGCGATCCTCAAATGGATCATGGACGGAGCCAAGCGCGTCATTGAACGAAAGTACGATATTCAGAAGCCCGTTGTCGTGGAGGAAGCGATCCGGAAGTACAAGGAGAACAACGACTGGCTCACGCATTTTCTCGATGACTGCTGCGAGCTCGGAACCGAGCTTTCCGAGAAGTCCGGCGATGTGTACAACGCATACCGCAGCTATTGCCTGCAGGTGGGCGAGTATGTTCGCAGCACGACCGATTTCTATGTTGCGCTCGAGTCCGCCGGTGGCTTTGATCGGCGCAGGACCAGCAAGGCAAACGTGATCGTCGGCTTGAAGCTCAAGTCGGACTTTATGGCCTGATTCCCCGATAGTGGAGGTCGTGGAGCCTTATTCCAAAAGTTCTCTTAAGGCCTAAAAAATAAGCCTATAGGAAAAGTTACGGAAATGAGCTTCACGACCTCCACGCCCCCACTTACATTCCTGATGGAGAAACATATGCGGGAGAATATCATTGAACAACGATTCACCCAAGCAGTCCGGAAAGCTGGCGGCATCGCACCGAAACTGATCAGTCCCGGGTACGACGGGATGCCGGATCGACTGGTACTGCTGCCCGGAGGCAAGATCGGGTTTGTGGAAGTCAAGGCACCGGGCAAGGCACCGCGTCCTTTGCAGGTTGCCAGACACAATCTGCTGCAACGGCTCGGCTTCATGGTGTTTGTGCTGGATGATCCGAACAAGATCGGAGGGATTCTGGATGAGATACGAACCGCATGACTACCAGCGCTACGCGACCGAGTACATCGAGACGCATCCCTGCTCTGCGGTCCTTCTGGACATGGGTCTTGGCAAAACGAGCATCACGCTCTCGGCCATTGCGGACCTGCTGTTTGACAGCTTTCAGGTCCATAAGGTTCTGGTCATCGCTCCCCTACGGGTTGCCCGTGACACATGGAGCGCCGAGCTCAAGAAGTGGGACGCATTCCGGCATCTGACCTATTCGGTCGCCGTCGGAACCGAAGCAGAACGGAGATCGGCGCTGACCCGGAAGGCCGACATCTATATCATCAACCGGGAGAACGTGCAGTGGCTGATTACCGAAAGCAAGCTTCCCTTCGACTACGACATGGTCGTGTTGGACGAGCTCTCCTCCTTCAAGAACCATCAGTCGAAGCGCTTCAAGGCGCTGATGCAGGTCCGGCCCAAGGTCAAGCGCATCGTTGGTCTCACGGGGACTCCGGCCAGCAACGGACTCATGGACCTCTGGGCCGAGTTCAAGGTGATCGATATGGGCAAGCGCCTCGGTCGGTTCATTACGCAGTACCGGCTGGACTACTTCCTTCCGGACAAAATGAACGGTCAGATCATCTACAGCTATCGTCCAAGACCCGGTGCCGAGGCATCGATCTACCAGAAGATCTCAGACATCACGATTTCCATGAAGTCAACCGACCACCTGCCCATGCCCGAACTGGTGTCCAGCGAGTATCCGGTATTTCTGGATGACGCCGAGCGCAAGACCTACGATGAAATGAAAAAGCAGTTTGTGCTGGCACTTCCGGATGGGGAGATCACTGCAGCCAATGCTGCTGCGCTCTCCGGGAAACTGTCCCAGCTGGCCAACGGAGCCATCTATTCGGAAACCGGCGAATTCATCGGAATCCATGACCGGAAGCTGGATGCGCTGGAGGACATCATCGAATCCGCGAACGGGAAACCGCTGCTGGTGGCCTACTGGTTCAAACACGATCTGGAGCGAATCATGAAACGGCTGCATGCGCAGCGCATCCCCTTCTCCAAGCTGGACAGTTCCGACAGCATCCGCAGATGGAACGACGGCGAGATCCCTGTGGCGCTGATTCACCCCGCGTCCGCCGGTCACGGGCTGAACCTGCAATCCGGCGGCAACACCATCGTCTGGTTCGGACTCACCTGGTCACTGGAACTCTATTCCCAGACGATCGCAAGGCTGTGGCGGCAGGGCCAGAACGCGGAAACCGTGATCGTGCAACATATCGTGGCGAACGACACCATTGATGAGCAGATCCTCCGGGCGCTGAAAGCCAAGGACAAAACGCAGGCAGCACTGATCGCTGCGGTCAAGGCAAATTTGAAAATCTAACGATAAAACACGTCAATCCTTGCCAATCCGAGTGATCAAACATCGGAGGTAAGAATATGACTCCTTTCGAGGCGCTTGCGAACGCTATCATTGAGCAGGCTGCGAAGGACTATCAACTGGCACTCCGGTACCACTTCAAGCATCCGGAGAGCCCCAAGCATAAGCAGAAGGTTACGGAGATCGAACGATTCTTCCGCTCCGACTGGTACACTGCGCTGACGGATGTCGACGGCGAAAACCTCATCCGGGAGATCCGCCGCAGGGTCCGCATGGAGGTGGCGGTATGACGGCGAAAGAATACCTGTCACAGTCGCTCCGGCTGAACCAGCGCATCAACTCAAAGCTGGAGCAGATTCAGTCGCTACGGGAACTGGCCACCAAGTGCACGTCCATCCTAACCGGCATGCCCCGGAACCCGAACTACGGCGGCTCCAATATGGCGGACGCCCTGATGAAGATCGTGGATCTGGAAACCGAGCTGCAAAACGATGTCAACCAGCTCGTCGATCTGAAGGAAGAGATCATGGCTGTCGTTAAGGCCGTGGATAATATCGAGTGCCAGACACTATTAGAGCTACGGTATCTCTGCTTCAAAAGCTGGGAGCAGATTGCTGTGGACATGGGCTACAATGTCCGCCACATCTACCGGCTCCATGACGAAGCGCTGCAAAAAGTGCGGATTCCGCGAACATGGCAGTAAATGTCACTACATGTCATGCACGCTCTTTTCATATGATAGGATCGCAGAAGAAGAATGAATCAAGCCTTGCGGGAACTCCCTGCATGGCTTTTTCTTTGCCCGAAAGCGAGGTGACCCTGTGCCAAGAAGTCCCAAGAAACCATGCGCCTATCCCGGCTGCCCAAAGCTGACTGACAGGCGGTTCTGTCCAGAACATGAAAAGCTGGGCCGTGACCGCTACAACCAGTATGAGCGCAGTCCGGACGTCAATCGCAAGTACGGCAGAGCATGGAAACGCATTCGTGACAAGTACGCTGCAGCGCATCCGTTTTGTGAGCTGTGCCTAAAGGAACACAGACTTACCCCTGTGGAGGAGGTTCATCATATTTTACCGATCTCGAAGGGTGGTACCCACGCGGTCAGCAACTTGATGAGTCTGTGTCAGTCGTGCCATACGAAGATTCACCACAAACTCGGTGACAGATAGAAAAAGACAGTCCCTTGAAGAACTGCCTTTGGAAGATTATTTCTTAAAAAGATCGGAGTGCGTTCCTGTATCGACAAGTGTCAAGGTGAGGATGTTGTTTTCAATCAGATAGATCAGCAACCAATTCGGTTTGATGTGACACTCGCGGAAGCCTGTGTAATTGCCGGCCAGGCCGTGATCGCGGTACTTGTCATCAAGCGCTTGTCCCCGACGAAGGATATCAACAACAGTATCGAGTTCTTCCATGTTGAAGCCGCGCTTTTTCATGAGCTTATAGCTCTTCTTGAAGGCGGCGGTGAATTTGACTTGATAAATCATTCGTCAAGCGCCGCCTTCAGATCTGCCATGCTATCGTAGCCCTTTACGCTTGCATCAGAAGAAATGCGTCTTGCTTCAGCCATAGCATCCAGTGTTTTCTGCGAATACTGCGGCATTTCCACAGCGAACGGTAATCCGCCGCGAAGAACACACTGATGCAGAAACATATTAACAGCTCCAGACATATCCAGCCCGAGAGAACTGAAGAGCTGGGTTGCAGCAGCCTTCACATCAGAATCGATGCGAACCTGAGTAGGTGTAGTTGCCATACTATCATCTCCCCTCTTATCTATGCCTATATTATGCATAGATCGGTTTACGTTGTCAATTATTTCAACAACAAATAACAAGAACAGAGTGAGGAGGGGCGGGTCAAATCTCTATGACCCCATGCCTCGGACAACGGCGTGGGGTCACGAACGCAAAAAACAGAAATCAAACGGGGTATTACCTCCTCTGCCTGGGAAGCGAGGTGAAGTGTGTGGCAAAAGACGGAACTATGCGCGGCGGACAGCGCGTCGGTGCAGGAAGGAAATCCAAGGCTCTGGCCGACAAGATCACGGATGGCCGATTGAACGGAGCCATGGTGCTCCCGGAGCCTGCCGAGATCGAAGGCGCGGATGTCCCGCCGGTCAAAGAGTACCTGAAGGCGTCCCAGAAGAACGGCAAAGACCTGTGCGCCGAGGCGGTGTACCGGGATACGTGGAATTGGCTCAAGGCTCGCGGCTGTGAAACGTTAGTAAACAACCAGCTCATCGAGCAGTATGCCATGTCAGTCTCCCGATGGATACAGTGCGAGGAAGCAATCTCCGAGTTCGGGTTCCTTGCCAAGCACCCCACCACCGGCAACGCCATCGCTTCTCCATATGTCGCCATGAGCCAAACCTATATGAAACAAGTCAATCAGGTCTGGTACCAGATCTACCAGATCGTGAAAGAAAACTGCGCCGTGGAGTACGGCGGCAGAAGTCCACAGGATGATTTGATGGAACGGCTCTTATCCGCTCGGAAAGGAAACTGACATGTTTGAAAAGGTGAATCCGTCGCATCCCGACAAAATCGCTGACCGCATTGCTGGTGCGCTTGTCGATCTTGCGTATCAGAAAGCAAAGAATCCTAGGATCGCCGTCGAGGTCCTGATCGGCAACGGCGTTTGCCATATCATCGCGGAGACGTTCGTGCATCTTTCCGTTCCGGAAGTATCCGGGATCGTTAAACGGATTGCTGGAAATGTCGCCCTCGACTATGCAGAAGTCCCGCAGGACGGACATCTTGCTCAGAACCAGAAAGGGCACATCCGTTGCGGCGATAACGGCATCTTTAGAGGCATGCCAATTACCGAGGAGCAAGCTGATCTAACGGAAATCGCAACTCTGCTCTATTCGCTCTACCCTTCCGACGGCAAATACATCCTTGATGACGACCGACTAATCATCTGCCAGAGCAACGCGTCGCGTGATGAATTAGAGGGCCTGTTCCCGGATGCGACCGTCAACCCACTCGGAGACTGGACCGGTGGCACGGACGTGGACTCAGGTGCTACCAACCGAAAGCTTGGAAGCGATATGGGCGACTCCGTCACCGGAGGCGGTCTGCACGGCAAGGACCTGTCGAAGGCAGACGTGTCCGTCAACATCTATGCATGGCTCAAAGCGCAGCAGACCGGTGAACCGGTCGAGCTTTCCTGCGCCATTGGAGATGAGACCGTGGGCGGCGTTCCTTACGAAAAGATCGTGGAAAAAGCAAGAACGTTCATTGATCATATCGGTGGTTTTGAAAAGTTCGCTGAGTGGGGGCTCGTATGCTGATCGAGAAGAAGAAAACCGTGGAGCTACTCCCGGCCGAATACAATCCGCGCAAGAACCTGAAGCCCGGCGACGAAGAGTACGAAAAACTGAAGCGCTCTATCGAGGAGTTCGGGTACGTGGAGCCGGTGATCTGGAACCGAATAACCGGACACGTTGTCGGTGGACACCAGCGGCTGAAGGTGCTGATCGATCTTGGGATCACCGAGGTCGACTGCGTAGTCGTGGAGATGGACGATGCCAAAGAGAAAGCGCTCAATATCGCGCTGAACAAAATCAGTGGCGATTGGGATAAGGACAAACTAGCGCTGCTGATTGCAGACCTCCAAGGTGCGGACTTTGATGTATCGCTCACCGGCTTTGATCCTTCGGAGATCGATGACCTCTTCAAAAGCAGCCTGAAGGACGGCCTCCACGATGATGATTTTGATGTCGATGCGGAGCTGAAAAAGCCTGCTTTCACAAAGGCCGGTGATGTCTGGACACTCGGACGGCATCGCCTGGTCTGCGGCGACTCCACCAAGGAAACGACCTACGAAACCCTGCTGGGTGACGTCAAGGCAAACCTTGTTCTGACCGACCCTCCGTACAACGTGAACTATGAAGGCACCGCCGGAAAGATCAAAAACGACAACATGGCCAATGACGTCTTTTATCAGTTCCTGCTCGATGCCTTCACAAACATGCACGCCCGAATGACGGACGACGCTTCCATCTATGTGTTCCATGCGGACACGGAGGGTCTGAACTTCCGCAGGGCGTTTGTCGATGCCGGGTTCTATCTGTCCGGTTGCTGCATCTGGAAAAAGAACTCACTGGTGCTGGGCCGGAGTCCCTATCAGTGGATTCACGAGCCTGTACTCTTCGGATGGAAGAAGTCCGGAAAGCACACATGGTACGCAGGGCGCAAGGAGACCACGGTCTGGGAATACGACAAGCCCAAGAAGAACGCGGATCACCCGACCATGAAGCCGATCGCGCTTCTGGCCTACCCAATCATGAACTCGACCATGAGCAACGCTGTGGTTCTGGACCCGTTTGGCGGTTCCGGCAGCACGCTGATCGCCTGTGAACAGTCGGAGCGCATCTGTTACACCGTGGAACTCGACGAGAAATACTGCGACGTCATCGTCAAACGGTACATCGAGCAGGTTGGTTCTTCGGACGGTGTGACGGTGCAGCGAGACGGTGTCACCTTCCCTTTTGATGAAGTTGCGAGCGTAGAAGAATAGTACAAAAACGCAAAGAATTGGCTTGCTATTCTGTGGCTTCAGAGTGATGTATACAGCACCAAACCAAGGAGGTACTGCAATGCAACTACACTTCAACGCCACAGGACCGGATCGCAAGGAGCTGGTCGGAGTCATTTCCAAGACGCTCGGTATGACGCCGGTTTACAAGGGGATGCCCACCTGCGCCTATGCCGTAGGCAACATCCTCGTCGAGAAGGACGGCACGGTAGTCTACGACGAGCGCACGGATCAGGGCACCATGGAGGCGATCATCACCGCGCTTTCCGTAGCAGGCTTCCACTCCGAGATGGGAACCAACGAGCCTGAAGGCCCGACCGGGGTTGCGATCCAGATGCCGCTTTCCCTTTTCACGGAGAGCCAGCTACAGAACCTGCGCGAGCTCGTTGCCGCCAAGGGCAGTCTGATCAAAAAGGCGCTCGGCGCGGAGGACCTGCCAATCAACGTCGTCGGCAACAAGCTCGACTTCCCATGGTTCCCAAAGTACGAGTCGCCGGATGAGGTCAAGGCATACATGCACCTTGTCACCGCCATCTGCGACATGGCCCGGAACCAGAAACGGATCACCGCCAAGGAGAAAGAGGTCGACAACGACAAGTACGCATTCCGGTGCTTTCTGCTCCGGCTCGGCTTTATCGGGGACGAATACAAAGCAGAGCGCAAGGTCCTGCTCCGCAATCTCTCGGGCTCCTCAGCTTTCAAGAGTGGAGCAAAGAAAACGGAGGTGGAAACATGCGAGTGATCAGCAAAGAAGCCCTTGTGAGCTTACGTCAGCGTTACACGCCCGGCACACGGATAGAGCTCCTTCAGATGGATGATACGCAGGCCCCGCCGATCGGTACGAAGGGTACGGTCATCGGCGTAGACGATATCGGGTCCATCATGGTCGCATGGGACAACGGCTCCGGCTTGTCGGTCGCATACGGCGCAGACCTTTGTAGGGTGGTGAACGACGATGAATGAAACGATCAGGGAGCAGATTCTTGCCATCCGGGACACCGGGCTTACGAACATGTTTGATACGAACATGGTGCAGAGGCTGGCCTACGAGCGGAACTACTTCCAGCTCGTTGTGTTCATAGAAGAGCATCGCAAAGAGTACGTGCATTTCATCCTTTACGGTGACGAATGAACCCACAAAAAGTGTGAAAAACCTTGGAAAATCTCGAAAAAACGACTTGCTATCACGGCCGTTCAGAGTGATATATACACTACCCCAAGGGGAAAACACACTACGGAGGAAAAGGCCATGACAACCCGCGAGATCAACATGAACCTGAAGCGCACCGCGCAAGCAGCCCTTTACAGCGAGTACGGTTTCCAGCCTTCGCTCGATCGGATCATTCTTTTGGAAGGAAGCGATGACCGCACCTACATCCGGTTCAAGGTCGGCAGCCACGAATACGCCTTCGACTCCTACAAATGGCCGGACGGCAGCGTTTGGGTCGGCAAAGGCACGCTCGAGAAGGAAAGCTAAGGAGGGCACAACCATGACAATCAACGAAGCCATGAAGCAGTACCGGTTGCCCTCCCCCACTACTCCGGAAGATCTGGAATGCAACCACACCCGAATCGACCGGATTCTGACCTTTGGAGACAAGGTCGTGATCGCAGGCTACTACCACAACTACAAAGCACCCTGCTGGTTCGGAGCAACCTACGAGTTTCTGAGCGACGACCACTCCTGCGAAGGCGCGATTGGGCTCCGGGCGGCAAGCGAGGTCGAGTTCGAGGATGACGGACACGCGATCCTCTGGGCGATGCAACAGTAAAGGCTGAAACAAGAAATCCAAGGAGTATGAGCCGACCGGCTCTCTCCAGGTTGGATAAACGGATGCTCATCTGCCCGGATTGCGGTACAAGACAGGCGTTGGAATCGATCGGGATCGAGCCTAAGGAACAGGATGAGATCCTCTGCATCATACACGGGAAGAGCTGAATCTTCCAGACAGGAATCATGACGATCTCCTTGACGAAATACTCCTGTAGGAGTATAGTTCTGTGTGAGAGGGGGTGATCTCTTGATCAGAACGATCTATCATGGCTCCTCCCGGATCATTGAGAAACCGGAGTATGGAGCAGGAAAAAAGTATAATGATTATGGACTCGGATTCTATTGCACGGACAGTCTGGAGATGGCGAAGGAATGGGGTGTCAGCAAGGACACAAACGGGTTTGCAAATCAGTACACGATTGATTGTGACGGCTTGACCATACTGGATTTGAATAACCCCCAGTATTGCATTCTGAATTGGCTTGCTGTCCTGCTTGAGAACCGTGAGTTTGATGCGGCTTCCCCTTTGGCATATCAGGCAAAGGAATACATACTCAGCACGTTTCATGTTGAGTATGAAGCCGCTGATTGCATGATCGGTTACCGGGCGGACGACAGTTACTTCTCCTTTGCACAGGATTTTGTAAACGGAACGATTTCTTATCGTCAGTTGAACCGGGCTATGCATCTTGGGAAGCTTGGTCAGCAGTTCGTGCTAAAGAGCCGGGAAGCATTTGATCGTATACGCTTCATAGGGTACGAAACCGCGGAAAGTGCCGACTGGTATGCAAGAAAGATGGCACGCGATCGCGCGGCAAGACGTGAGTATTTCAATGTGGAACGAAATCGAATCGACAAGAACGATCTATTTATCACGCAGATCCTGAGCGAGGAGATGAAACGGGATGATGCACGCCTACGATAAGCTGTATCTTGAAAAGGCAAGGACAGCGCTTGCCCGGATGTTGGATTATGCGGTGTATGATCTCCATCAGGATCTGACGGTTTTCTTTGATCTGTTTATATCCTCTGGCGTTGCTCATCTGTATGAACAGGGGGATGTTCAGATGCTGGTTGGGAAGTCGGGCGTAGAACTCGCATATGAGGTAATGGACCGAAGCGGGTTATCGTATGAACGCGTCGTTCCGCAATACACGATGGATCGTAGTGAGGAATACTGGACCGGATGGGCGCTGGCATATTA
>JAEEGL011235904.1_pt1 | contig 10810 bp, 8 predicted proteins | sample 9134231 | NCBI WGS metagenome assembly JAEEGL01 (sample SAMN16246548, study PRJNA631951) | gut metagenome | biome: gut microbiome; feature: rumen; material: fiber-attached | host: Bos | place: Iran: Karaj | collected 2018-10
TATGTTCTAATACTGGAAAGATACTTGCTTATTTACCTATCTCGGATATTATGAGGTGTAATATGGACGATTTAGTTAGGTACATTAAGAAAAAGGCGATGAGAATACTTCTAATGCCGCTGAGGATCATTCCCCTCAAGAAGAACAGAATTCTTTTGATTAATGAAATAAGTTTTAATTATTCATGTAATCCAAAAGCTATTTCTGAATATTTGCTGGAGAATGAAAGAGGAAAATATGACATTATCTTTTCAGTGAAGGATATTAATAAGCAAAAGAAATTAATTGAAAAAGGATTGAAGATTACTCGTTTCAATTCATTTTTATACTATGTCTATGCATTAACATCACAAGTGATCGTTACTAATAGTGGTGGGATTTCATATATCCCAATTAGGAAAAAACAATATGTGATTAATACGCATCATGGCGGTGGAGCATATAAGACGGCTGGAATCGATATGTTTGAGGACAGTTATTTTTTCAGAAAAGATATGATGCTCTCTGCGAAACAAACAAATTGTTTTTTGTCCACCAATAAAAAATTCACTGAAGTGATATCCAAAGCGTGCTTAATTCCTATGGATCATTTTTGGGAAATTGGCATGCCTAGAAATGACAGGCTGATTTCTCCCTCAATTGAAAGAGCAAAAAAAATTAAGGGGGAAATCGGCCTGCGGGCAATTGAGAAATTGGTATTATATGCTCCTACCTATAGAAAACCTGCGGATAATTATTATAAAGGCTCTATTGCTATACAATATGAAATCGCTAATAAGATGGTTTGTGAAGCGTTGAAAGAACGATTTGGAGGAGATTGGGTATTTGCATATAGGCTTCATCCATGTATTGAAAATAAAGATGATTACATTGTAGATGGAGCACTTGATTTGTCTGGATATGAAGATATGCAGGACCTTCTTGAGGCGGCGGATGTATTAATTAACGATTTTTCTTCAACGTTCTGGGATTTTATGTTGACAGGGAAACCGTGTTTTATGTATGCACCAGACCTTGACCATTATGTTGAAACAACAAAAGTATATACACCTGTATGCAAGTGGCCTTTTCCCAAAGCCAGAAGCAATGCTGAGCTAAAAGAGAAAATAATCACATTTGATGCACAGAGATACAAGGATGACTGTGAGAAACATTACGAAGAACTAGGCGGTTGTGAGACAGGGCAAGCAACAGAACTTGTGTGCAAACGAATAAAAGAAGTATGCAGGATCTAAGGAGCTGTTTCTACTTATTATTTCGGTGAAATGATTTTGGAAGGTGAAAACTATGAATGTTGCTTATTGTAGTCTGCTATTACCAGAAGAAAAGAATTTATCAGAGAAGAGTAAGGAAAGATTATCTGGCATTTCAGGCCATAAAGTGACAAAAGCCGAAGTATATGGTATAGACAGTAATCTTAACGCTCCAGTTGATATTTTTAACATTATAAACACTTTAAATTATCCGAAATTTCCTAAAGTTTTTTTTCCAAACGAAGAATGGAATCATACTGTAATTCCCAACCATGTTGATTATCATTTGAAATATATCAATATATTTGGAATAAAATATGTAACTCAATATAGATCTGTAAAAAAAGCATTAAGCCAATGGATAAAGAAACATTCTGAACCAAGTATTATATGTGTGCATGGTATTTTTTTGCCTATGATGTATGCAGCTGTTAAGGTGGCGGCTGAAAATAAAGGGAAAGTTAAACTTTGCCTTAATACAGGAGATGTTCCTGGAAGATACGGTTTGCAATCTCAATTTAGTAGAAACATAAAACAAATACTTACAGAAAGATTTGTAGATAGAAACATACTAAAACTTGCTCAGAAATTTGATTGTTTTGTGTTTGTAACAAAGGATATGGCAAAAGCATTTGAAGTGGAGGAAAAACCATTTACAGTAGTTGAATGTACATATATTGAGCCAGAATTTGCGAAAGGAAAAAGCATCTCTGAATCAAAGAAGAAGACTATTTTTTATGCTGGATCCATTCGAGAAGAATATGGGATAGGGCATTTATTACGAGCATTTAGTTTAATAGACAGTTCTGAATATGAGCTTATAATAGCTGGCGGTGGGGCAGGAGAAAACCTCGTTAAAGAGTACGCTGATAAAGATTCAAGAATTAAATTTTTGGGTTTTATTCCCCCACAAAAAGTATTGGAATATCAATTATCCTCTCATGTACTCGTTAGTCCTAGACAATCGGATAAAGAATATGTGAAATATAGCTTTCCAAGTAAATCGGTAGATTCATTAGCAACGGGGATACCTTATGTTGCACATAAGTTGCCTTGTGATCCGCCGGAGTATGCTGAATTTATAAATTATCCAAATGATGAAAGTGATGAATCGCTAAAAGATAAACTAATTGAGATTTGTGAGAAATCATATGATGAAAGAATGAAAATCGGAGAAAAAGGGAAAAGATTTATCCTTGAGAAGAAGAATCCCATAGTGATGACAAAGAGAATTGTTGAAATGTGGAAAATGGTATTAGAGGATATAAAATGAAGAAAACAACTCCGATAAAGATATTTGTCGTATATTGGGTATTTACCTTATTGCTTTTTGCATTTGGCCCATTTGCCTGGAAAGTGTATAAGCCTCTTCTTTTTTGGAGTTTTAATATTCTTTATGTTTTTACTTTCGCTGTTGGTTGGTTTCTTAGTGGTAGAGTTGGTTTTAGCAAGCGAAGAAAAAAATGGACAGAAGTAGATGACAAAGTCTTTCTTAGTAGATTGGGACCGTTGCTTTACATCAATCTATTTTATGAAATAATAAATATTTTTCGAGCGTTTTCATTTGCCAATTTTGATATTACAGCATTAATTCAAAGAATTGTTTCTGGAATATCAGATATGGGTAGTTCATATAATAGCTTTCAGGATAATGTTAATATCTCATCTGCAGGAGTTGTAGGGGGAACAGTAGTAACAATATTTAATTATATATGGGATATATGGGGCTTTTCAACATTGGTCTTTGGAGTATTATATTTCAAGAAACTGAAAATTCACCAGAAATGTATTTCTGCAGTTTGTATCTTTCTAGAAATTGTTTTTTATCTTGCTAGAGGAACAAATATAGGGGTTTTTAGAATTGTACTTATTTTTCTTGTACTTTATTATATAAACTATATGCAAAAAACAGAAAAGAAGAGAGGAAAAAAGACAAAACTGATAGTTTTAGGTATTATAGCGTTTATTATCGTAGTACAACTCTTTGACACAATTATGAAATCTAGAGGGGGAATCGCCCTTTGGCAGACCGGATCCTATAATATAGGTGGAATTGGGATTAATCGCGATTCCATTTTTTTCAAAATCCTACCGCCTGGTTTTCACCAGTTGTTGGTTTCGTTGTCGGGATATTTATCTCAGGGATATTATGGAATGTCCCTGACGATGCAGATACCATGGAAACCCATGTGGGGGATTGGTTATAGTATGGCGTTACAGAATACTTTGGGGAATTTAATTCCAACAATATCGGACGCCTCATATCAGGTTAGAGTGGAGCAGTTTGGATGGGATAGCTATACTCAGTGGCATTCAATGTATAGTTGGTTTGCGAATGATCTTTCCTACTTTGGTGTACCAATAATTATGCTGATATTTGGTTATATCTTTCACAAGTCATTAAAGGATACAATTGAACTTAATAATCCATATGCAAAGGTCATGCTTTACTTTATGTTTTTGATGGCAGTGTTTCTGCCATGCAACAATCAACTCGGACAGTCAACATATTCATTGTTTTCATTCTTCTATGTTCTTGTGATGTGGCAACTTACAAAAAGAAAGATAAAAATATCTGTTTGAAGGTACTAATATGAATCGAACTAAGCTTAGTTTTTTGAATGCAATTTCGGCGATGACGCTTACTTTAGTAAATGGACTTCTGGGCATAGTAGTAACTCGATTAGTTATTAGCCGCTTTGGTTCTGATTTCAATGGTCTGAATTCTACGGCAAACCAAATCATTAATGTGTTGCTACTTCTGGAAGGCGGATTTACATTAGCGTCAAATGTCGCCTTGTTTGGCCCTGTTAGCAATGAAGATTATAAGCTTTCTAATGGGATTTTGAGAGCTACCAGGTCAAAGTTTAAAGCGATAGGAATTATCTTTTTAGTTGTAGGAACAATAATTGCTGTCGGATATAGCCTTGCAGCAAAGACAGAACTTTCAAATAGTTTTGTATTTACTGTAATTTTCATGGCAGTCGTTCCGCAAGCGGTTAATCTTTTCTTTGCAACGACATATAGGGTTTTACTTCAAGCGCAGCAAAGAGAATATATTATAAGTGGATTCACTGCTTTGACTATTGGTTTGGGACATTTATGCAATATTGTTTTGATAATTTGCGGATGTCAGATGTGGCTGGTTCGATTTGTTACTATGTGCTTTGCGATGCTTAATTCCTTCTTAATTACGATATATACAAAAAAGAAGAATAGATTTCTTGACTTTTCAGTTGAGTCAATGCCAGAACTTATAAAAGGAACAAAGGATGTGATGGCACAGAAAGTTACCGGTGTAATTTATACATCATGGCCAATAGTTTTCTTATCAATTTCCTCAAGTGGGGGAACAATGCTTGCCAGCGTGTATGCAGTGTATAACAGTATTTTTGTGATGCTAAAAGCGTTACTTCATGGGATAATCGATGCACCGAGATTAGGATTTGGACAAATGCTGACAGAAAAGAAGAAAGAGGAAGTATGGTCCGCATTTAAAGAATATGAATATGTTGCTATCTTTTTTACATTTGTTATGATGACCACAGCCTGTGGCATAATTCTTCCCTTTATTCGTGTTTATACTAATGGAATAACAGATATTAATTACTACGATAAGTTAATTGCTATTTTTATGGTGCTGATTGGTACAGCTGAAATGCTTCATATTCCAAGTGGACATTTAATCAATATGTCTGGAAATTTTAAAGTCAGCAAGAATTTTCAGATAATTGCATGCGTTCTTTTGATTGCTTCCATGTTAATTCTTGGATCGCTATTTGGAGTATATGGCATGCTTGAATCCCTTCTAGTTGTAGCACTATTACTCGCCGTGCTGGAAATCGGGTTTATACATAATAAGTTTTTTACCGGGAAAATAATGGAATTTATAAAGATGCTGTTACCATATGTTATTCTTGGAACAATGATTTCTTTTATTGAAATGAATATAATACAAATAGGTAATAGTATTTGGCATGTTTTATTATTTAGTGTTATATATATGTGTGTAAATTTACTAATTGCGTTAATTCTTGGATATCTACTTGATAAAAATGAAGTGGTAAAACTTATTAACAGAAGTAAAGGTTTATTAGTAAAGTTTTCAAAAGGCAGGGCATAACTCTTGGGAGGTGAAACCGATATGAATGTCGCTGTGATCTTTGCAGGTGGAGCAGGTCAGCGTATGAATACAAGAACGAAACCAAAGCAGTTTCTGGAACTTCATGGAAAACCAATACTAATATACACTTTAGAGCTTTTTCAACAAGCACCATCAATTGATGGTATCATTGTTGTCATGCTTGAAAATTGGATTGAGTATAGCAGTGAATTAATTGATAAATATCAGATCAAGAAAGTAAAAGCTATTGTTCCAGGGGGGAAAACTGGACAAGAATCAATCTTTCTTGGGATTGAAAAAGCACATGAGTTATTTGAGGGAGATAGTGTTGTACTGATACATGATGGAGTACGTCCTTTGGTAGAGGTGGAGACTATTGAAAAATGCATTGAATGTGTTAAAGAACACGGGAGTGCAATCACAGTTTCTCAGGCTATTGAAACAGTTGCGTTGATGACAGAAAATGGAGAAGTTGGAGAAATACTTCCGCGAAAAAAATGTCAGATTGCAAAAGCCCCACAATGTTTTATTCTAGACAGGATTTACAATAATCATCTAAAGGCGAAAGCAGAAGGGAAATTCGATTTTATCGATTCGGCTTCACTTATGCAGCATTATGGAGAAAAGCTGTTCACCGTCGAAGGCCCATCAGAGAATATAAAAATTACTACTCCAGGTGATTTTTACATATTCAGAGCAATAGTTGATGCAAAAGAGAATTCACAGATTTTTGGGCTATAGATTGGAGATAAATCATGTTGGATTTGGAAAAGAAAGAGAACTATTTGTCAATTTCAGAAGCAGATTTTATTAATTGGAACAAGTTGAGAGGATCTACAATTTTCGTAACAGGTGCAACTGGGCTTATAGGGACTTCCTTAATTAAATCATTGAATTTTGCAAATATCAGAAAGAATCTCGGGATAAAAGTTTTAGGGCTTGTAAGAGACAGGAAAAGAGCAGAAGATCGTTTTGCTGATATCTTAAATGATGGGATGCTGAACTTTGTTTTAGGAAGTGTTGAAAATTTACCTGAAATAAGGGAATCAGTGGATTATATTATCCATGGCGCAAGTCAAACTGCAAGCAAAGAGTTTATAAATCATGCTGTGGAGACGATTAATACAACTGTTCTTGGTACATTTAACCTTCTTAAACTGGCAAAAGAGAAAAATGTAAAAGGCTTTGTTTATCTTTCAAGCATGGAAGTTTATGGTTATCCAGAGAATGGGCATAAAGTAAAAGAAGATGAGATAGGGACTTTGAGTCCGCTGAATCTTAGGAATAGTTATCCACTTAGCAAAATAATCTCTGAATCGATGACCTGTGCCTATGCAGTTGAATATTGTGTTCCAGCCATGATTTGCAGACTTACACAAACTTTTGGCCCTGAAGTGAACTATAATGATAATAGGGTATTTGCTTACTTTGGAAGATGTGTGAAAGAGAAGAAAAATATTGTTCTTAAAACAAAAGGCGAAACAAAACGGTGTTACCTTCGAACAATGGATGCAGTAACAGCAATATTAACCATCATGTTGGAGGGAAAACCGGGAACCGCCTATAATGCTGCAGATGAAAAAACGTATTGTTCAATAGCAGAAATGGCAGAACAGATAGCAGCTGCTGGGGGCATTAAGGTAGAATATGATATTCAGGATGAGGCAATAAATGGTTTCCCTCAAACATTGTATATGAATCTGGATACGACAGCACTTAAAAATCTTGGATGGACTCCTAGCAACGGTGAATAAAGTATAATGTGATTGCATTTCTGATATAAGTCATATTATAAGATTATTGGGATTTCTCTTACCAGGGAGGATAAAGTGAAAGAGCAATCTATAAAAAGAACAAATAACAATTGCCTCAGCCTTATAAGGATAATAGCTGCTTTTCAGGTGTTGCTTGGTCATATGATAGAGCATCTTGAGTTGCCCGGGAATAATAGCGTATTGCACGCGACTTATTTTTTTCGCGGGGTCCCAATATTTTTCGTGATTTCCGGATTTTTGATTTGGTTTTCAATGGATCGTTCAAAAACCTATGGTAACTATCTAAAGAAAAGATTTTGGCGAATATACCCTGAACTATGGATAGCAGTTATTATTGAGATTCTTCTCCTTGTTGTTTTGTACCAAGGCTGGAATTTGAAACAGCTCATGCTTTTTGCGCTTGGACAAGGGACACTATTTCAATTTTGGACACCTGATTCACTACGCGGATATGGTGTCGGGGCTCCGAATGGCGCATTATGGACAATAGGTGTAATGATACAATTCTATATCATAGCATGGTTTTTCTATAAATTCATGAAAAACCGGAATATGATAGAATGGGTAGTGGGGTTTATTGTATCTTTCGTAATCAGTTGGTTGGGCACGCATATATCACAAAACATGTTTGGTACAGATATTATTGGTAAACTGTATGACCAAACCTTTATTAAATACTTTTGGCTGTTTTACTTTGGTATGTTTATTGCAAGGTTTCAGGAGAAACTATTGCCAGTATTCAAACGATATTGGTATGCGTTCATATGCGTTGCATTTGCATTCTTTTGGACAGAATGGGATTTGTTTTCTGGCTATTTTTTACTTTGGAGTTTGCTCTTAACAGCTGGATTGATAGGATTCGCATATAGATTTCCCAAATTATCTATTGGTCTGGATATATCGTATGGGATATTCCTCTATCATATGATAGTGGTTAATATATTTGTTATTTATCATTGGATCGGGAGTTGGTTATATGTGATTCCTGTTATTATTATAGTATCGGCTCTTGCTTATTGTTCAGCCAAAACAATTGGAAAAATATCCGCAAATCGCAAAGGGAAATTAGTATTGTAGGGCATACAGAATATTTCTCTAAAGGCATATAATTATTTTGTTTGTTAACAAGCAGCCATGTGGCTGTATATGAGAGGTGGAAAAAAAGATGCAAATCACAGAAGCATTCAAAAACAAAACCCTAGTAATTACAGGAGGAACAGGATCATTCGGATCAACTGTTCTTAAGCATTTTCTGACAACGGACATAGGTGAAATCCGTATTTTTTCTCGTGATGAGAAAAAACAGGACTGGATGCGACATACACTTCAGGCAAACTATCCGGAGTATGCTGGAAAGGTTAAATTTTTTATTGGCGATGTACGCAATCTTGATAGTGTTCGGGATGCGCTCTATGGAGCAAATTATATCTTCCATGCTGCGGCTTTGAAAGAAGTCCCCTCTTGCGAGTTTTTCCCCATGGAAGCTGTAAAGACGAACATCATCGGAACGGATAATGTAATCACGGCCGCTGTTGAGAATAAAGTTGAAAGAGTAGTGTTTCTTAGCACAGATAAAGCCGCCTATCCTATCAATTCCATGGGGATGACCAAGGCGGTGGGGGAAAAGATCGTCCAGGCGCGGGCACAGGTTGCATTTGATAGAGCAGGCACAGTTCTTGCTTGTACCCGGTATGGTAATGTAATGTGCTCGCGTGGTTCGGTTATTCCGCTTTTTATTGATCAGATTAAGAGAAAAGCGCCGATCACGATCACTGACCCAAATATGACGCGGTTCCTCATGAATCTTGATGAGGCCGTAGACCTTGTTGCTTTTGCATTCGAACATGCGGAGCCGGGTGATCTGTTTATTCAGAAAGCGGATGCTTCCACGATTGGTGATCTGGCAGATGGTGTGATGAAACTCTTTGGTGAAACAGAAAAGAAAGTAATCGGTTCCCGCCATGGCGAGAAGCTGTATGAAACGTTGATGACCAGAGAAGAGCGCCTTCGTTCTACTGATATGGGTCATTACTTCAGGATTTCTCCTGATGCCCGCGGTTTGAATTATGATAAATTCTATGTGCAGGGAACAGTGAGAACTGAGGGGGATGAAGCATATACCTCCCATAACACAAATCGTCTGGATGTGGATGGTGTAGTTGCGAAAATCATGACAACAGATTATGTAAAAGAGGAACTGGAAGGCCGTCCGCATCTTGTAGAGGCATAATCTTTGTGCATAGTATGGGTTGAAGGTGAGGGAGCAAAATGGCTGAGTGGAAGAATAACGGGAAACTGAAACTTCTTATTATTGTCGGGACACGGCCGGAGATAATCAGACTGGCAGCGGTTATAAAAAAGTGCCGTAAGTATTTTGATACAATTCTCGCCCATACGGGGCAGAATTATGATTATAATCTGAATGGCGTGTTTTTTAAGGATCTGGGTCTTGCTGATCCGGAAATCTATATGGATGCCGTTGGGGACAATCTTGGGCAGACGATGGGCAACATTATTGCCCGCTCTTATGAACTCATGGTTGAACTTCATCCGGACGCTGTATTGGTACTGGGAGATACCAATAGCTGCCTGTCTGTTATTGGAGCAAAGCGGCTTCATATTCCGATCTTCCACATGGAAGCAGGTAATCGGTGTAAAGATGAATGCCTGCCGGAGGAAACCAACCGCCGGATTGTGGATATTATTTCCGATGTGAATCTGGCATATTCAGAACACGCTCGCCGTTATCTGGCAGATTGCGGACTGCCGAAGGAGAGAACATATGTAACAGGCAGTCCCATGGCAGAGGTGCTGACAGAGAATCTTCCGGCCATTAAAGCCTCAGATGTTCATGCAAGACTTGGACTCGAAAAGGGGAAGTATATTCTTCTGTCTGCTCATCGGGAAGAAAACATCGATACAGAAAAGAACTTTACTTCACTGTTTACAGCGATTAACAAGATGGCAGCCAAATACGATATGCCGATTTTGTATTCATGCCATCCGAGAAGCAGGAAACGGCTTGAGGCTTCTGGCTTTAAGCTGGATCCTCGGGTGATTCAGCATGAACCGCTTGGGTTCCATGATTATAACTGCTTACAAATGAACGCTTTTTGTGTGGTTTCTGACTCCGGAACGCTTCCGGAGGAAAGCTCCTTCTTTACTTCCATCGGACATCCGATACCGGCAGTGTGTATCCGTACTTCCACGGAACGGCCGGAGGCATTGGACAAGGCGTGTTTCATTCTGTCAGGTATTGATACAGTAGGATTGCTGCAGGCTGTTGATACTGCTGTTGAGATGGTAAAGAATGAAAAGGATGGCGGAGCCATTCCTGTGCCGGATTATGTAGACATTAATGTATCCGATAAAGTTGTTAAGATTATTCAGAGTTATGTGGGTGTTGTAAACAAGATGGTTTGGAGAAAAGATGTATGAATATTTTAGTGACGGGTGCAAAGGGTGTTGCTGGCAGAAACATAGTGGAAAACCTGAAATGTATTCGGGATGGAAAGAATAAAACCAGACCAGCACTTCAAATTGATGAGATATTTGAATATAATCTGGAGAACACTCCGGAAGAGCTGGATAGTTTCTGTTATAAAGAGGACTGGATCTGCCATTTTGCCGGAGTGAATCGTCAAAAGGATCATGCGGAA
>JAEEGL012472168.1_pt1 | contig 10810 bp, 2 predicted proteins | sample 9134231 | NCBI WGS metagenome assembly JAEEGL01 (sample SAMN16246548, study PRJNA631951) | gut metagenome | biome: gut microbiome; feature: rumen; material: fiber-attached | host: Bos | place: Iran: Karaj | collected 2018-10
TAGCTCTGTTTCAAATATTTCTGTCGATATAGAAGTATACGCTGTGGGCGAGGATTCAGTAGCTGCTGGTGGCTTTGCGGGGCAATTTACCATGAGAGATGCGAATATCGTGTTCAGCAACGATACCGTTACGCTTGTGATGCCGAATGGAGCAACCACTGTTGTAGCGGGTGGCCTTGTTGGAAATTTCCTGTATGATGCGAGCCGGTCTGTTGAAATGCTTAACCTGGGCAATATAATCGACATCTCCGTAAATTCGACGGGGTATATCGCCTATGCGGGTGGCCTAGTCGGGATGGGGTCGTTTGAGAATGTCGCTGTTACGGATTCATTGAATAAGATTCATGCGGTTATTGCTGCGAAGGGCTCTGGTGTAGGTACGGTTGCCGCAGGTGGCGAGTTCGGGATGATACAACGTGCTAGTGGCTTGCGGGTGGCACACGACAACGTTGATGCTCGGCTTGTGGCTGCGGGTGCCGAAACACAGTTCTTTGGAGGCGTTGCCGGTGCGGTGGCCGCAACTAAGACTCTTGCTGTTGCGCAGAGCGATGTCAAGGCTTCTATTGCCAGCAGTGGGGAAGGCGAAATCAATGTGGCGATGGGCGGCTTGTTTGGGAGCGTGGTCGGGCCAAATGCTAATCAGGGTGGGGCTATGGAAGTCGTTTGCGATGCCGACACTGTTACAGTTTCTATGCAGGCAGCATCTACAGGCGTCGTTTATGCGGGTGGCCTTGTGGGTGTGGCTAATGGTGGTGAAAGGGTGGGCGGCGGATTCTATTCCTACATGTCTACTGTCAAGGCGCCCGAAGGCAGTAACCTCATAACGGTATCTTCGAGTACGGTGAAAAATTTGTTTGCTGGCGGCCTTGCCGGACAGGTGACTTCTCCGCGAGATTTAATCAAGTTTTATAGGGCGAGAGTTGTAGGTGATATCGATGTGTCGGCTGCAACCATCGCCGATTCCGGTGCTGTGGGTGGATTGTTTGGCGAATTCAATTCTTATCGGGTTTTTATTTTTGATAACTTGAGCGAAGGTGATATTCTTGCGGGTGCAGACAATGTGGGGTTTGCTGTAGGTAAAGTCTTGTCCAGGCAAAACGATGCGGACGGCGTGATGCTTACTTCGAACGTGCATATCGGTACCAAGGATGTGAATGTAAAACAGGTTCTTGGGACAATGATTCTGGGCGAGGAAACGGTGACCGACTGGGATGAGGGAGAAAGCTATGCTGCGGATTTCCATTATAGTATAACACACAACTACCGCAACGCTATTGCATCCGAAAATACTCCGCTTGTATCTACGGGCGTGCTAGACATAGATGGCAGCGGGTTTGTCAATGCGAAGGATGCCAGACTGTTGAACGGTGTTCTTGACGAATCTACTATGAAATCGCGCTTGTTGGCTTATGTGTTAACCCAAAAAGAAAATAGGGCTTCCGGTGGTGTGACCAATGTAGAAGATGATTATACCTGCTGGGAAAACGATAACGGTGAATTTGTGCATGTTTGCGGCGAAGGTGAAAACCGCACTGCGTACAAGGTGCAGGTTAATATTAATGACATCTATGCCAGGTTGACCGATGCGGACAAGGATTCCTTGGAGGGCATTCTCTATGCGTCGCCCGTGATGATAGAGGAAGAACCGACGGGCGACACGACCTACAGTCTCATTGGCTATACGGAGAATAACCGTCGCTTGAGCGAAAGCTTTGTGAAGCGCGCCAGGTCGCTAAGCGTTGATTACGGTGTTCTTTACGAAAGTGACGAAATGGATTTGGAAACCCAAATTTTTGATAGCAATAGGGACCTCATGGCGGAGGAAAATTCCTCTTTCTATGTTGTTTATGAGGTGAGGGAGGTTGTTGATAATGAAGATACGGGCAACTATGTAAGTCTGGATGCAACCTTGCTGTACCCGGTTTATCTGTGGCCTAAGATGACGCAGGTGAATCGGTATAACGAGCATTCGGTTATCCCGCCGGTGTATGTGACGAGTGGTGGCGCAAAACAGGAATACTATATGTCGGGCTATTTTGTGAACTGTAGGGCTGGTGAATCGTGCGAGCCGGTTGTCCTTAATGGCGAACTTGGCGGCTTGGGAACCTTTGCCGAGTTGATAGACGATTTTGTCACTGGTTATGGGCCACAATACAGCGATACGATTCACTTGGTGTATGAACCTTCGCAGTTTGGTAACAGCGCGGCTCCGACATTGAGCCTCGGTGTTGGTGGTTATCAATATCTTGAATTCACGGGATACGGCTACAAGGACGGACAATTGACTGTGGCGGACACGGCGACTGCCGGCGGATATTATAATACTCAGTTTGTCCCGATGGCGTCCAAGTACAGTGTAGAACCGGAACCCGGTTTTGCGTTGAAAAAATGGAAGGCCGATTTGTGGATGCATACGACGGGGTCCCAGAATATTGAAGATTGCTATTATGGAAATTTGGCAGAATACTGTACTGATGCGGCAAAATTCGAAACTGCGAAGAACTACTTTGCTAGTTCAGGAACAATCCTGAATGCAATGCGTGAATATGAAGGTGGTGAAGAGTATTTGAAATGGAGCACGGAGCTGGATGCCGATAGTATGCTCTCCATGGATAGCGTGGTGGCCGCCATTGCCTGGAGTTCCAGAGCGTCGGTTGTCCGCTCGTATTATTATCACTTGCATGTGGAACCAGAGTTAGAAGCGATTTCCTATGCGATTCACTTCGATGTCAATGCCGGGGATCTCCCCGTGTTTGTAGCGGGCTATACGGATACGCTGGCTTTCTATTCAAGAGAAAGTTCTAGTCTCCTGGATTTGTACACGACCGATACTACGAAATGCTTTGGGGGCTGGAGCGCCAATGCGGAAGAACCTCTCTATTCCTCCCGTGAATTGGATGGAGATCTCATTAAGACGGTGACTCCTGTGGATGATATGTTTAGTTTGTACGGAACCTGGCACGATGCTCTTGCAAATGACCCTACAGGTGCGGATGGCAAGGTGGATGAAGTGATGAATGAATGTCCTGATGTCCAGACGACAGAACTCGCTTTGCATTATCTGGGCGATGCCGGCTCGGAAGGCGGCGAGGTGTACCTCTGGCAGAAGGTTGTGAATCCGGATGACACCTTGACGTTTAGGCACGATTTCAAGGATTCTACTATGGATGTCCCCATCAACTATGAGGCTAAGTTCCGGTTCCATGTGGGGGCGGTTGCACAGCCGGGCTATACGCTTTCTCGGGTAATGTTCGTGCGTAGTGAGCCCTTTATTCAGCAGGCTCCTCCTACCGAGGAATTTGCGCCGGATGTCCCTGAAGATGCGGTCGATACGATATGGCTTGATATTCCGAATGGTGACGATACGATAGAAGTATCTTATGATTGGAGGGGCTATGCCCTGTATGCGGCTTTCGAGAAGTTCATTGCCGTGACGTTTGATCTGAATACAGATCAGGAAGAAGTGTTCTATGACCCGCGCTTTGTCTTAGGAGATTCCTTGGTTGTCATCAACAATGATGACCAGGTTGAATTGCCGTCTAGGGTCTACACGGTGAATTCCTGCATGGATGGCTGGTCCGTCGAAAGCGACGCGAAAAAAGGCGAATTCCATGTGATGACCTATAATGATAAACTGTATAGGGAAGCCTACGATACGAAGAAGCTGTATGCCGTGTGGCGCAATGCACAGGATTGCGTGGATTCACTTGGCTATGTTCGGGTGAGCGCGAAAGCGGAAAATGGAAACCTTGAAATTGTCGAGGAAGGCGAGGAAGAAAATCGGGTACACCGGTTCGGTGCGGACGGAAGCCTGATTTTGCCTGCATGGTCGGATGGCATTTTTGTGAATGCTACGCCTGATGACGGTTACGAACTTGACCATATAGCACTGGTGCAGTCCGGTGATACGGTGCGTGTCGAGAATGGTGGGTGGCTTGATGTTCAGGAAGATGAAATCAAGCTGATTGCATACTTTGTGGAGATTGGCGATTCGATTGCCGATTCCATAGAAGTTGCGGAACCCGAGTTCAGGACATCGGGCAATGCGGTCCGGTTCAGGTTTGTCAGCGAGGACTTTGTACGCGGATTCGAACCCTGGGTCTACGTGACACTTGAAAATGATGACGGCGAAAAGCTGGCTGACACGCTGTACTGCAAGATGGACGGCTGCGATGTCGTTTGGGAAAAGTTCCCGCTACGTGCGGGCTACTACCTGTTTACCGCCAGCGCCCGTGTGCTCGATGGGCTCGATACGGTCTTGCTGGAACGCGATTTCGAAGTCGATGCCGCAATCTCTATTGCGGGCGAGGATACTTGGCAGATGATTTCGCTTGCAAGTGTCGACCTGGATGAAGTCTCGTGGGATGGCGACGAGAAATTCTACTGGTGGGCCGAAGACAGGAACTACGGCAAGTACTGGCAGTATCAGGAACTGACGAAGGGTCAGGTTCCGGACCCGGAGCGCGGCTACTGGTACAGTTCTATTGAAGGTCGCCCGCTTGTGCTGAAGGATGAATTCTTCTACGAAGAAAATGTAACGTGGAATCTCGAGAACGTGAATAGCGGCTGGAACCTTGTGGCTAATCCATTTGGCTGGTATCTCGATATCGGTGCTCCCGAGCCGATTGACGAGGATTGGTTTATGGAAGAAATGCACAACAGAGGTGAAGACCTAGACGAGGAATACCTTGAGGAAGAATGGAATAACATGCAGCCGTCTGTTGAGTTCTGGCGTTGGAATGCGGAAACGGGTGCGCCCGAGCCTTGCTACGGCACTTTCTCTCTGAAACCCTACGAGGCGGTCTGGGTCAAGTTGAACGACTCGGTGCCGATGACCTGGGAACTGAATGCATATCCGTCATTCCTTGAATCGGTAGATGCTCATGGGGAAAAGCACCTGAACAAGTCCCTCAACCGTCGCCTCGCGAAGGAATCTGGCAAAAACGGCTGGTCGCTGCGCCTTGCGCTTTCAGACGGGAAGGGCAAGAAGGATAGCTGGAACACGCTCGGTGTGGGCAAGTTCGTCAGGACATCCGAGGAACCGCCTGCAGGTATGGGCGACCGCGTGAACCTTTCCATCGTGGAAGGCGGCAAGCGCCTTGCAAAGAGCGTGAAGGCCGAGACCGCGGCTGCCGCATACGAATGGAACGTGGAACTTTCCGCCACGAGTGCGCGTAACGGATTCCTCGAGATTTCGGGAATTGCCGACCTGGAAGCCCGCGGGTTTGCCGTGTACGTAGAAGTAGATGGCAATACGACCCGCATGCAGGATGGCGTTCCGCTGAAGGTTGCTCTTACTCCGGCGTCTAAGTCCGCGAGGGTCTATGTGAGCGGCACCCCGAAGGTGGCTCTCTCGAAATCGCTTGAGGGCCTCAGGGCCGTACAGGCGGGGGCGATGCTCCAGGTGGGCTTTGTCGCGGGTGAAGGCCTTGCTGGTAGTGCGGTGCGCGTGGATGTGCTCGACCTGAAGGGCAATGTGGTCCGCAGTGCGGGTGCACAGGCCCTGAACGGAACGAACCAGGTGTCCCTCGATGCTCCGAAACCGGGAATTTACATGCTCCGTGTACGTGCGGGTAGCCAGATGCGTGCCGGTCGTATACTTGTAAAATAACCCCAAAAAAGGCGAAAATCGCCCAAAATTGCCGAAATTACTTGAGACCCGCCACCCCTGGCGGGCCTTCTTGTAACGGACTTTTTCGTTGCCATGCCTGCGGCCTTTTTCTAAATTTGGGCGCACTATGACAAAGGCAAAATTCATCAAACTCATCATTGCAACGGTGCTTGCCATCGCTGCCCTTTTCGTCCCGTACGAGGCTCTTGGCTTCGTGGGTGACAATGCCCTGAACCCCCTCGAGATTCGAGTGATCGCTATCTTTGTGATGGCGGCACTCTACTGGATCCTCCAGCCGTTCCCGATCTGGTCCACCTCGATGCTCGTCATCGTGCTCATGATTCTCACGCTGTCGAACTCGGCGCTTATGCCGTTCCGCGTGGAAGGTGTGGAACCGCTCAAGTTCAAGGCCATCATGGCAACGTTCGCGAACCCGATCATCATGCTCTTCCTGGGCGGGTTCTTCCTTGCGGCTGCCGCCTGCAAGTACAACATGGACAAGAACCTGGCACGCGTGCTCCTGAAACCGTTCGGAAGGGACCCGAAGTGGGTGCTCCTCGGCCTCATGATCATTACCGCCGTGTTCTCGATGTTCATGAGCAACACCGCTACCGCCGCCATGATGCTCGCCATCCTTGGCCCGGTGCTCAAGCTGTTTGATGAAAGTGACCGCGGTAAAGCCGCTTTTGCTCTTGCTATTCCTCTTGGTGCCAACATCGGTGGTATGGGTACCCCGATCGGCACGCCTCCTAACGCCATTGCCCTGAACTTCATGCGCGAAAGTGGATTCGATATCTCCTTCGGCCAGTGGATGACGTTCGGCGTTCCTTACGTGATTGTCCTCATGGTGATTGCCTGGATCCTTTTGCTCAAGCTCTACCCGATCAAGATGAAGGAAATGGTCCTGAAGATCGATGGTGCTGAAGGCTTCGACAAGAGCCCGCGTGCGATTATCGTCTACATCACCTTTGCTGTGTGCGTGTTCCTGTGGGTTTCTAGCCAGTGGCTCCACCACGGTATCGACGATAACGTGATTGCAATGATCCCGATGGCCGTGTTTGCCTTGACCGGCGTGATTACCAAGAAAGACCTGAACGCTATGAGCTGGGACGTGCTCTGGCTCGTGGCTGGTGGCTTTGCCCTCGGTCTTGGCCTGCAGGGTACTGGCCTTGCCAAGCACCTCATTGCGACCATTCCGTTCAACACCTGGTCTCCGCTTGCCCTTATGATTGGCTGTGGTTTTATCTGCCTTTTCATGGCGAACTTCATGAGCCACACCTCTACTGCCAGTCTGCTTGTCCCGATTTTCATTGTTGTCGCCGTCAGCTGCCAGGAAAACCTTGCCCCGCTCGGTGGCGTGACCTCCCTGATGGTTGCTGTTGCCTTTGCTAGCTCTCTCGGTATGTGCCTCCCGATTTCGACTCCGCCTAACGCGCTCGCACATGCGACGGGTTACACGGATACGCGCGGTATGGCTATTACGGGTATCGTGATGGGTATTGGTGGTCTGGTGCTCTCCTGGGTCATGATGTTCGGCCTTTCCAAGGTGAACTTCTTCCACGATCCGGTTGCTGTGACTGCTGCTCCGGCTGCTGCCGAAGCTCCGGCCCCTGCGCCGGCTCCCGCACCTGAAGCCCCGGTCGCCGTTGCTGTTGATTCCGCCGCAGTTGATTCTGTAGTCGCTGACTCTGCCGCTGCTGCTGATTCTACTGTTGCTGATTCCGCTGTGGTTGATAGCGCTGCCGCCCAGGCTGATTCCGCTGCCGCTCCGGTGGACAGTGCCGCTATTGCTGATTCTATTGCCGCGAAGGCTGCTGCCGATAGCGTCGCCGCTGCACAGGCTGTCGCCGATAGCGCTGCTGCCGCAAAGGCTGCCGCTGATTCTATCGAAAAGGTCAAGGCCGCTGAAGCTGCCGCAGCCCTAGTTGCTGCCGCCGAAGCCAAGAAGGCTGAAGAGGCCAAGAAGAAGGCCGAAGCAGAAGAAGCTAAGAAGAAAGCTGAAGAAGAAAAGAAGGCCGCCGCTGCTGCGAAGAAAGCCAGACAGGATAGCATCGCTGCCGTGAAGAAGGCCAAGGCCGATAGCGTCGCTGCTGCCAAGAAGGCTGCCGCTGAAGCCAAGAAGGCAGAAGCGGAAAAGAAGAAGGCTGAGGCCGCAGAAGCGAAGAAGAAGGCTGCCGAAGAAAAGAAAGCCGCCGCTGCCGCGAAGAAAGCCCAGCAGGATAGCATAGCTGCCGTGAAGAAGGCCAAGGCCGATAGCGTTGCTGCCGCTAAGAAGGCTGCTGCCGAAGCCAAGAAGGCAGAAGCTGCCAAGAAGAAGGCTGAAGCCGAAGAGGCTAAGAAGAAGGCCGCCGAAGAAAAGAAGGCTGCTGCTGAAGCCAAGAAGGCGGAAGCCGCCAAGAAGAAAGCTGAAGCCGAAGAAGCCAAGAAGAAGGCTGCCGAAGAAAAGAAGGCTGCCGCCGAAGCCAAGAAGGCCCAGCAGGATAGCATCGCTGCTGTGAAGAAGGCTAAGGCTGATAGCGTCGCCGCTGCGAAGAAGGCTGCTGCAGAAGCCAAGAAGGCAGAGGCAGAAAAGAAGAAAGCCGAAGCTGCTGAAGCTAAGAAGAAGGCTGCCGAAGAAAAGAAGGCCGCTGCTGAAGCCAAGAAGGCCGAAGCCGAAAAGAAGAAGGCAGAAGCAGAAGAAGCCAAGAAGAAAGCTGCCGAAGAGAAGAAGGCTGCTGCCGCCGCCAAGAAGGCCCAGCAGGATAGCATTGCTGCTGTGAAGAAGGCGAAGGCCGATAGCGTTGCCGCTGCCAAGAAGGCCGCCGCTGAAGCTAAGAAGGCTGAGGAAGCCAAGAAGAAGGCTGAAGCCGAGGAGGCCAAGAAGAAGGCTGAAGAAGAAAAGAAGGCCGCTGCCGCCGCCAAGAAGGCCCAGCAGGATAGCATCGCTGCCGTGAAGAAGGCGAAGGCCGATAGCGTTGCCGCTGCCAAGAAGGCTGCTGCCGAAGCTAAGAAGGCTGAAGAAGCCAAGAAGAAGGCAGAAGCAGAAGAAGCCAAGAAGAAGGCTGCTGAAGAAAAGAAGGCCGCTGCCGCTGCCAAGAAGGCAGAGGCCGAAAAGAAGAAGGCCGAAGCTGAAGCTGCCAAGAAGAAGGCTGAAGAGGAAAAGAAAGCTGCTGCCGCCGCCAAGAAGGCCCAGCAGGATAGCATCGCTGCTGTGAAGAAGGCTAAGGCCGATAGCGTTGCCGCTGCCAAGAAGGCCGCTGCTGAAGCCAAGAAGGCCGAAGCCGAAAAGAAGAAAGCTGAAGCTGCTGAAGCCAAGAAGAAAGCTGAAGAAGAAAAGAAGGCTGCTGCCGCCGCCAAGAAGGCTCAGCAGGATAGCATCGCTGCCGTGAAGAAGGCTAAGGCTGATAGCGTTGCCGCTGCGAAGAAGGCTGCCGCCGAAGCTAAGAAGGCCGAAGAAGCTAAGAAGAAGGCTGAAGCTGAAGAGGCTAAGAAGAAGGCTGCCGAAGAGAAGAAGGCCGCTGCTGAAGCCAAGAAGGCAGAGGCCGAAAAGAAGAAGGCCGAAGCTGAAGCTGCCAAGAAGAAGGCTGAAGAGGAAAAGAAGGCTGCTGCCGCCGCCAAGAAGGCTCAGCAGGATAGCATCGCTGCCGTGAAGAAGGCTAAGGCTGATAGCGTTGCCGCTGCCAAGAAGGCCGCTGCCGAAGCTAAGAAGGCCGAAGAGGCCAAGAAGAAGGCTGACGAAGCTGCTGCCAAGAAGGCAGAAGCAGAGGCCAAGAAAGCTGAAGCGGAAGCAAAGAAGGCAGAAGCCGAAGCCAAGAAGGCAGAGGCTGAGGCTAAGAAGGCCGAAGCTGAAGCAGCTAAGGCTCAGGCCGAGGCAAAGAAGGCAGAAGCATCTGCTCCGGCCCCTGCCGCCCAGCCCGCCGCTCCCGCAGCGAAGCCTGCTGCACAGCCTGCTGCTAAGCCGGCTGCTGCCAAACCCGCAGCCGCTCCCGCCAAGAAGTAATTCTTTCTGGAATTCAGTTTCAAAAGGACGCCATCCCGGCGCCCTTTTTTATGTCACATGATTTTTTGTATATTTTTGTTGTATTCAAAAAGAAGAGGTCTCTTATGAAAAAACTGTTTGCTTTCCTTATCTTGTTGTCTGTCATGGGGTTAATCGCCTGCAGTGGAAGCGGAACCAATACGGACGACGATTGTGATGACAATGCGGCCTCTTGCCAGACGACGGATGACGGCGGCGATGTCGATACCCCGGAAACAGATTCCGGTATGTAACCGTTTTACCCTTTTACATTTTTTTGTTTTTCCCCGTTGCAAGACGGGGTTCTTTATTCTATATTTGCGCAAGTTTAAACCTTGAGCGATTTAGACAAAAAATGAAAAGAATTCTTGCAATGTCGAAGCCCAATGCAGTTTGCGCAATCCATGGCGCAACGGCAGATGGCTTTTTCAAGGGTTCTAAATTTTCTGATTTTGATTTTGCTGAACTTTTTAGTTCAGCCTTTTTTTTGTCATCCTCGACCAAGCGTCAGCGCGGGAGGGGATCCATACATTTTATACCAGAGTTTTAATATAAGCAATAAACGGAGAAAACAAAAATGAAGATTGAAGGCATCGACAAAGTCCTTATCATCGGTTCTGGCCCGATCGTGATCGGTCAGGCTTGCGAATTCGACTATTCCGGCACCCAGGCTTGCAAGGCCCTGCGTGAACAGGGTTACAAGATTGTGCTCGTGAACTCTAACCCGGCTACCATCATGACTGACCCGGTCATGGCCGATGCCACCTACATCGAACCGCTCAATGTGGCTCGTTTGACCCAGATTATAGGAAAGGAGCGCCCGGACGCCCGCCCCCCGACCCTCGGTGGTCAGACCGGCTTGAACCTCGCTTGCGCCCTCAACAAGGCTGGCGTGCTCGACAAGTACGGCGTGAAGGTCATCGGTGTGAACCTCGACGCTATCGAACGCGGCGAAGACCGTGAAGTGTTCAAGGAAACCATGCAGAAGCTCGGCATCGAGACTCCGCGCTCCGGCATCTGCCACTCCGTGGAAGAAGCCGAAAAGATCGTGGCCGAAATCGGTTACCCGGTTGTCGTTCGCCCGGCATACACCATGGGTGGTGCAGGCGGCGGTTTTTGCTACAACGTGGAAGAACTCCGCACCATTTGCCCCAACCGTCTTGACCTCTCCATGACGCACCAGTGCCTCATCGAAGAATCCA
>JAEEGL012707530.1_pt1 | contig 10810 bp, 10 predicted proteins | sample 9134231 | NCBI WGS metagenome assembly JAEEGL01 (sample SAMN16246548, study PRJNA631951) | gut metagenome | biome: gut microbiome; feature: rumen; material: fiber-attached | host: Bos | place: Iran: Karaj | collected 2018-10
AACGATGTTGTTAAGACGCTCGGGCTGGATGAATGTCTCATGCATGCGGATATCCTGGACAGTGACAGAGGGATATTTGCGATAGAGGTCTCAGCCAGACCGTCCGGTCACAATCTGCACAACCTGTTCACTCCTCTGTCTACGGGCGTGGACATGGCAAAAGAATACATGAAGTACCGGATGGGTAAGCCTTATTCATTCGACCCGGCATATACAAAGTCATTGATGATCCACTACTTTGATATGGAGGGTACGGTGAAGACGGTTCCAGACAGGGCCACAGCTGAAAAAGCCGTCAGAGACAGCGGTGCCTGTCTGATCGAATGGAACTGCAATATCCGGCCGGGAGACCGGCTTGATCCGGTGACCACAGGCCATTCGCTTATGTACCGTGGTTATTATATCGCAGAAGTTGCGGACCGTGATGCGGTCCTTGACATTGTCGAAGCAGTACGAGATGCTTTTTCTTTGGATCATTAACGAACTTAGCGGTGAGACATCAAAACGACTGCCTCTATGCTGTAAATCATAGTTGCCTGAGTTGATAATGAACCTTCAAAGGGGATGCGCAAAATTTTGCGCATCCCTATATTTATACTTGGACATACAAGACGGAGTCAGATGAAATTGGTGAATTGAATTCAGGAGGTGAAGGATGCAGTTCTATAAAATTGAAATGACGATAAGTGCTGATGCAGAGGAAATAATGGAGAATCCGTCAAAAAGACGTCCGAGAGGTCTTGTGGAGAGGGATTTTGGGAGCAAAATTGCCGGATTATGTGCAAAGCATTCAGATAAAATCGCAGACAAAGGATTCTTCTTTTTGAGCTCTGTTTTATGGGGCGTGTGTACTTTTGGCATGGTGATCACGGATGAATTAGATATCTGGAAGTATGTAGATAGCTTTGCAAAGCTGGTGAAACAAGAAGTCAAGGATATTGAAATCAGGGAAACAACTCTGAGCTGTTTCTTAGAAATGCTAAATAGTGCCAGTCGTAATAACTATGTAGATGACACCGACGGTATTCTAAGGGACTATGACCTGTATAACCTTGTGGTTAGACGCGGATTTCGGCATGAGAGTTTATCTTATGAAGAAGGAATGCTTATCGGACGTGAGAAGCGGGCTATTTATCTTTCGGCAGATAGGTATTTTACCAAGGAATCGCTTCTTCCGGAGCTGGACAGGATATTTGCTGATGTTACTCGCAAGAGGGCTTATGGTCATCCTGTGGACTATATGATCGAGACAGATGATGAGAGAACTCAGGCAGGAGTTTCCAGACTCTTATTGGAGTCTCTCTATAATGTCGGGCGGATCAGGAACAGAAGATACTGTGAGCTGGATATTGAGCCGGAAATGTCATTTTCAGCGAGTACAGCTGAATCATTATATAAGAGTTGTATCGGGGGAGCAGTGATCATCAATTTTGCTGAGTATGATCTGGGTGAAGATGATGATATGGCTCATGGAGAGTTTCATTATCTTGATGTATTATGCGAGATAATAAGGCGCCATTGCAGCAATGTTCTGACCATTATCTGCCTTCCGAGAGAATGCACGCTATTAAAGAGGATGATCTATGAAAACACGGGAAACTGCACCTTTGTGGAGATCAGAGAGGAATTGGCTGTAGATGATGCAGCGGTCGGTTACTTAAAGCAGAGGGCGAGAGAATATAAGATCAGAGTGGATAAGAATCTGCTATCTGTCATAGAAAAAGGGCATGGATATCTGGTGACTGAATTAAATGGGTTTTTCGATGAATGGTACAGTGAGAAACTAAAGACAACTGTATACAGTCAGTATAAGGATATTGCCAGTGCCAGATCAAAGGTTAAGGATAGCAAACCTAAGGGATCGGCTTATGATGAACTGGAGTCCATGATCGGACTGGAGTCTGCAAAAGAGATAATGAACCAGGCATTAGATACATATAAGGCACAGAAGATTTTTAAGGATAAAGGCATGAAGGTCGATACCATGTGTAACCATATGATATTTACAGGAAATCCCGGAACAGCCAAAACAACAGTTGCAAGACTGTTTGCCAGGATCTTAAAGGATAACGAAGTGTTGTCAAGGGGACATATCGTGGAAGTCGGCAGAAGTGATCTTGTCGGTAAATTCGTGGGCTGGACTGCGCCTACGGTTAAGAGGAGGTTTAAGGAGGCCATAGGCGGAATCCTGTTTATCGATGAGGCATATTCACTGGTAGATGAGCGTGATGGGATGTATGGAGATGAAGCCATCAATACCATTGTTCAGGAGATGGAAAATCACAGAGACGAACTGATCGTTATATTTGCAGGATACCCGGATAAGATGGAGGGTTTCCTTGATAAGAATCCCGGACTTAGATCACGAATCGCTCACTATGTTCATTTTGAGGATTACAATGCGGACGAACTCTGTCAGATCGCCGCTCATATAGCTTCACAAAAGGGAATGGTCATAGATGCTGAAGCTATGGATAAGATCAGAGTGATCATGAATGAAGCGAGAACACAGGATGATTTCGGCAATGGTCGATATGTCCGAAATGTGATCGAGAAGGCAAGGATGGCGCAGAGCAGCAGACTTGTACATATGGACTTTGAATCCGTCTCTCGGGAAGACGTTAAGACAATAAGGGCTGAGGATATTATATTGCCTGTGCAGAACAAGAAGACTGTGAGCAGGATTGGATTTGCAGTATAATGAGATTATATTGTGATAAGATGCTGCGATGGGAGTAAGTGTAATATAAGTCAACCGGGTCGGAAGTGAAAGGAGTGATCAGATTGGGCAGGCAGGCAAAGAAATTAAGCCTCTTTAACACATTGGAGATATTGAAGAAATATACGGATGAAGACCATCGCCTGACACAGGCGGAACTTCTGGAATTGCTAAAGCGGGATTACGATATGGATATCGACAGACGAACCGTCAAAAGCAATCTTATGGACCTGATCGAACTTGGTTATGAGATCGAGTCACAGGAAACAACCAGAATGGTCCGAAATGAAAAGACCGGAGAGGTAGAAGAGAGTACCATTATGTCGAGTTTTTATCTTGTGAGGAAATTCTCGAATCCGGAACTCAGATTGCTGATCGATTCGCTCCTGTTTTCAAAACACCTGCCGTATAGTCAGTGCAAAGAATTGGTTGAAAAATTAGAGTCCCTCTCAAATAAGTATTTTCGTGCGCGTATGAATTACATCTGCACTATGCCGGAGGACAAGACAAACAACAAGCAGGTCTTTTACAATATCGATGTGCTGGATGAAGCTATCAGTAAAGGACGAAAGGTGTCATTTAAATATCTTGAATATGGTACAGATAAAGACCAGCATCCGAAACTGGATCGGGAAGGCGAGGAGCGTATATATGTTGTTAGTCCGTATCAGATGGCAGCAAAGGAAGGAAAATACTATTTAATCTGTAATTATGATCCCTATGACGATGTATCAAATTACAGGGTCGACCGCATTACAGACATCGAAATCCTGGATGCAAAAGCCAAGCCCTTTGAAAAACTGAAGACATCGGACGGAAAACGCCTGGACCTTGCAGAGTATATGAAAAAACATATTTATATGTATTCCAGTGAAGATTCCAGGGTCAGCTTCCGAATAGTCAGACCAATGATCAGTGACATAATCGACATGTTCGGGAAGGACGTGCAGTTCTACGATGAGACGGATGACACAGTTTGTGTGAGGGCCTATGTGAATGAGGCAGCCATGGTTCAGTTCGCAAAAAGCTATGCACCGGATGTGGAAATACTGGAACCGTTGTCCCTGCGTGAGCAGGTGAAAGAAGAACTTAGAAAGGGGTATAGGGCTTATGGATAGAATTGGCGCTTCCGGTAGAATGGTGATTTTTGATGAGAAAATGGGTTGATCAATATGATATATCTTTCTAAATCTAAGTACTGTAATTTCTGGCAATGCCCCAAAATGGCATGGCTGAATAAATACAAGCCTGAAGAAAGAACCGAGGATCCTTCGCTTGAGGCTATTTTTACCAACGGAAATGAAGTTGGTGATCTTGCCATGGGGCTTTTTGGAGATTTCGTTGAAGTAACGACCTATACCGATGACAAACTCGACATAGCGGCCATGCTCGAAAAAACCGGCGAAGAACTGAAAAGGGGTACAGCGATTATATGTGAAGCATCTTTTTCATATAAAGGTCTTTATTGCGCGGTTGATATCCTCAGGAAAGAGGGAGACGGATATGCCATATATGAGGTCAAGAGTTCTTCCATGAGTGCGGATGAGCCTGACGTAAAGGCCGTTTATGTTGCTGATATAGCATATCAGAAATATGTTTTGGAGCATTGCGGGGTTAATGTGACTTCAACCAATCTCGTTACGCTGAATAAGGACTATATTCGAGGAAACGAACTGGATATTCAAGAACTGTTCCTGGTTACTAATGTAGATGAACTTGTAAACGCAGAAATACAAAACGTAGAACCCAATATAATACATGCGGAAAAAGTACTTAACAGTAAAGAAGAACCGGATTATGATCTTGCGGAAAGATGCTGTGATCCTTATGAATGCCAGTTTTGGGCATATTGTTCAAAGCATCTTCCGGAGAGATCTGTTTTTGATCTCTACAGACTTCCGTTTAAGAAAAAGATCGACCTTTACCGGAGAGGTATCGTAACCTACGAGGATTTACTTGCCTGCGAAGATATCGGTAACGCAAAACAGATCCGTCAGATGGTGTATTCGCTGGAGGACAAGGGCACATATGTGGAGCCGGACAATATAAGAGATTTCCTTGATACGCTATCTTATCCTCTCTATTTCCTCGATTTTGAAACAATGCAGCCTGCAGTTCCGCTTTTTACTGGAACAAGGCCGTATCAGCAGATCCCGTTCCAATATTCCCTTCATTACATCGAGAAGGAAGACGGCGAACTGAAACATAAGGAATTTCTTGCCGTATCGGGTGAAGATCCACGCCGAGCTATTGCCGAAGCTTTATGCAGGGATATACCGATGAATGTATGCACAACGGCATATAATAAAGCGTTTGAGTGCACCAGGCTGCGGGAATTGGCCGATACATTCCCGGACCTGTCGGAACATCTGCTCAATATCCGTGATCATATCGTTGATCTGCTTACTCCGTTTCAGAGTGGGTATTACTATAACAGAGCCATGGGCGGTTCGTTTTCGATCAAGAGTGTGTTGCCGGCCATTTTTCCGGATGATCCGGAATTAAACTATCATAACCTGGAAGGCGTGCAAAACGGAAGCGAGGCGATGAACATCTTCCCTCAGATCCAGTATATGGATCCGGAAGAACAAAAAAGAGCAAGGGAGAATCTACTGGCATACTGCAAATTAGATACTTATGCTATGGTCAAGGTATGGCAGGAGTTGGTGAAGACCACGGATTAGAAGGAGAAATAATAGGATGATAGATGGCATGATAAAAAAATGTATAGAGAATTTTATCGAGAATTCAACAGATTTCGAAAACTGTAATTCAATAAAGGATGCTGTGGACCGGGCAGTGGACGCAGCCTATAGTGATGCAAAAAGAACGATGAAGGGAATTGGCGACAATAAAGAATTGAAAGAAAAGGCTTTAAATAGAATAAGTAAGGGAATACAGAACTATCTTGAAGGTGATGCAGCTGATAATTCAGATGTATTTGACGAGGTTCATTCTGGATTATGTAAAGAATGGATAGATGTATTTAAGGACAAACCTGAAATGGGTATGTATGGGAAAGCTCAGAAGATAGTCAATATGGCATTCAAATATATGTATTGCTACTATTACAACAACAGAAAAGAGATGGGAAATTGGAAGGATTGGTTTAAATATTGTCATATGCCGTTAGATTCATACACGTTGGCATTTTTACCTAGAGATTATTCCGGCGAAACGGTTATTAATTCGGAAACAAAATGGAGCACATTAGATTTTCAAGAGTACGTGAAACTATGTGAGAACGCAAGAGCGTACGTAAAAGAGTTGTTCGATGAAAATGTTTCTGTTCTTGAGGCTGAGTTCATTTTGTGGGACTGCTCTATTATCTATGAGGAAATAAATATTATAAAAAAACATTTGAAAAATATGAGAATCGATGCGGTAATCTGATAAAGGCGATTGAAGGTAAAGAAAGTCTTGAAGACTATATCAAAAGCATTGTTCAAAAAATATAATCGTAACTAGCAATAATGACATGGGGCTATTCCGGATGATCCGGAGTTGAACTATCATAATCTGGAAGGCGTTCATAACGGAAGCGAGGCAATGAACATCTTCCCTCAGATCCAATATATGGATCCGGAAGAGCAGGAAAAGGCTCGACAGAATCTGTTGAATTATTGCGAGCTGGATACCTACGCGATGGTCAAGGTATGGCAGGAGTTGATGAGGGTAAGTGGTTAGAAAAATTTATGGAAGTCTATTAAGTCCGTGTTTTCATGTGACTTGTAAATATCGAAGAATTGGAGGATAGCAAATATGCGAGATAAAGTGAATGAATTGAGAAAAACTTGTAGTGCCAAAAGTGATTACATAGATAATCTAAAACGCTATTTGCAAGAAAACGGAAGTCTTGTAAATCTTGCAAATTGTTTTTATTACTACTTCAATTGTAAAAAGGGGGATATGTCAGAGAACATTAAGAAAGCCTCCGAAATACCTGATGTGTGCACGGATAATTTAGAGTGTTTTGGGACTAAAGAAGAAGCTATAAGAAAAGTCTGCGAGTTGTATAATTCTCATTGCGACGAGGCAGAAGTACTAGTCAAGGTTACGATGATAAATACATTTTATAGTACAGGGCTAAATACCACTAAATCAGGGAAAAAAAAGATATCTTTGGAAGATATGGCAAACCACATAGTCCAATTGGCAAAAACGAAGGAACTTGCAGAAAATATAAGCGAGGGGAATATGAAGGCTGTTTTAGATATTGCAAATGTGGGGAATGGGGATAGACAGCTTTCCTTTGCCTCAAAATACTGTAGTTGGCACAATGCGGATTTTCATATTTACGATAGATATGTGCGGGATTTCCTTAGATGCTGGTATGAAAATGTTGAAGATAAGATATACAATTCAACAACACTGACTGATTACGAAAAATATTGCGAAGCATTAGAAGGCTTTAAAGATAGTAGTAAGATTAAAGATAATAAGATATTAGATGTATTTCTATGGACCTATTGGAAAGCCATATCAAAGCAATTATCAGATGGGCCTTCCAGGTAGAAAAAGTGGAATAGAATAATTACATTGCGTAAATGAGGCATTGTCTAAGGGATGTGCACAAGAATGCACATCCTTTTTTATATATTTTTCTTATACAGAGGAGGTTGGACAAATATGGACCACAATGATTCTTTGAATTCAGAGGACATGGAAGAGGAAAAACTTTTTAAAGTAGGCGATTCGGAGGAGTGTATTTGGTTTAAGCCTTCGGAAGTGCAAGAGATGATTGATGATGGGTATTTAAAGGAAGTGCCGGAATTTGAGCACAAGGATATTTCCTTTCTTGTGGAAGAAACCTATGTGAATTTCTTTACAACCGCAATAGTCGAAGATGATGAATTACCCATAATGCAGTCGTTTAGAGAAAAGGTTCATCGTGCCAGGGGTGCGCTGACAGGTTTTGGAAAGTACAAAAGAGTTCAGCCTGTTTGGAGAGATATGTGTAACCGGTTTTATCCCGGGCAAAACCATGTTTCTCCAAAGGAGATGATCGAGCATTTGTACGAATTAGATGCAAATGAAGTGGTTGAGTTTCTCTGGTATGTTGTCGCTTATTGTAACCGCTGGTGTGGAGGAGAGTATAAAAAGTATACCAACGTTGGATTAATAGGAAGATTGTTGGTTAGATTACAAGATCTTCCGCTTACTGTTGAGTAGGAGTCGGATAGGTGTGTTGATAGAGCGAATCAGGAATGAGAGTTAATTGGAGAAGCAATTCATATGGATAGTATGATGTCATTTGAAAACATAGAAAAGATAATGAAGGGTGGAAATGAAATACATTTTTCTTGATATTGATGGTGTGCTGAATAATGAAAATACAACAGACCTAAATCCAAGTGGACAGGTCGGTGTATCTATGAAACAGGTGCGTAATCTTGCCGGGATAGTAACAGCTACCGGTGCAAAGATCATTTTGACAAGTGATTGGAAATATGGCTGGAGTCAATCTGTTTCCGATTTTGATGATGAGTTAAGAAAATACTTTGTCCACACAGATTCACAAAAGGGACTTACTGCTGATGATACGCATAGCGCGATTGAGGTTCTTCAGGGATCGATGCTGCCTGATTGTGTTGGTGAGACTATTACGGCTGATAAAGCTGAAGAGATCCCGAAGAGGGGAGTCTTTTGGGTAATTGAGAACAATGAGTTACTGGCATTCCCTTTTGAAGAGGGAACCGATATTGGCTTGTCCAAATCCGGTGATAATTACAGTCACAAATTGCTATGGGAACATATAAAGCCAAAACATTGCAACAAGCCCTTTGATTACTACCCTCGAGGACGCGTGGAATTCAGTAACAAAGGAAAACCCATCATTTATATGAACAAAAACGTCGGTGAAGAGATGATTTGCCCGATCATGGAGGCATTCGATCTCACGGAGACTCCGATCATTCATTATGACGGAAGCAAGCATTATAAGTGCTGTTTGGATCGATAGTACTTTAGTATTTGTATGAAGAACCGGCATTTCTACAAGTGAACTTCCTGATGGGATGTGCACGAGAATACACATCCCTATTTTTATGATTGTATTACCGGGATATGGAAAGCATGTATTTAGTATACAGCCGGAGGCAAAATAAGATGAAAGTATTTATCAGCGGTTCAAAATGTGTGAACGAAAAGGAATCGGAAGACTGGAAACTTCCAGAGAGTGTGCGGACATGCCTTGATAATATCATGTCTGAAGGGAACGAGATTCTGATCGGAGATTGCCGGGGAATTGATACATTAGTTCAGAAATACCTCAATGAAAACAACTATGCATGGGTTACAGTCTATGAATCGGGCAATAAGAGAAATGCAAGGAATAATCTCGGGCATTGGGATGAAAAGCACTTTTCTGTAAAAGAAGTTATTCCGTATGTTCATAGTCTGTATGTTCACCGAATGGAAAAAGATTTTCATATGGCAGATGACTGTGATTATGGCGTAGCTATATGGAACGGCGAGAGCAAGGGTACATTCATAAATATGCTTTGCCTCTGTGCGTTGGGGAAAACCTGCAAATTGTATCTCTTACAAGAGGACTGGTGGGTTGATGTTAATTCGCTGGAGGATTTGAGGGGTTATACCGGGTCAGAAGGGATCATAACTGAAGCGTTTACTTCAGTAGAGAAGAATTCTATACTTGGTAGAAAATTCAAGAAGATTAAACATGATATACGCACTTTGATTGAAGAAAAGTCCTCGAAGTGTTTTAACAAGTAAGATAGGACTCTGTTATAGTGACATCCGCCAAGACACATTATAAGCAAAAATGTCGCTATAATTGGAGAAAAACTCCTAAAAAGAATAAAAACCACCAAATATTAGCCAATAATTGGTGGTAGATATATAATTCCACAAGGGGGTGTGCACAGAAATGCACATCCCCTTTTATATACTTTTCTCATGCAGAGGTGAAACAGTTTCTTTCGTCGGAGAAAGGATTATCCACATGAAAGCATCGTTTGAAAAAAGAAAAGAAATACATACTGCCAGATTAGATTTGAGACCGTCAAAAGATGATCGGGATCTTGAGATATATGTAAGTCATCTCAAGGAAGAAGACTGCTTCTTATACCAGTATGGCGAGGTCTATTCTGAGGAGTTGGAAGAAGCAATAAGTTTCGATTCGGGCTATGTGATATATTATTCTATCTTCCTTAAGGGTACAGACACCATGGTGGGATATGTAGGGATCCTTCCGCTTGAAGATGGTGAGAGAGGCGGTGATCTTGAATTCCATATCTATAAAGAGTTTCGGCAAAATGGTTTTGGTTATGAAGCGGCTACGGCTATTATGGACTGGTTTGTTTCCGGAGAACTTGCCGGCGAAAAACCGAATCTTATCACTGCAACCATAATACACGAAAATCTCGCAAGCGCGAATCTTTTGGAGAAACTTGATTTTACTAAAGTGGCTTCAGGGTTACGCGTTTATTATGACCACGGAGAGCAGAAGGTAGCCGGAATTTGTGCATATGAAAAGCGTTTCATGTCAGCCGGTTGAGCTGAATTTAATTAAGTGGGAGGTCGATAGGATGAAGAGAGGAGTATTCTGGCTTCTTGATGATGGGGAACTTCTTGCCATCCCTTTTGATGAAGAAAGTACCATTGGCTTATCAAAGGCCGGGAATAATTATAATCATAAGCTTCTTTGGGACTATGTGAAACCAAGGGGCTGTAATAAGCCTTTTGATTACTATCCGAGGGGACGTGTGGAACTAAGCAACAAAGGACAGCCTGTCGTGTACATGAACAGGAACATAGATGAGAATGCTCTCGAAAAGATTATGAGTGCATTTGAATTGAATGAAGCGCCGAAAGATCATTATGATGGCAGTCGGCATTACGGATGTCATCTGGATGAAAAAGAATATGACTATTAAACCATATCGTTCAGGGGATGTGCAAGAGAATGCACATCCATTTTTTTATGCTTGGGACATAAAGAGAAGGCAAGTAGTCGAACTCTATAACATAGACCATGACAATATTGTATTCATAGGAGGGTAAGATATGCCGATAATAGACAAAAACATGTATGACGCACTTAAAAACTGGTGCGACGGGAACAGACCT
>JAEEGL013461228.1_pt1 | contig 10810 bp, 6 predicted proteins | sample 9134231 | NCBI WGS metagenome assembly JAEEGL01 (sample SAMN16246548, study PRJNA631951) | gut metagenome | biome: gut microbiome; feature: rumen; material: fiber-attached | host: Bos | place: Iran: Karaj | collected 2018-10
GCATTTTCATCTGATCAACGAGATCTACGGCCGGGACGAAGGAGACCGGATCCTCCGGAAGATCGCTTCCATCATCAAAAGCGAACTGGAAGATACGGTGGGCATCGCATGCCGCTGTTCCGCGGATACCTTTTATATCTTCCGGTCCTCCCGGGAGGACTATGAGACATTTGCGGAGGGGATCCTCCGGGAACTGGGGGCCATCTCCAGTACCCCTGCCAGAATCAGGCTCCGGATCGGGGTCAACCGGAATGTGGACAGGAACGATACCTGCGAGCAGTGGTTCGATCACGCAAAACTGGCCTGTGACGGATTAAGAAGGGATTACACAAGGCAGCTGGCATATTATGACAGTGCCCTCCACGACAAACAGCTTTTCCATGCCAAACTGATCCAGGATATGGACAGCTCCATCGAAAACAATGATTTTGTGGTTTATTATCAGCCGAAATACGGTATTGAAGGGCCCGAACCGGTGCTTCGGAGTGCCGAGGCCCTCATTCGGTGGAAACATCCCACCCTGGGTATGATCAGTCCGGGAGAATTTATCCCGCTTTTTGAAAGTAACGGACTGGTACAGAAACTGGACCGGTTTGTCTGGGAGCAGGCAGCGGCCCGGGTTGCCGCCTGGAAAAAGGAATACGGCATTACCGTCCCCGTTTCCGTCAATGTATCCAGGATCGATATCTACGATCCGGATCTGGAGGATCGGCTTCTGGGACTCCTTAAAAAGAACGGACTTACCAGCAGCGATCTGTTGCTGGAGATCACAGAGAGCGCCTATTCCGATAACGCTTCCCGTCTCATAGAAGTGGTGAACGGTCTCAGGGAAAAGGGATTTAAGATCGAGATGGATGATTTCGGATCCGGATATTCTTCCCTCAACATGCTCACCACCATCCCCATCGATGTGCTGAAGATGGACATGCAGTTTGTCCGGTATATGCTGAAGGATGAAAAGAGCCTGAAGCTCTGCCAGCTGGTGATGGATATCTCAAGATTCCTGAATGTGCCCGTGGTAGCCGAAGGCGTAGAGGAGCAGGCACAGTTTGACATGCTGAAAAGCATGGGATGTCAGATCATACAGGGATATTACTTCTCGAAGCCTCTTCCTGCGGAAGAGTTTGCCGGACTTATCGGGAAGGAAGTTTCCGCTCGACAAAAAAACGGTTGAGGGCATCCAGCAGTTCTTCGTGAGGCATGGATTTGAGCAGATACCCGTCGGGCCTCTGTTCCAGCACCTTCATAACCCCTTCTCTGTCGTTCCTGCCCGTGAGGAAGATGATGGGAACCCGGTCGTTGGTGGGATTGGAACGGATCTTCCGCATGACCTGTTCTCCGTTCATTCCCGGCATTTCGTAATCAAGCAGGATCAGATCCGGCCGTTTCCGGTCAAGATAGGCCAGGGCGCCGGCCCCCGAGTGGGACAGATCCACATGATAGGTGCCTGACAGCCAGTGATCCATGATATGAAGAAAATCGGGATCATCGTCGATCACCAGGATCGTCCGCATCCGTTCGTCTTCCGTAAGCATGTCATAATATCCGGACATATCCGCAGCCATTCTTTCCAGATTGATGGGACGCTGATACACGGAGGTAATGCTTTCCCTGTCATGGATATCGCATGCGGCTTCGATATCGGGAGCATCTCCCGCAAGGCACAGAGTCTTGTCGTCGTCACGACACATTTCCGCAAGCATGGTACTGATCACTTTGATATGATCCCGGTCTCCCGTGGGATAATACAGGAAAAGATCGGAATCGGCGCGATGGTTCAGGATCACCTCGGGGACATCCTTTACCTGGATCACCCGGAAGTCTTCATCCTCCAGAGATTTGATGATCCCTCTTCCCACGATGCCGGGTTCATTGCTCACAAGAAGGATGGAACGCCGGGAGGGAACCTCCCAGGTGTCTGTTTTATTGAGCAGTTCTTCCAGCAGAGGACGCATACTGCGGTATTCTTCCAGCAATGCAGGGGTCAGCACGTGTACCAGAGCATATTCATGCTGGATACCGGCATATTCCAGGTCGGCTGCCTTGTTGGCAACGGAGAGGGCTCCGATGAGGTTTGCCACGCTCTTTAGAGAGTGGACCCGCAGAAGGTACATGGGCCAGTTCTCTTCCTGTTCAAAGCGTTCGATATCATCCGCTTTTTCCTTGATGGATCCGGTAAATACGGTAAGGGCATCCAGATAGTCGGCTGCGGTATCGCAGTGTTTGATCCCGGACATGAGATCAAGTTCCGGAACCGTTTTGAGCCATTCGGGAAGGGAAGCCAGTTCCGTTTCCGCATGGATCTTTTTTTCTTCCTCCGCAGGGAGCACATAGCCGCCGTCAGGCAGATAGGTCATGAGCATCACGGCGATCCTGCCGGGGTCCGCGGGCTTAATGAGCACATCGGCAAATCCCGCGGCTTTATACAGATTGATATAGTCTTTGCCCTCGTCCGCGGTGTGACAGATGACCGGAGTCTCCCGGCCTTTTTGCATAAAGATCTCTTTCAGATGCATCAGGGTTTCCACCCCGTCCATTTCCGGCATGCGGTGATCCAGCAGCACCAGATCGTAGTTGTAGGTGCGGCACATGGCAAGGCATTCCCGACCGCTTTCCGCCAGATCGCAGGAGATCCCCATGGTGGTAAGAATGGAGGACAAGATCGTGCGGTTCACCGGCATGTCATCTACGATAAGAATTCTGGCTGCTTTCATAAGATCCTTTCCGGATACGGATATCCTGGTACTGTCACTGCGGAGAGTCAATAACTCCGCTATCACATTATACCGTTATAAAACCCCATACCGCAACCCGACACGTCATGCTATAATTTAGAAAGAATCGCTACGGGAAGGAGACCCTTATGATCACACTGGAACAATTAAAGGAATTCGGAGCGGATACCGACAAAGGCCTGGCCATGTGCATGGGAAACGAGGCCCTTTATCTGCGCCTGGTAAGTTCCGTGCCCGGGGAGGCACGTTTCGATGACCTTACAAAGGCCCTGGAAACCAAGGATCTTGATGCCGCATTTGAAGCGGCTCATGCACTGAAGGGGGTTCTCGGGAACCTGTCGCTGACGCCCCTTCTTAACAGCTGCGTGACCATCACGGAACTTCTGCGGAACCGGACGGATACGGATTATTCGGGATATCTTGCGGAACTTACGGAGAAAAAGAAGGAACTTTCAAAACTGTGTGAAAACTGATGCGGTTATGAGGTGGAAACATGGATATCAAACAATCGGGATCAGGATCCGGTAAGGAAAAAAGGAGCGGAGTTCTTCAGGCTGCCATCGTGGGGAGCCTGGTGGTTGCCGCCATCCTCATCGTCGGAACGGTACTGACCGGACGAAATGCCAGCCGGGATGCGGAAAAAGCGGTACGGAGCGTGAGCCTTTTATATCTGGATGAGCTGGCCGGCAGGCGGGAACAGGTGATAGCCTCCATGCTGGAAGATTATATCAGCGATGTGGATGTAGGCGTGGGGCTTCTTGACAAAAACGATCTGTCATCCGTGGAGAATCTTCAGGCCTTTCAGAGCAGGATGAAACAGCTCTACAGCCTGGAAAAATTTGCCTTTGTGGATGAAAACGGCGTGATCTACACTTCCCGGGGGACCCGGAACGATATCGATCAGTACGATTTCGATTATCTGAATCTCTCCGATCCCGTGGTGACCATCCGGGATTCGGGTAATAACAACAATAAGATCATCATTGCGGTACCCGTGGACCGTCCGGATTTCTGCGGGAATACGCTGGTAGCCTGCTTTATGGAAATGAGCATGGATCACTTTCTGGACGACATTTCCCTGCAAGCGGGAGACAACAATACCACCTTCTGCAATATCTACAAGGCGGACGGGGTACCCTTTACGGGACTGGTGCTGGGAGGACTTTCCGCCGAGGATAACCTGTTATCGGCACTTGAGACAGCCCAGTTTGATCCGGGATATGATTACGAATCGGTAAAACGGGCCTTCGAGGACGGAACCGGAGGGATCGTTTCCTTTACCTATAACGGGATCAGGGAAACCCTGAGTTACAGACCCATCACGGGAACGGACTGGATGCTGACCTATCTGATCCGTGAAAGTGTGATCACGGAGCGGATCGAAAGCATCTCCAGGGGGATCATCACCAGCAGCCTGGTGCTTTCTCTCCTTACGGCCGCGGTGCTGCTGGCCATTTCCGGGATCACCATTGTTCAGACCCGAAAAGCCGTGAAACTGGCCTCCGAGAGAGAGACGGCGGAACTCATGCAGCAGGAACTGGAAGAGCGGATCGCACTCCAGGACGAACTTCTGGAGCAGGAGCAGAACCGGAGTCAGCAGGACAGCATGATTACCGCTCTGGCTTCCGATTATCGCAGCGTCTATTACATCGACCTGGACAACGGGCAGGGGATCTGCTATCGCAAGGACGATAACGGGGACGAGGATCATATCGCTCCCGGAGACAGTTTTGACTATATGGAAAAATTCCGGAGCTATGCGGAGAATCATGTGACCGAAGAATACCGGGAGGCGTTCCTGAATTTCATAGAGCCTGCTTCCGTACGGAACCAGCTGAAGGAAAACAAGATCATCACCCTGCGGTATCTGGCCACCAAGAACGGCGAAGAATCCTATGAGATGCTCCGTATGGCAGGGGTGAGACATCCCGCAGACCGGAAGGATCAGACAGTGCATGCGGTGGGAGCCGGATTTACGGATATCGACGCCGAAATGAGGGAATCCCTTTCCAGGAACCAGGCGCTTTCCGATGCCCTCAGGACCGCGGAGGAAGCAAGCCGTGCAAAGACGGTCTTCCTTTCCAATATGAGCCATGAGATCCGGACGCCCATGAACGCCATTATCGGCTTGAATTCCCTGGCCCTCCGTAATCCGGATCTTTTGCCGGAGACCAAGGAGTATCTTGATAAGATCGGTGACAGCGCCCGGCATCTGCTGGGACTGATCAACGACATTCTGGATATGAGCAGGATCGAATCCGGACATATCATCCTACGGAAAGAGGAATTCTCCTTCCGGGCCATGCTGGAACAGATCAATACCATGGTCATGTCCCAGTGCAGCGAAAAGGGGCTGAAATATGAATGCTCCCTTACCGGCGGGGTATCGGATTATTATATCGGGGACGATATGAAACTCAAGCAGGTGCTCATCAATATCCTGAGCAACGCCATCAAGTTCACGGATCCCCCCGGCAGTGTTCATCTTGCGGTGGAACGCACCAATGTCTATGACGATCAGACCACCTTGAAGTTTGAGATCAGTGATACCGGTATCGGCATGGATCCTTCCTTCCTGCCCAGGATCTTTGAATCCTTTACCCAGGAAGACAACAGCCGCAACGACAAATACGGCAGCACCGGCCTGGGAATGGCCATTACCAAAAATATCGTGGAACTCATGAACGGTACCATCACCGTGGAGTCCGAAAAAGGCGTGGGCACCAGGTTTACCGTGGTGGTAACGCTGCGTAACTGCGAGCATCCCAATATCGACAGCAACTTCATTAATATCCGGGATCTGCGGATCCTGGTGGTTGACGATGAGGAAGTGGCTGCGGAACATGCCAAACTCGTTCTCGACGAGGCGGGGATCAAGTCGGATATCGCCCTGACCGGTCCCGAGGCCCTTCAGATGCTGGAGGTGGCCCATACGAAGCAGGAACATTACAGTCTCGTTCTGCTTGACTGGAAGATGCCGGAAATGGACGGCCTGGAAGTAGCCAGAGAGATCCGTAAGAGATACGACAATGAGACCACCGTGATCATCCTGACTTCCTTTAACTGGGACGAGATCATGGATGAGGCGCTCCACGCCGGGGTTGACAGTTTCCTGGCCAAGCCCCTGTTTGCCTCCAATGTCATCGACGAATTCGAACGGATCGCCCGCAAGAACAACATGAGTCTGGTGAAGGAAAAGAAGCGCGCATCCCTTCAGGGGAAACGGATCCTCATCGCCGAGGACATGGAGATCAACGCGGAGATCATGAAGGAAGTGCTTGCCATCAGGGAGATCATAACGGAACATGCCGCCAACGGCAGGATCGCCCTTGAAATGTTCAGGGAAAGTGAGGAATTCGGATATGATGCCATCCTGATGGATGTGCGCATGCCGGAGATGGACGGTCTGGAAGCCACCAAAGCCATCAGGGCCCTTGACAGAAAAGATGCCTCCATCGTTCCCATCATCGCCATGACGGCCAACGCTTTTGATGAAGATGTACAAAGATCGCTGCAGGTGGGGATGAACGCCCATCTGTCCAAACCCGTGGAACCGGAGCGGTTATATAAATCTCTGGAAGAACTGATCTGGGAAGCGGAATCCAAAAGATAAATCATGTAATTTTAAAGGAGGAATCAAAATGGAACGGGTAGCTAAATTCTTAAAAGAAGCGGGAACTTATTATCTTGCCACGGTTGACAAAGACCAGCCCAGAGTAAGACCCTTCGGTACCGTCAATATTTTTGAAGGGAAACTGTACATTCAGACCGGCAAGTCGAAGGATGTTTCCAAACAGATCCACGCCAATCCCAAGGTAGAGATCTGTGCCTGTGTCGGCGGCGACTGGCTCAGGGTATCCGGTACCCTTATGGAGGATGAAAGGAGAGAAGCAAAGCAGTCCATGCTGGACGCCTATCCTTCCCTGCAGGGTATGTATTCCGCGGATGACGGTAATACGGAAGTATTCTATTTCCGGGATGCTACGGCTACCTTCAGTTCCTTTACGAAGGCACCGGAAACGGTATCATTCTGATGTCTGTGGGGTTTGCCCTGTTTTTTATCTTGAATTTCGGAAAAAAAACGAGCATAATACCTTCGTAACAAAATCTTTAACATGAGAGGGAATGTGTAAAATGAAAGGAACGATCAAAGGAAGACTTACTTTTGCGGTGATCCTCATCGTGATCGCCGCCATGGTTGTATCCACGGGCGTCATCATCGGCACCTCCGGCAGCAAGCTGAGAGAGGAGCTGAAGGATGAGCTTCAGATCAATGCGGATAAATACGCAAATTCCATCAACAGCTGGATCGAGATGGAAAAGGGTATGAACGCGGCGGGAGCCGCAGCTTTATCCGCGATCCCCGCAGCGGATTATGACAGAGAACACGTACAGGCCATTGTTACTGCGGAGACAACGGGACATGGGGAATTCCTGAACCTGTACTACGGTATGGAAGACAAACAGTTTATCCAGATGGATCCCAACGCTGCGGTTCCGGAAGGATATGATCCCACGGGCAGAGGATGGTATAAGGCAGCTCAGGCAGCAGGCACCACCATTGTCACAGACCCCTATATGGATGTCCTCATCGGCGGTATGTGCATCACCATCGCAACGCCGGTATACAGAGACGGACAACTGGCCGGTGTACTGGGTGCGGACTTTACCCTTGACTATATTTCCGAAGTCGTGAACAGCATTCCCTATGAAAAGGGCGAATACGGATTCATGGTAGATGCTTCGGGGAATTACATCATGCACGAAAACCAGGCCTACCTTCCCGGCGAAGACAGTGCCATCTCCGCCGTTTCCGTTATGGCAGATCTTGCTCCGATCATTTCGGAACCCGGAAGCAAAGTGGTTCTTGCAAAGGATTATGATTCCCAGAAAAACTATTTCGCCACGGGCCTGATCGAGAGCTGTAACTGGTCTCTGGGACTTGCCCTGCCTGCAGGAAACGTGAATACCCATACTTACACCCTGATCCTGACGGGGATCGTGATCGCCCTCATTGCCATCGCGGCGGTGGTGCTGATCATGACAAAACTCATCGGCGTTCAGCTTGCGCCTATGGAAGATATGAAGACCTTTGTGAAAGAAAAGGTCATCGGCACCGATAACATCAAAAAGACGAATTCGGAAGTGGAGGAGATCCGGTATCTTCTTTCCGAGCTGGAAAGCCGCGTTGTGGATACGATCCACAAGACCAAGGGCGAATCCCAGCTGATCATGGATAAGATGACTTCCGCCTCCGGTAAGATCGACGGTATCAACAGCAGCATTTCCGAGATCAACCAGGCCATGCACCGCACGGAAGACGGTATCGAAAGTCAGACAGAGAGCATCCGCAATATCGAAGAGATCTGTAACAGCGTGATGTCCACCACGGAGACCTTCAGTACCGACACGAAGCAGATGAGCGAGCGCACCGATGAGATCATCGGCAGAGTCAAGGCCATGGTTCCCGATATCCTGAACAACAAGAAGCATGCCGTAGAGATGACGAATCAGACCAAAGAGGAACTGGAAGAGGCCTTGAAGGGGATCCAGGTCATCGAACAGATCGTGGATGTTGCCAGTGCCATTCAGGGGATCGCAAGTCAGACCAATCTCCTGGCGCTCAACGCTTCCATTGAGGCGGCCAGAGCAGGGGAAGCCGGAAGAGGCTTTGCAGTGGTAGCAGGTGAGATCAACAATCTGGCTTCCACCACAGGCAGTGAGATCGACAAGGTCAACGCCCTGACCAGCGAGGTGACCACCAATGTCAAAGAGTTATCCAAGGTCAGCGGTCAGATCATCGAATTCTTAACCGAAAATGTGCTGAAGGATTACGATAACCTTGAAACCCTTGCCAACAACTATATGGATGATGCCAACTACTACAGTGATATCAGTAAGGAACTGGGACTGGGTGCGGCGAATGTCAACTCTTCGGTAGCAAGGATCAACGAGGTACTGGAACGCATCAGTTCGGCTCAGCAGGAACTGGGGGATGCCGTACACGATATTTCCGGCAACATGCAGACCATTACGGAGTCCAGCTCCGACGTATCCGGAGAAGCAAAAGAGGTTATGGACAGTATCACCAACCTGCAGGATACCACAGACAAGTTCAACGTTTAAAAGATCTTTTGATCCGGATAAGAAGGATCGGACATTTTGTCCGATCCTTTTCTTAAATCACGGAGAAGAACTGATCTCTTCCCTTGACGGGATCAAGGATCAGCCTGTATATACCCTGGAGAAAATACGAAGGCATCCGTTTGGATGTCTTTTCTTTATGCTCAGAAAAGAATGAACAGATCGAATTGGATTTATTACAGGTGATGCATTGCTTGCCGATTTGTGAAGACTCTGAAATGAACGTATGAAAAAGAAAGGAAGCTTTGAATCAACAAGTAAAAAACAATAAAGACAGGTTTGAGAGCGACTTTACATTTAAACTGACACGAGATGAATGGAAAGATTTGAGGTCAAAAAACTTGACCTCAAGTTGGGGCGGTTCCAGGATAACGACTATAGTGGAAGATTTTGGAATCAAGAAATATGATACAATCATCAAGAAGCTGCTTGGCAATGCAGTTCTTGTTTTGCCGTAGGAGAGGAATCCATGGAGCAATCATTTCAGAGGAAGAATAGAACCTGGCTCTTTTTTTGGATTCTTCGATGTTCCTGCTGCGGTAAAGGAACATATGAAAATGAGATCAACATCCGTACATGAACTGAAATATTCCAATACAAATACCTATCTCATAGAGGGCAGCAAAGGCAAACTCCTCTTTGATACCGGATGGGCAGGAACTTTTCCGGCTTTTTGTCACGCCATGGGTCAGCTGGGCATCCCGGTACAGCGTATCGATCATATCCTGATCTCCCATTTTCATCCGGATCACATGGGAATCGCCCGGGAAATTGCGGATCAGGGACCCGTAATTGTTGTAATGGATGTACAGCGGGATTTTATCCATACTGCCGATCCTGTCTTTGAAAAAGAAAAAAGATTGGATTATCGCCCGATAGATGACCATGGGGTGAAGTACCTGAATACGGAAGACAGCCGGGAGTTCCTCAGAACCCTGGGTATCGACGGCGAGATCATTCCCACGCCGGGACACAGTGATGACAGCATTTCCCTGTGGCTTGATACGGGAGAACTGTTTGTGGGAGATCTCAATCCCTTATATGAATCGGAACTTCATAAGGGAACACGGATCGAAGAAAGCTGGAACAAACTTCTTAAAAGGAATCCCCGGATCGTTTATTACGGCCATGCAAAGACCGCCGATCTGAATAAGGAAAAAGAGGCTCCAAAAACATCGGGCGATCTTTACAGACTGGTGGATGCCATCATGAAAAACATCGATAAAGGCGTGAGTCTCCATAAGATTCGGGAGAAGACCGGCGCAGACGATACCTTCATAGAGGATGTGACCAGGATGTATCTGACACATCGGGATGTGGGTGTGCAGGGAATCCTGGACAGGATCGAGATCAAAGGAAGATGACACGGCGTGAAAAACTAATAAAGAAACAGGATCCGTATCACAGTTCTTTCCGGAAAAACCTGTTCATGGTACTGTGTACCACCGATGCGGGTCTCTCGATCTCCGTATATCCGCATTTTTCATACAGATGGATCGCAACCTTCAGGTTATCGTGAGTTTCCAGATAGATCCTTTTGTATCCGCGTTCACGGGCGGCTTCTTCGACTTTCTCCATCATTCTGTAGGATAATCCCTTTCCTTTCGCATCATCACACAGATACAGTTTCTGCAGTTCGGCACAATCGGGAATTCCGTCGAATTCCGCGATTCCCACTCCTCCCATCAGTTTCCCCCGGGGATCCGTCAATACGTAATAGATTCGTTTCCCGGGATCTGCCAGATAGAAAGTGCTCAGATGATACAGGTCGTCATCGAAATAGACCGTCCCCGGAATATCCAGTCCGTGGGCTTTCAGATTCGTTTTGATGAGTTCGGCGATCGCACCGTCATCCTTCTCTTCCATGGGTCTGAAGGAACAGGATCTCTTTGCGATGATCCGGTCCGCAAGGGCAAGGTAACCGTATCCTA
>JAEEGL014632881.1_pt1 | contig 10810 bp, 11 predicted proteins | sample 9134231 | NCBI WGS metagenome assembly JAEEGL01 (sample SAMN16246548, study PRJNA631951) | gut metagenome | biome: gut microbiome; feature: rumen; material: fiber-attached | host: Bos | place: Iran: Karaj | collected 2018-10
ACTCCTTCTTCACCTTAATGGGGAAAAGCCTGGTATGTGCTGTTTTCCTGGGCTGCCGGAAATCGGGGAAAGTGGTTGCGTTTATGATTTAGTACGCAACCACTTTTCCCCTAACTTCTCGCCAATGTGAGGGGGGCCGCTTTAGCTCTCTTTTTTCCGCTGGATTTCTGCCCAGGCGGTAGAACAGACTTCCCGGCACACGCTGACGTTGCGCTCGAACTGAGCCATGAACGCTTCGGCCGTGTTGTACTGCAGATACATCACCCTCAAAACGAACGTCAGGAAGATATCTGCGGTCTCAATCCTTTCCTGCTCTTCAAATGCACGGACAACCTTCCCGCAATCCACAACCAGCTGCATCCAGGTCTTGAAAAAAGCATCCTGCTCTGCAAGGTTGAAATCGTTCAGCCATTCCCGCACGGTATGGGTTTCGGATTTATCGTTGCACATCGGCGTCTGAAGGATGTACTGGACCCCACACGACATGATGTCGACATTAGAATCGGCATCTTTCTTTTCCGCCTCCAACGCTCTGCCGAGCGGGTACAGTGCACATACCGTCGGCTTATTCTTGTGAATGGCGCATTTCCTGTCCCTAAGGAAGGGGCACCTCATGGCACTGCCCACCGGCTTGAGCCGGACGACGACCATTTTGGACGATCTGCCAAGATAGGCCTCGCAGTATTCCACGAAAACATCACTCGGTTCCTTCCCCAACGCTTCGGACATCCGATAGATGTCAAACGGGTTCAGAAGGACATCCTCCCGATGGATACAGCATTTCCCGCACATTTTGCAGTTGAAGCGGAAGGAATCATCCAGCCCGATCCTCATATTTTCGAAGTTGTCCACAATACTCCTCAATCGTTTGTCCATTTCCATTCTCTAATTCTCCAATCATTCAATACTAAGGCGATGATGTAAACTACAGCCGCTTAACCTTAATCTCCGCGCCGGAACATTCCCATCACATTACCGAGATCGGCCATGTCCTCCTCCTGCATAGGGGAGCCGCCGTTTCCGCCGTTGATCGGGTTACCGCCCTGGATGCCGGCGAGTTCTTCTTTGACGATACCCCGGACCCAGTCTTTGCTCATTTCGCTGGCTCCCTCGGGGCAGATTACATAGTGGAGGAGCGCGTTTACGACCAATTCCGTCATTCTCCGAGGACGATTCCTGAGGATCTCCAGGGCCTTCTTGTGCCGGAAATCGTATTCGTTGAACTGGAGGACTATCCTGGGCTTTTTGGTTTCAGGCATTCGACGCCACCTCGCTTCTATAGAGGATCTCATAACCGATCGCATTGGCATGTATGTCTTCAATGAAGATCGGATAGGCGACCTTTCTCCCCCGCTCGATCATGCCGCGAAGCAAAATCGAACCACCGCCGGCAAAAACGCACTTGCTGGTCATGACGTCGATCCCTCGTTCACGGAGGAAATGGTAGAACTCCGAAAGGAAATCGACGGTCATATCCCGGATCAGCAGCTGGACTTCGCCAGGCAGGATCGTTGCCTGATTCAGAATCACCTCGTCGATATCGCTCTCCTCCAGAATCCGGGCATACTGGGAATTGCATTTGCTGGCGATTCGGTTATAGAGCGTGATCACACCGTTCTCGAAGCTCTCCACGACCGCAAGATCCGGTCTTCCCCTGCGGAGCTTGAGCACGTCAATGGTGAATCCCCCGATATCGATCACATAGGCGGAAGAATGATTCTTGAGCGAAGAGTACTGCGTGACCGCGGCAGCGAATGCCTGCGGATAGCTCAGGACTCTCGTGATCCGGACGGAGTGGAGCCTCCCGCAGTACTCGAAGTCGATGGGCTTGCGGTTATACAGAAAATACTGTTCGTATCTGCTGTGAAGCTGCTCGTAGTGAGCGGGAGGCAAGCCAACGAGGAGCGTGACATCGAGCGGGTCAAGCGACTCCTCGACAGCGTGACGCTCCATTTCTTTCGCGATCGCGAAGAGCGTAAGCACAAAGAAGCGATCGTCCTCCGTCTTATCCCGGAGATAGGAAATCCTGCGTTCCGTGAGGGAGTAATACTTGCCTTGCCAGAAGATATACTCCGTTTTAAAGCCGGGCATCCCATCGGACACCACCAGTCCGGAAGTGAAAACATCATGGGTCGACTTGATGGCTTTGTTCCCATGATCTACCGAAATAACCATCTCAAAAGACCTCCTTCAGCTATTTCTTCATTAGTTCCTCATAATGCTTTACGTTATACGTTGCGATAGAACAACAATACTGCGATGTTTTTTCACCGCATATCACGCCATTCGGACAGAAGAACTGCCAGTTTTTTCAGTGCAGATTCAATAGATTTCTTGACCGTACTCGGGTAGCTCCCTTCCCTTCTGGCAATATCGGAATAGTTGTGCTGCTTCATATACAAGAGGATGCGACGTTTCTGGACCGGCGACAGTTGGTCAATCGCACGGTAGATTGCGGCATCCCGTTCGCGACGCAGAACCGTTTCCTCAATGCTTTCGGTCCGCGGAAAGCGACCGCTTTTAACAACATCGTCAAAAGACATACCGGCGCGATGATAGATTTCCTTTTTTTCCACGCGTTCGTTCTGCTTCTCTATTTCGTGGAATTCTCCATACTGTTCGTCTGTGAGGGTAACTTCCGTATACTCACCGTAATAGCCCTTGCTCTGGATCGGTTTCATTGTTTTACCTCCAAGTCGTAAAAGTCGTAAGTGAATGCGGACAAACGACTTGGAGGGGGGCGCTCTCGCCAGATACTCGAAGTACATAGTCAGCTATGCTCCAAAATGGGCAACAAAAAAAGCCGGGCACCCGAAAAACGGATGCTCGGCTGCGTTCCCGTATTGGCTGAGAGCGGAATGAAAAAGGCCCCTCAGACCGAAAGTCCAAGAAGCCTATATGCTCTCCAGCATAGCCCATTATAAGTGCCGGAACTCTACACTACAATTTCGCTCGCCTCCCAATTCATTATCAATTCAGTATCAGCTCGTCTCTCATTTGCCTCTCACGAGACTCTCATTTCATCGTAGAAGAGCTCCAGGCTATCGTCCGTTTTGAGTCTTTCTTCAATGATCAGGTCCGGGATAACGATGTGCCACAGATTTCCCGCAAGACAGCGAACCGCGTTCTTAATGTGCCGGTAATACGTCGCGGATGAGATTCCGAGAGTCAGAAAAGCGTCCTCGTTGGATTTGCAAAAAGCGTCATAGTACCTTGCCTGGAGGATCCTATAGTACATCTCTCCGTCTTTCGGCTCGGACTTCACCAGAAGCAATGCCTTGTCCATCAGCTCAAGGAGCTGCATGGAATGACCCATTTCCGTGAGCCTGCCGGCGATCCGCTTCCGATCAGCTTCATGATCGAAGTCGATGGCCAGGTCGATGAAATCGACTACGCTTTTCCGATGCCTTTGGAGGCATTCCTCCTCCATTTCTGCGATCCCGGTACTTGCGCGCCGAAGCGTGGCTCCGTAAACGGAGAGCAGGCTTTTCGTATTCTCCAGTTCCTCTTCCGTTACTTGGCTGCTCAAATCAAACCGGCGGATATAACCGCTGAATTTATCCATTTTGCTCCTCCTTAAGCAAACATTGGCGCGGGCATCTTGTACTCGATCTCCCGATGAGCCGGCATCTTCAGCCCATGTGTGAGCGAGGCAAAATTGATCGAGGTAGTGCCGAATCGCCTTCGGATATCGTCTATCGTAGTCTCCAGCGTGAGGCGTCGCTGGTGCCTCTCGAAATCATTCCAGAAATCGATCTGCACCGGAATACTTGCCGGAACCAGATCAATTCCGCTGATGGTCAGTGATCGGACATCATTATTCCAGTTATATCTTCGTCGAAATAGTTCGTAGCCGGCCCTTGCCAGCTCCGTATAACACTGGGTCGGATAATTGAGCTTTCCCTGGTATTCCCGAGAGAAAAGATTGTTGTCCCGGACGGAGATCCGCACCCGTGTGGCAGCCAGATTGTTCTTTCTGAGCTTCCTACCTACCTCCTGGCTCAACTCCATGAGGACATGCCAGACTTCCTCCTCGTTCAGAAGGTCGGACGTGCAGGTGATACCGTGTCCGATGCTCTTGATCGGCACTTCATAATCACAGGGCATTACGCGGGAGAGATCCAATCCGTTCGCATATATCCAAAGCTTCTGCCCGTTGATTCCGAAAATGCGTTTGAGCAGTTCCACGTCGGATCTAGCCAGATCCCCGATGGTGTATATGCCGTACTGCCGAAGTTTGACATCCGTAGCACGGCCTACATAAAGCAATTCCGCAGCGGCGAGCGGCCATATCTTCTCCCGGAAATTGTCCTTCCGGATTTCCGTCACCGCATCCGGCTTCTTCATATCCGAGCCAAGCTTTGCGAATACCTTGTTGAAGCTGACGCCGACGGAAACCGTCAATCCGGTCTCTTCTTTGACCGTTTCCCGGATTTCATTTGCAATATCCACCGGTGTCCGGTTTCGGAGCAGGACCGAGCCGGTCAGATCGATCCAGCTCTCGTCGATGCCGAACGCTTCTACGTCCGGCGAGTATCTCAGATAAATACCCCGCACAACTCTGGAGATTTTGAGATACTCGTCCATGTGGGGTGACACGATCGTGAGCTGCGGGCATTTCTGTTTTGCCTGCCATACCGCCTCTCCGGTTTTCACTCCGCACTTTTTTGCCAGTTGGTTCTTGGCCAGTACGATCCCGTGACGATCTTCCGTACTGCCGCACACGGCGATGTACTTCCCCTGGAGTTCCGGGTGAAGCATGCATTCAATACTAGCGTAGCAGTTGTTCAGGTCGCTGTGCAGAATGACTCTCTCCGCCATAATCATCGCTCCCGTAAGGTTCCCGGCGCACCTGTAACAGCCTCACAAAGTACCTGTTGACAAGCGCAGTTTTGCCCGTTATAATGCGGTTTAGTTCTAGTTCTTTCTAGTAACTTCTAGTATTTTCCGGAAAGTTCTTGAAGCAAGCACACAATAACAGACCGGTTTTCGCTTGTCAATAGAATTTTTCTATGAAGCTGCGATCAACCGGCAGGAGGAGAAGCGCATGAAAAGTATGGGAGAAAAGATCAGGGAACGGCGCACCGACCTGGGCATGACGCAGAATGAACTAGCCACCGCAACGGATATCACGGCTCGTACCATCTCCACGTATGAAACCGATGCCAGAGTCCCGCGTGGAATCAATCTCAAGAAACTGTGCAGAGTCCTTGGCGTGTCCCAGGCTTACCTCACGAATCCCGAGATTGAGGACGAGACCTACGGTCTGGATGAAGCCGCTTATCTCGAAGCCGCTCATGACCGGTACGGTAGGAGCGCGGAAAGAGACCTCGAAGAACTGCTTCAGGGCGTCAAGGCAGCTTTCGCAGGCGGCAAAGTCCCCCAGGAAGACAAAGATAAGTTCTATCAGGCCGTCACCGAGGCGTACTTTGCTTCCAAGGAAGACGCACGCGAGCGTTTCACGCCGAAAAAGTACCAGAAATAAGCTGCACCGTCTGTTTTTCCTGTCTCCAAAGTGTCCTAGTCCCGTTTATGGGACACCCCTCTGTGATATGATCTGGAGTACCCTGGCCTGGATTTCGTAAATTTCGCTCTGATCCGGATTTGCGAACCGGCGGTGAGAAAGACAGATTCTGTCCATCTCGCTCTATATAATGGGTACGATCCAGGTTCTCTGCCCGGCGACGACGTAGGTGAAGCAGCAAACCGCTATCCATGCCAAGGATTGCTCATGAATCAAGGCACGGACAGCAGGCAGCGCCAGTGAGGTGTCGAAATGGACTATTTGGAAGGACTGAACGAAAAACAGTTGGAGGCAGTTTCAGAGACCGAAGGGTACGTCCGCGTCATAGCCGGTGCCGGCAGCGGCAAAACGAAACTGCTCGTCTGCAGATACGCCTATCTTGTGAAGGAATACGGGATCGACGCATCCAATATCCTGTGTGTGACCTTCACAAATAAGGCAGCCGGTGAAATGAAGCGGCGCATCTGTTCTATGATCGGAGAAGAAAACGAAACCTCTCTCGTCTGCACGTACCACGGCTTCTGTGCGAGACTCCTTCGTGAAGACGCAGAGAAACTTTTCCTGACACGAAGCTTTCAAATCATCGACACGACGCAGCAAAAGTCTATCCTCGGAGATATTTACCAGAAGCGTGAGCTGAAGCTGGACTACGCCAGCTTTGAGCGGATCCTGAAACGGATCGGAGAGTATAAAAACCTGCAGTACACGGAATACGTTCCGCGCATCTGCAATCCGGCAGCGGCTCAGGTTCAGTCGGTGATTGCTTCCTCCGAAGAAGAAATCATCGAAGAATACATGCAGCGGCAGAAAGCGATCGGGGCTCTGGATTTCGATGATCTCCTTTGCTTCGCCTTATATCTTCTGGAGACGGACGAATCTGTCCGAAGCAAGTGGCAGGACCGGCTCAATTACATCCAGGTCGATGAGTTCCAGGACAGTTCTGACCGCGAGCTGCATCTGATCGATATCTTATCCGCCGGTTACAGCAACCTCATGATCGTCGGAGATCCGGATCAGAACATCTACGAGTGGCGCGGCTCGGACGTGAAGCTCTTAGTTGACTTCGATAAAACCCACGTACCGACGAAGACCATATTCCTGAATCGGAACTACCGCTCCACCCCGCAGATCCTGAAATGCGCCAACGCCTTAATCGACAACAATATCCTCCGGCTGAAGAAGGATCTGTATACGGAGACGCCCAATGGCGCCAGAGTCGTCCACTATCACTCCAAAAGCGAAGATGCCGAGAATAAGGTGATCTCGGATATCATCAAAGGCGGCATCCGCAGCGGAAAACGGCAGTATTCAGACTTTGCGATCCTGTACCGCTCCGGTTTTCTGTCCCGCGTGGTTGAAAAACAGCTGGTGGAACAGAACATCCCCTATGAGATCTATGGCGGCGTCAAGTTCTATCAGCGCATGGAGATCCAGGATATCATCGCATATCTCCGTCTGGTCGCCTTCAACGACGATATCTCCTTCAAGAGGGTCATCAACAAGCCAAGGCGCCGATTCGGCAGGGTCAAGATGGCTGCTCTGGAGCAGCTGCAGGAGAACGACGTCCATATGTTCAATGAGGGATCACAGCAGAGACTTTGCGACGTTCTCGCGACGCATCTGCATGAAAGTCCGTTCAAAAACAGCGACACCGCAGAATTCATCGCCTGGCTGGATGCAATACGGCAGGACATCGACAGTCTTCGCATTACTGAGATCGTGAATCGCGTTACGGTTGAGACTGGGTACGAACAGTACATACGCGAACTCGGCGATGAAGAACGCTACGAAAACCTGATGGAGTTCAAACGCCTTGCCGACGAATTTGAGAGGAGCTTCGGTGAACAGCTGACGCTCACGGAGTTTCTGCAGCAGATCGCTCTTCAGGCAAGCGAGGACAACGAACAGGCGCGTGACGCGGTCAAACTGATGACCATTCACGCAGCGAAGGGGCTGGAATTCCCCGTTGTTTTCGTGATCGGATTCACTGAGGGCATCTTCCCCTCCTCCAAGACCATAGAGACCCGTAAGCTGCTAGGTCTGGAGGAAGAACGCCGCCTATGTTATGTGGCGATTACCCGTGCGGAAGAACAGCTCTATCTTTTGGATTCGGAAGGCAATTCTCAAAAGGGCATGAAAAAACTGCCGTCGCGATTCCTCCGGGAGATCGGTGTGGAGAACTATGAGCGCATCGGAACAATCTCCAAAGAACTGGATCAGGAGAGCCGGGCCTATGCCCGCAGACTCAACGAGGGATTCTCCGTACCGGAAACGGAAGAACATCCGGTCGGCGAGACCGTCACCCATCACATTTTTGGAACAGGCAGAATCATTGCGTCAAATCCCAATCAGCGCAAGGTTAAAGTCCAGTTTGATAAGCTCGCCAAGCCAAGAGACCTGTCCTTCGACTACTTCAAAGAAGAACACAAGCCGTTGCTGCTGAAAAAGGAATCAATGGTTTCTGCTGCCGCAGAGGATGTGCCGGCTCTTCAAATCCTTCATGAGTCCGAGTTTGAAGAATGGGATGAAAGCAATTCTGCACCCTCATGGGAAAAGGAGGACAGCGATTCGCCGCAGTATCCGGACTGGTCAGACGCTCCCGGCTATTCTGAAGTCCAGGCGGAGGAAGAGGAGGAGGAAGAGGAAGCCGAGGTTCTCAAAGAACTATCCATTGAAATCGGGCGGAAGTACGAAGAACACGGCGAGGAGGTTTCTTATTCCGAATCCGTTTTGGAAGGAGAATCGGAACCTGATACCCTGAGCATTGATCCGGAACTGCTCGCCAAGCTCAATGAAGCGGACAATCTCTGGAAGAGAGACGACGTACCTCATTCCGGCTGGGTATGCACAGGCATCACCGATTTAGGCGCGCCGACCGCAATCTGTGAAATGTGCGGTCATCAGATCATCCGCTACGTTCATCACATGAGGCATCCGAATTACCGTCCATTGAATGTCGGCTGCGTTTGCGCAGGCAAAATGGAAGGCAATATGGAAGCCGCAAGGAAGCGGGAACGGGATCTGAAAAGCAGGCAGACCCGCTTGGAGACCTTCAAAAAGCGGAAATGGAAGAGGTCCAAAAGCGGGAACCAGTATCTGAAAATCAAAGAACACCTGATCGTTCTGTTTAAGCTTAAAAACGGCGGCGGCTGGAAGTATGCGATTGATTCGGTCTTCGGCGATACCGTCTACAACAATCAGGAAGCAGCCATGATAGCAGCATTCCACGCTCTGGAACGAATCCAAAGGAAGTAATCTTTTCTGCTCAACACCGCAGAGAAAACACATCTGCACATGGAAGCGCAGCATTATCTGGAAGCGAGGTGATTGTAATGCAGATCAATGATATTCGACGTGAGGCTCAGCGGCTGAAAGCAAAGTATCACACGGATGATCCGTATGAAATCTGCCGTGAAATGCACATCCGTGTGATGGAGATGCCTATGGGCACGAGCATCGACTCTTGCAAAGGCTTTTTTGCCGTTCAAAACAGATGCATGATCATCGTGCTCAATGAGGATCTCCCGGAGCATGTTCGCCGGATCATCCTGGTGCATGAACTTGCCCATGCGAGTCTGCACGGGAACAGAGCAATCAGTGCTTTCCACGACTTTTCCTTACTGGACAATTCAAACACGATGGAATATGAAGCCAATGTCTTTGCGGCAGAATTCCTTCTGACGAACGACGATGTGCTGGAAGCGATGAAGCAGCAGCTCGATTTCTTCGGGACCGCCAGTCTGCTTCGTGTGCCGCCGGAGCTGCTGTCATTCAAGGTCCAGATCATGAAAAAAGACGGTTATGCAATTAACTCACCATTAGTGGCCTGCGGCGATTTCCTCAAAAGGGATATCTCCAAACCGATGTGCTGATATGAAATGGAATAACTATAAAGTATATGTACCGGTAAGCACAGACTTCGATGTGGACGGAAGAATGCTTCCCAGGTCGATCACCTGGGAAGACGGAACCACTTATGACATCGACAGGGTCAAGAGTATCCGTCCCGGCTTCGCAGCTAAGGCCGGCGGACAGGGAGATAAATACACCATCCTCGTGAACGGCAGAGAAACCAACATTTTCTTCGAGCGTGCAGCCACCATAAGCGGCAATGTGATCGGCAGATGGTACGTCGAGCGAAAGGCACCGCGAGCGTAGCCCTTGCAGCATCAACTCTATAGATTCTTCATCCCCGGACGACCTCTACGTCAGTTGCTGACAATTCGTCAGCAACTGACGTGCGTGTACGCACGTCGGACACACACATCGGGCGACTGTGTATTCTTTCTAACCTTAAGTAGAACTTTTTGCGCCTTCCGGCATAGTCGGTAGTTCTCTTGTTCTTAACAGGAAACCCGCCGCCCGGTCGGGCGGCGGGGAGAGGACAGAAATATTCAGACGGCGGCGGAATCCGGCAGAAACTCCACCTTCAATGTCATGCCCATGCCGCTGGCAAGCCGCTGGAGCGTGCGGATTGAGGGATTTGCGTTTCCGTTTTCCATCTTGCTGATGTCGCTCTGAGCGATGCCGGTACGCTCGGAAAGCTCCTTCTGCGTCAGACCAGCCCGCTGTCTGGCGTCTATGATCGCCTGGATCACGGCCCGCTCCGGCTGGAGCGCTTCATATTCCCTACGGAATTCCGGGTCCTGAAGCTGTTCCTGAAGGAAGTCGTCGAATTTATTGCTCATGCTTCGCGCTCCTTTCTTTTCAAATAGTCTGCCCGATATTTCATGGCTCGTTTCAGTTCGGGAGGCGGCGTCTTCTGCGTCTTTTTTACGAAACCGTTTGTCAGTATGATATGCCGATCAACGTAGAAAAAGTATAGGACTCGCGTGATATCGGAGCCGACCTTGGCACGCAGTTCAAAAATGCCCTCTGAAAGATGCTTTGAGTAAGGTTCCCGCAGTTCGTACCCATTTTCCTGCAGCAAGGAGATCGTATTAACCATTTTTGCACGCATTTTAGTATCTAAGCTAAGCAAAAAATCCTTTGCTGGCTGTCTCCCACTTGCGTCTTCGTAGAATTCAACTTCAAATTGGGCCACAAGGTCACCCCACAAGGAAATAATATAGGATAAATACCATATTGTCAAGCTATTGTTCTGCCCCTTCCCCCGCCCCGTCCATAGGCATCGTTGCGAGGAGGCGAAGCCGATGTGGCAGCCCGCGTGAGCGCAGAAGGCGCGAAGCGTTCCCCCTTTCGACGGAGCAGAGGGGATGGGAGAGGGGATTCGCAATGACGGAAGGGAGAAAACGTCGCGCATTCTCATCCAAAGCGGAACATTTC
>JAEEGL014718959.1_pt1 | contig 10810 bp, 10 predicted proteins | sample 9134231 | NCBI WGS metagenome assembly JAEEGL01 (sample SAMN16246548, study PRJNA631951) | gut metagenome | biome: gut microbiome; feature: rumen; material: fiber-attached | host: Bos | place: Iran: Karaj | collected 2018-10
AAGTTGGAGAAACTGCAATGGCAATCTTGCCAAATCAGGAAACTTTATTCGGGAATTGAACCTCTGGATATATCAAGAATTAGATAGGACATCCTTCAGCAGAAGTGGAACGATTCATCCCTCCACTTTGAGAAGTAGGGGTATTCTCGTTAAGCTTTATGATAAAAGCATAGAATTATACAATTTAATGGTGCAGCGCGGCTATCCCGAGGAGTTTTCGGAGCTTATCGCCAAGGAACTCAGCACGGAATATACCGCAGACCGCATGATGCGATACATAGGGCGTGAACCGCACAGCCTTGTGGACGTGGCTGACGAGATGCTTGCCATACTAAGCGACCGCGACCGCATCCGAGAGAAGCATGAGGCGGAGTATGCCCAGCAAAAGATCAACGAGCTCTACCGCGATATTAACGAGTAAATAGCTGCAAAAAAATTTTTTTAAAAAATTTAAATTTTTTGTGTTTGAATCATTTTCGACGGGGTATATAACAATTGTCAGCGGGAGTGATGACCCCGATGACAACTCCTTTAATAAAACCGAAAAGAATAAAGATAAACCAAAACAGCTAATTACAATTTTCATAAAAATCCTTTCCAAACAAATAACAAATAACGATAATAACCTAAAAACCCCTCCGGAGTGATGACCCGGAGGGATTTTATTTTGCTCTTTTATTCAGATGTTAAGCCTCCAGCCGATATTCGTAAGTCAATTTGTCGTAGATTTTGTCACCGATTGTGAGGCCGTCCTTTTCGGTATGAACTAGCTTCATGCCGGACTTTTCCGTGGCTTTATAGGATCTGGCGTTGTCTGAAGCGCACCAAGCGGTCACGCAGGGGATGCCTTCATTCACAGTCAGATACTCCAGGACCTTTCTAAGGGCTTCCGTGGCAAAGCCTTGGCCCTGCCAAGCCGGCAAAACGCTTAAGCCCACCTCGATCTGGTCGCCCTTGTAATCATAGGCTCCGACAGTACCGATGAGTTCACCATCCACGTCCAGCACCCAGGAATAGCAGTGCTCATCATCGTAACTGTCGATGAATCTTTGAACGGTCTCCTGAGCCATTTCAAGAGTCGCGTAGGGATTCCATCCGGAGTACTCGTACATAGCAGGATCCGTGCCCATGTGCTGGTACAAAGGCTCCGCATCCTCAGGGCGGTATCTGCGCAAAGTCATGCGCTCTGTAGGTAATTCAGCCGTGCCGTGGGTTACAGTGGGGCAGGCGTTTTTTGCATTTCTATTATTATCCATTATTCTTTATTTCTTAAGTTTCAGACCGTCCTTGAAGGCTTCGCCGACGCGCTCGGTCACCTTGTAGTAGCCGTGTGTGTAAGGATCAAAAGCGATAGCGTTCACCAGGGACATATCCAGCTTGCCATCCACCATGACGCTCTCATCAGCGGTGACGTTTACAACCTTGCCGATGACGCCAACGCCATATTCGTTGTGCTGATATTCGACGAATTCGCACTCCAGACACAGAGGGAATTCATTGATGACAGGCGCATCCACCATCTCAGCCTTAGTAGCTGTCAGGCCGCTTCTGGCAAACTTATCAGGTACCTTGTTACCGGTCTCAACGCCGAAATAGTCCGCTTCCACCACGTGAGCAGCATCGGCGATACTTACGGTAAAAGCACCTCTGGCCTTGATATTAATAACGGTCTTGTGAGACTCTGTCAGGTTCAGAGCGACATGGTCTCTCTCCTGCATGGTTCCCCAAGCTGCGTTCATGACGTTTACGCTGCCATCCTTATTATATGTTGCCACCATCAGCACCGGCATCGGAAAAATGCCTTCTGTAATCTTAAGTTTCGCTCTCATAAATGTCTCCTCGTTTCTTAAATTGATCGTCAAAATAATGCGTTCTGCATTTAATTATACTTAGAATGCGCAAAAAATCAAGGGCGGGGGAGGGGAGATGCGGGTATTAGATTTGTTAATAACATAACCAATAATAATTGTAAGTATAGAGCAAAGATGATATAATATACTATGTAAAAGTCTAGGCTTAATTAACTTAAGAACAGGAGATTAATATGGCAGATCTTAAGAAGGAGCAAGAACGCGAAGAACTGCATCGTGCCATATGGGCAATAGCAGATGAACTCAGAGGTTCTGTAGATGGATGGGACTTTAAGAACTATGTGCTCGGCACAATGTTCTATAGATATATTTCAGAGAACCTAGCGAATTATATAAACGAAGGCGAATGGGAAGCAGGCAATGTAGGCTTTGATTATTCACAGCTTTCGGACAGTGCCATCAGTGATAATATTAGGGCAGATTTGATTAATGAGAAAGGCTTCTTTATGCCACCTTCAGAACTTTTCTGCAATGTGAGAGCCAGAGCTCCAAAAGATGAAAACCTGAATGAGACCCTTGAAAGGATCTTTAATAATATTGAGAACTCAGCCAAAGGCAGTACTTCTGAAGGGAGTTTTGCCGGGCTTTTTGACGACTTCGATGTTAATTCCAACAAGCTCGGAGCAACTGTAGCGAAGAGAAATGAAAAGCTTGTCAAACTGCTTAACGGTGTCGGTGATATGGATCTTGGAGATGTTAAGAACCATGACATCGATGCTTTTGGTGATGCTTATGAATATCTTATGACTATGTACGCATCCAATGCGGGTAAGTCCGGCGGAGAGTTCTTTACTCCTGCAGATGTTTCAGAGCTGCTTACCAGACTGGGTACAGTGGGTAAGACTGAAGTCAATAAGGTTTATGATCCGGCCTGCGGTTCAGGATCACTTCTTCTAAAAGCAGAGAAGGTTCTTGGCAGAGAAGGTGTTAGAAACGGTTTCTTCGGACAGGAAATTAATATTACCACATACAACCTTTGCCGAATCAATATGTTTCTACACGATGTTGGGTTCGATAAATTCAATATCGCATGTGAGGATACTTTGATCAGCCCTCAGCACTGGGATGATGAGCCTTTTGAACTCATTGTTTCCAATCCGCCATATTCAATCAAGTGGGCAGGGGACGAAAATCCGCTTCTTATAAACGACCCTAGATTTTCACCTGCGGGAGTGCTTGCTCCTAAGAGCAAAGCCGACCTTGCATTTATTATGCATGCGCTTTCATGGCTCGCACCTAACGGAACTGCTGCAATAGTATGCTTTCCTGGAATCATGTACCGCGGAGGGGCAGAGCAAAAGATCCGTAAATATCTAATTGATAATAACTTCGTAGACTGTGTGATCCAGCTTCCGAGCAATCTGTTTTTCGGCACTTCTATAGCAACATGTATTATGGTGCTTAAGCGCAGCAAAGCTGACAGTAAAACACTTTTCATAGATGCCACAAAGGAATGCATTAAAGTTACTAATAACAATAAACTTACACCCGAAAACATCGATCATATTGTCGATATTTATGCAAAACATGCTGAAGAGGAACATTTCTCACATCTAGCTGCATATGATGAAATAGCAGAGAATGATTATAACCTTTCAGTTTCAACGTATGTAGAAGCAGAGGATACAAGAGAAAAAATAGACATTGTAAAGCTCAATGCTGAAATAAGGGAGATCGTTGCACGTGAGCAAGTCCTTCGTGATGAAATAGAGAAAATCATTGCAGAAATAGAAGGAGGACAGGAGTCATGAGCAGATTAGAAGAATTGATTGCAGAGCTTTGTCCAGATGGGGTGGAATATAAAAAACTAGTAGATGTTAGCTATATAACAAAAGGAGTTCAATTTAATAAGGCTAATATGAACGAGACAGGATCATATCCTGTTATTAATGGTGGAATAAATCCATCTGGTTATATAGAAAACTATAATCAAAGTAAGAATACAATTACTATTTCTCAAGGCGGAGCATCTGCAGGATTTGTGAACTGGATTGACGTTGACTTTTGGGCAGGAGCACATTGTTATGTAGTAAAGCCAAAAGATAATGTATTAAATAGATTTTTATTTCACTTTATTAAATCAAAGGAGTTTAAACTTCAAGAGTGTCAATATGGAGCAGGAATACCTGCTTTGGGGAAAACAACTGTAGAAGATTTAAGAATCCCTGTACCTCCACTGGAGGTACAACGTGAAATTATCCGGATTCTGGACAATTTCACGTTCCTTTCAGCGGAGCTTTCAGCGGAGCTTCAAGCTCGAAAAAAGCAGTATGAATATTATAGAAATACATTATTATCTTTTGATAATAGAGTAGATTATTATCCTTTGTCACAAGTCACTAATGTGTTTCGCGGAGAATATATAACAAAAAAAGATACAGTCGGAGGAGATATCCCCGTAATACTTGGAGGACAAGAACCCGCATACTACATTAATGAATCTAACCATGACGGAGAAGTTGTTGTTATAGCCCGTAGCGGAGTGTCAGCCGGATTTGTATCATATTGGAATGAACCTATATTTATTACAGATGGGTTTGGATATGAAGCAAAAAGAGATATTTTAATGCCTAAATATCTATATTATGTACTCAAAAAAAGGCAATCTGAGTTAAATGCTATGAAGAGAGGGGCAGGAGTACCACATGTAAGTGGTGAAATGTTAGCAAAAATTGAGATACCTATACCAAAAATGGAGGTTCAAAAAAGACTTGTAAATACATTAGATAATTTTGAATCTATATGTAATGATTTAGGAATTGGTCTTCCTGCGGAAATAGAAGCACGTCAAAAACAGTATGAATATTATAGAGATTTGCTGTTAACATTTGCTGAAACTGGCACAGCTGTTGCGACAGACAGACAGACAGACAGACAGACAGACAGACAGACAGACAGACAGGATAGTTGATATTAAAATACTTCAGTACGTATTTGGGTTTGCTCCAGTTACGTTAGAAGACATCTCTGAAAACTGTGATTCGCAGCGTAAACCTGTAACCAAAGAAAAACGTAATGTAGGTAAATATCCTTATTATGGTGCTTCGGGGATTGTTGATTATGTTGATGATTATATCTATGACGGAGATTATCTGCTGATTTCAGAAGATGGAGCAAATCTAATAGCTAGAGTCACACCTATAGCTTTTTCTATCAGCGGACAAACATGGGTAAACAATCATGCACATGTTCTTAAGTTCAAAGATTCATATGTACAGCGCTATGTGGAGATGTATCTGAATGACATGGATCTCAGCAAATTTATCAGTGGTGCAGCACAGCCTAAATTGAATCAAAAAATGCTTAATAGTATAGTAATTATGTTGCCTGAGGAAGAAAAAGCTAAACGCATTGTGAAAATACTTGATAGATTTGATTTTATTTGTAATAGCATTTCTGAAGGCCTTCCTGCTGAAATCGAAGCCCGCCAGAAACAATATGAATATTATAGGGACAAATTACTGAACTTTAAAGAAAAGGAGAGCTAATATATGGCTAAAGGAGTTATATACATTCTTACCAATCCGTCGTTTCCAGATTATGTCAAGATTGGTTATGCAACTGACATAGAGAAAAGACTTAAGCAATTAAATAGAAGTGAAACTATACCTTTCGCTTTTCGTGTGTATGCCATATATGAAGTTGATAAAGGCCTTTCAGATAAAGAACTGCATAAGCTGATAGATACTCTTAATCCTGAACTAAGAACAATTGAGACTTTTGATGGTAAGGAGCGCGTCAAAGAGTTCTATGCTATGGCAGCTGAAGATGCATATAGCTTACTTGAATGTATTGCTAAAATAAGCGGAACAGGAGACAGACTTAAACGTATGAGCCCAGAGGGCCATGAGATACTCGATCAGCAAATCGCTGATGAGGTGAAGGAAACTGTAAGAAGAGGCCCATTCAGATTCAGCGAATGTGGTATTCCTTTCGGGAGTGAAATTGAGTTTGTAGATGATCCAAGTATTAAACCTGTGGTTATTGATGATAGACATATAGAATATCTAGGTGAAACCACTTCAGTATCAGCACTTGCAAGAAAACTAAAGGGATTTGATCATCCTGTACAGGGGACTTTGTGGTTTAAGTATAAAGGGGAAGTACTTAGTGAACTTAGGGACAGACTTGAGTCATCAAAGAAGTAAAAATATAAACTGGATTTTGAGATTTTAATGAGAATGCGCGAAATCACAATTTGTGATTTCGCAAAAGGGAGGATAACATGAATAAGAAGGAAGAACAAAGCAGCTGTGAAACAGTAATGCCGTCAATTGATGTAAGGGACATCCAGAGCATGGTGTATATCATTCGAGGTAAGCAGGTCATGCTTGATAGTGATCTGGCCGATTTATATCAGGTTGAGACAAAGAACCTTAATAGGGCAGCATCTAGAAATGAAGAACGATTTCCGGAAGACTTTCGCTTCAAACTAACTAAAGAAGAATATGAGAGTTTGAGGTTCCAAATTGGAACCTCAAACGAAAAAGAATCAGGTAGAGGCGGACGCAGATATTATCCATATGTTTATACAGAGCAAGGGATATCAATGCTTGCAAGTGTGCTTCACAGCGACGTTGCCGTTAAGGTTAGCATTGGTATAATGAGATCTTTTGTGGAAATGCGTCGTTTTATAGCAAATAACGCTTTACTCTTTGAAAAGATCAGTGATATTGAATTAAAACAACTTGAATACCAGAAGAATACTGACGAGAAGTTTGATAAAGTATTTAAGTATATAGACGACCATGCAGAGGCAGAGCAGAAGATATTCTTTGATGGACAGATATATGATGCTTTCAGTCTTATTACGTCTATAATAGGTAAGGCCAGCAAGGAGATTATTCTCATTGATGGATACGTAGATGTTGGAACCTTAAATATCCTGGCCAAGAAGAATGTTGGTGTGGATGTAATGATATACACTTATGCCAGCGCCAAACTTACAAACACAGATATCGCTAACTTCAATGCACAGTATCCAACACTTATAGTTAAGAAAACCCAGGTATTTCATGATAGATTTATTATATTGGACAAAAGTATAGTATATCATATCGGTGCTTCTATTAAAGATGCTGGTAAGAAGTGCTTCGGGATATCGTTGATAAATGATAGAGGTCTTGTAGCAGACCTTCTGGATCGATTAAAGACAGTTTAGGAGGCAAGACATGCCATATTTCAACATTGTCGCGCAGACAAGTGAAAACACTGTAGTAACTGAATATGAGCCTGTTAAAGCTAAATCTGATAGCTATCAGAGCGAGGCTGAACTTGAGAAGGAATTCATACGTATGCTTACAGAACAAGGATATGAATACCTTCAGATTCATGATGAAAAAGATTTGATTAGTAATCTTAGAAATCAGCTGGAGAAACTCAATAATTACCAGTTTTCAGATAATGAGTGGGCTCGCTTCTTTTCTGATAGTATTGCCAATCAGAACGAAGGGCATGTTGAGAAGACTCGTAAGATCCAGGAAGATCATGTTCAGGTATTAAAGAGGGACGATGGCACCAGTAAGAACATTACTCTTATAGACAAGAAGAATGTTCACAATAACTATCTGCAGGTAATTAATCAATATGCTATCAGCCAGGCACAGGGAGCCAAGCATGATAATCGTTATGATGTTACGGTTCTTGTCAATGGTCTGCCGTTGGTTCATATTGAGTTGAAAAGAAGAGGTGTGCCAATCCGCGAGGCATTTAACCAGATTGATCGCTATGAGCGCGATTCCTTCTGGGCTGGCAGTGGTTTATATAACTATGTCCAAATATTCGTTATCAGCAATGGCACTAATACCAAATACTATTCCAACAGTACCAGATACAATGCCATCAAGGATCATAAGAATGGTGTTGTAAAGAAAGAAAAAACGTCCAACAGTTTTGAGTTCACTTCATACTGGGCAGATGCAAAGAATGTTGTGATCCCTGATTTAGTGGATTTCACAAGAACATTTTTTGCGAGACATACGATTCTTAATCTTCTGACCAAGTACTGCATCTTTACTTCAGAAAATGTGCTGATGGTCATGAGACCTTATCAGATAACGGCGACAGAACGAATACTTAACAGAATTGAAATAGCTACCAACTATAAAAAATACGGCAGTGTAGCTGGAGGTGGCTATATTTGGCATACCACCGGTTCCGGTAAAACGCTTACATCATTTAAGGCTGCGAGACTGGCAACAAATCTGCCATACATAGATAAAGTTCTGTTTGTCGTAGACCGTAAAGATCTGGACTACCAGACCATGAAGGAATATGACCGTTTTGAGAAAGGTGCTGCCAACAGCAACACTTCCACCGCTATACTTAAGAAACAACTTGAGAATGATGACTGCAGGATCATTATAACTACGATCCAAAAGCTCTCTACATTTATCAAGAAGAACCCTGTACATGATGTGTATCAGAAACATGTGGTAATCATATTCGATGAATGCCACCGTTCGCAGTTCGGAGATATGCATACAGCCATAGTTAAGAGTTTTAAGAAGTATCATCTTTTCGGCTTTACAGGCACTCCGATATTTGCAGAGAACGCCGGCGCTTCCAAGAATCCACAGTTCTTTACTACTGAGCAGACCTTTGGTGACCAGCTCCATACTTACACAATCGTAAACGCTATAAACGATAAGAATGTTCTGCCATTCAAGGTGGACTATATAAAGACCATGGACTATAACCCGGATATTGATGATGAAGAGGTCTGGGACATAGATCGTGAAAAAGCCTTTATGGCACCTCAGAGGATTTCACTGGTCACAGAATATATACTGGATCATTTTGACCAGAAGACTTACAGAGGGAACAAGACCTTTGTCTTCAATGCACTGACAAATATTTCTGATGTGGCTTCTGGAAGCAACGGAGCCGTGGAAGAGATAAAGCAAAAGCAGAGAATCAACGGTTTCAATTCCATTCTTTGCGTGGCCTCAGTGCCTATGGCTAAAATGTATTATGAAGAGTTCAAGAAGCAGATGACAGCTGATCCGAAGAAGGCTTTGAGAATAGCGACGATATACAGCTATGGAACCAATGAGGCAGAAGCAGACGGAATACTTGACGAAGAGAACTCCGAGGATACATCTGCACTTGATAAGACATCCAGAGACTTCTTGGATATGGCCATAAAGGACTATAATGAGATGTTCCATACCAATTATTCCACTGACGGAGACAGATTCCAGAATTACTACAAGGACGTTTCCCTCAGGATGAAGAATAAGGAACTGGACATGCTCATCGTAGTTAATATGTTCCTTACCGGTTTTGATGCTACGACACTTAATACTCTGTGGGTCGATAAAAACCTGAAGATGCATGGGCTGATTCAGGCCTTCAGCCGTACCAACAGAATCCTTAACAGCATCAAGACTTTCGGAAACATAGTTTGCTTTAGGAATCTGCAGAAGCGCGTTGATGATGCTATTGCACTCTTTGGAGATGAAAATGCATCCGGAATCGTATTGATGCAGACATTCAAAGACTATTATTACGGCTACATCGGAGCTGATGATAAGAATCATCCGGGATATGTGGATCTTATAAACGATCTTTTGAATAATTTCCCGCTGACAGAGCCGCAGATAATAGGTGAGAAGAAGAAAAGAGAGTTTGTTGCATTGTTTGGTGCAATTCTTCGTATGAGGAATATTTTAATCTCATTTGACGATTTTGAAGGCAAAGAGATACTATTAGAGCGAGAGTTACAAGACTACCTAAGCAGATATCAAGATATAAGAGATGAATGGGTTCCTCCTAAACGTGGTGATAAAGAGAACATAAATGATGATCTTATTTTTGAAGTAGAACTTATAAAACAGATTGAAATAAACATCGATTACATTTTGCTTCTAGTAAAGAAATATCATGATAGTCATTGTCAAGATAAAGAAGTTCTAATAACCATAAGAAAGGCTGTAGATGCTTCTCCCGAACTCAGAAGCAAGAAGGCTTTAATTGAGACTTTCATTGCTGGTATAAACGATGTTGACGACGTTCTGATCGAGTGGAGAGCCTTCGTTTCAGAGGAACGCGAGCGTCAACTTATGAAAATTGTCAAAGAAGAGAATCTTAAAGAAGATGAGACTCGTAAATATCTTGAAGACTGCTTTAGAAATGGTGAAATCAAGACAACAGGAACTGACTTAGACAAGATAATGCCTCCAGTTTCCAGATTCGGCGGAGGAGACAGAACCGCAAAGAAGCAGTCGATAATAGATAAGCTTAAAGCATTCTTTGAGAGATTCTTCGGTATTGGAGATTCCAAGTTTACTAACAAAGAAGCAGATGTATATGAGTTTAACCCTGTTCCATTAGGTAAAGTGGCAGAAGAACCCAACACAGAGACAACAGAGTATTCTGAATCTAAAGATTTATCATAAAGAAATAATTGGGTGAATATATTATACAAATGGTAATGTGAGAGAAGAGAAACCAGATTATTTAAATATTTAAGTAGAACTAAAGATATTTTATTTCAGAAAGGCACCCGACAATGATCAAATGCAACAATTGCGGTCACATAATTAAAGAATATACCGACGAATGTCCCTTTTGTGGGAGCGATGATTTGGTTGAGGTCGAGCTCAGGGAGGACGTTGTGGACTTCGTGCGTAATGGTGATATCCCCGACGACTATACCGAAGATGACTACCAGTATGACTCGGATATAATCAATAATATGTATGACGTTATAGTAAACGGAAAGTAAAAGGATAGTAAAAGGAGTACGAGATTATGCAAATGCAATTCATATTAATTATAATTTTTGTGGTGTTAGCTGTGGGGGGTTTCGCGCTTACCATGTCCAGGCAGAGGTACAAGGAACCTGGAGCCGGGACTGACTACAGAAACGTGGAGCAGTATGGCGAGCCGGTTAAGAGCCTGTACACCTCGACGAAGGTGTTTACGCTGCATCATCG
>JAEEGL014743952.1_pt1 | contig 10810 bp, 10 predicted proteins | sample 9134231 | NCBI WGS metagenome assembly JAEEGL01 (sample SAMN16246548, study PRJNA631951) | gut metagenome | biome: gut microbiome; feature: rumen; material: fiber-attached | host: Bos | place: Iran: Karaj | collected 2018-10
AAACTTATTAAAGAAGGAATCTTTCTCTTCCTCTTCGTAGAGCTCTTCGTCCTCGTACTCATCATAGTCATCACTAAGATGCATTGCATCAAGCATTCTTTCAAACATAACATTACTCCTAATTTAGATATTATAATTTCTCTCTCCAAAAATGGCTGTGCCCACGCGAACATGGGTTGCACCTTCTTCTATGGCAACTTCAAAATCATTAGTCATTCCCATAGATAAAATTCTCATATCTACATTATCGATGTTTTTACTAGCGATGTCAACCGATAAATCCTTTATTTTGTGAAAAATCGACCTATTTTCTTCAGGAACCACAACATTTGGTGCTATTGTCATTAAACCCATTATATGAACAGCATCTAGATGCGCAATTTCCTCACATAACTGGGCTGCTTCTTCTAATTTAACACCAAACTTTGTTGCTTCGTTTGCAGCGTTTACCTCAATAAGGATAGGTACTACTACACCCTTCTTTTTAGCTTGAATGTTAATTTCTTCTGCAAGTCTGTAACTATCTACAGAATGGATTAGTTTTACCTGATCTACAATATATTTAACCTTATTTCTCTGAAGATGACCAATGAGATGCCATTCGATGTCATTAGGCATTTCAGGAATCTTACCTGTAAGCTCCTGAACCTTGTTTTCCCCAAAGCTTCTAATGCCGCAATCATATATTACCTGTAAATCCTCTACAGGCTTTGTTTTACTTACGGCAATAAGTGTAACCTCATCACGATCTCTGCCAGCTCTTTCACATGCATCTGCCACGCGCTTTTCTACATTAGTTAAATTCTCTTTTAATTCATCTGCTCTCATTTTAACACCTCGATATATTAATTTATGATTGAATTTTCCTCAACCTCATTACCCTGTAATACTATATGGTCATACATGGATATACCATAATTGGTACCTGTTTTTATTATTGAGTAATCATTATTCTGGTACAATATTTCAATTTGTTTAAAAACAGCATAGCCTTTATTAACGTTATATACACCCTTTAACTTACCCATATCTGATCCAACAACATAGGTTTCATTTGAATTTGGTTTACAAAGAGTATCGCCTCTTGATAAAACTTCATTATCTACATAATAATAATCATCTGCTTCATAATAAATGGTTGGACTGACATATTCGCTTGAATCTTCAGTCTTTCTAAGGAATCCTGTCTCATCATCATTACTACCACGCATCTCATAGGATTTAGGTATGGTATAGAATGATTTCTCAACAATTGAAGAATTAGGTATCTTTAGCCCAGAAATATTATTGTTTATTAGCTTGATATGGACATATCTGCTCTCTGCATAACGATCCATGGAATCATCCAATGAAAGAATCAAATAATATTTCCCAGCTTTCTCACTAAATGAAAGGGAAGTCCATGTTTCATTCTCATCCTCAAGAAATTTAATTTTGATATAAGATTCGCCTTGCAACGAGTCATATAAATCTTTATCTACTTCACAAATAAGATTCCAGTGATCTGAAGTTATTAATTTATATACTGGCTGCCCCGCTACAATTGATTCCTGTGATTTTAGATTCTTAGCTGCATATTTTGACATATCAAAAGAGTCAGATATAAATGAATCAATAGTTAAATCCTCAAGACCATCGATAGAATACACTATAAGTCCTGGTTGCGGACTGGAATATATATTAAAAGTACCGCTGGCAATTGCTGATTGGACAGAATCATTCATTGCTTCCATGGCAGATACAGTATAAAGTTGCTGTACCTGTGATTCTAATTCATTTTTAAATGAATATAGCTTATTGAAAGCGATATTGGAATAATCGAATGAATAAGTTGAAATGTTGTTTTGAAGCTTTAGATAATCATCTTCATCAAGGCTTACATCTATGCTTTGAGATGAACTTTTTAATGAGGATAGGATTTCTCCTGATAAATCTAACGCATATACCTGAGATTTTGAACCAACTTTAGTATAATTCTCTGCCAAATATAAAATATCACCATTTGAATCTGCATTTATTATCTGTTCTTGGCGTATTGCCAAGGCATTATATTCTAAGTTCGAAGAAATGGAACCCTGAGAAACCTCATAAACAGTGATATTAGCTTCAGTAATATATGTTAGTAAATGAAATACCATATAGATAAACATTACACCGATAGTAACAAAGCCAATGGATATATGGTATTGTTTAGGATATTTAATTATCTTCTCATCTTTCTTTTTGCGCATGTATTTATAAAATACTCCTAAAACATATTAAAAGGGCACGTCACCGTGCCCCATTATTTTTGATATTATAAAGATATAACTATCTTGCCTTTAGCATTCTCAGGTAAATCCTTTTCATTTCTACTAACTGACAAAACAAATTTAACATCAAACATGTTGCAAATCTTATCAAGCTTATTAAGGGCAACTGTAATACCTTCATTTGTGTCAATATTTGATACTGTAAGGAAACTGTCTAAGAAGACCTCTTGAATATCAGAGTTCTGAGATAAAACACCACTTAAGAAACCTAAAAATTCATCAGAAGAATCGATTGGATAATCTTCCATGTTAATCAAACGAATCTTTGAATCGAGCTCATACATATGCTTTGTATTCTTGTCAATGTAAACAATGGAACCATCCACTTTTTGGATGTCACTGTTTACCTTATCAAGTAAATACTTTGTCTTGCCCTTGCCCTTCTCGCCTGAAATAATCTCCACCATGTCAAAATACCTCCCTTATAGTTATATATTTATAGTGCTTTAAAGCGTTCAAAAGCAACTATTTTTTTGTTATATACATTCTAACATAAAGTGTAGAAAACCTAAATAACAAAAACTATATTTGTTTAAAAAATATACTTACAAGGGAATAAATGTATAGAATAATTGCACTTAACGGTCTGAAAATTCAGAAATTATATACAATAATTGCTGAGTATCTCATTCATTAATAAATACAAATTACTTCTACAATCAGCATTAAACACTATAGAGATGATTTTATCATTCTCTTCGTTCTCTGATAAAAGTACCAAGCAGTATCCTGCAGCACCGGTAGTTCCAGTTTTTCCACCTAAAATAGTGAAGCCAGCTGGCTTTTTTATTTTTCCAGACTGATATTGATTTGTAGTGGTCCAGTCAACTGTTTTTGCATTACCACCGCTTGTGTATTTAGCAGTGTATGTAGTTGCTGTGAATATTTCATAAAAGTCTGAATTTTGTATTGCTGCATTTAATATCAAATACATGTCATATACAGTTGTGTAATGATTCTCATCATGTAAACCATTAGGAGTTATAAAATGTGAATTTGTAGCTCCAAGAGATTTTGCCGTTTCATTCATAAGTTCAGCAAAAGACTCTGTATCACCCTTGAGTCCTTCCGCTATTGTTATAGCAGCATCATTTCCTGAGCGTAGCATCAATCCATATAATAAATCTCTTAATGATATTACATCCCCTTCTTTTAGATTAATAACAGAGGAATCACTTGCCTGTTTAACCGCATTAGCACTAACAGTGTAATAATCATCTAAATTTCCATACATACAAGCAATGTAAGCTGTAAGTATTTTGGTAGTAGACGCAGGATATAACTTTTCGTGTATTGATTGGGCGTATACTGTAGATTGATCTGTTATATTAAAAGCTCCTGCTCCAGAAGCAACTTGTGAATCTACAGCAGAAGTTCCTAAATCATCTGAATTAGCTACACATAAATTCTTTGCAAATAATTCTACATCAGATGTAGCACCATTCTGAGTTAAACCATACTCAAATGATGAATCGTAAAGCTTGTAGCTTGTTACATCCTCCTGCTCTTTTCCACAGGCAGATAAAGAAATAGACAATGATGCTATAAGCAGACAAGATATTAATTTATTTATACATCTCACGCCACTCAAGGTCTCCTCTATCTAATGACTTTATAAGTAGCTCCGCTGTTGCCAGATTTGTGGCCAGTGGAATGTTATGTGCATCACAAAGCCTTACAATACTATTTACATCAGGCTCATGGGATTTCACAGTAAGAGGATCTCTAAGGAAGATAACCAAGTCGATTTCATTCTGTTCAATCTGTGCGCCTAATTGCTGAGTACCACCAAGATGTCCAGCAAGATATTTATGAACTGAAAGATTTGTTACCTCCTCTACCAGTCTGCCAGTAGTTCCTGTGGCAAAAATTTCATTTTTGCTAAGAATTCCTCTGTAAGCTATACAAAAGTTCTGCATAAGCTTCTTTTTGGAATCATGAGCTACTAATCCAATGTTCATTTAAAATAGCCTCCCGTTATTATTTTTTGATTGGATGCCAACATTTAAAACAATACCTATTCCGAAATAAACTGTAACCAGTGATGTAAGACCATAGCTTACAAAAGGAAGAGGCAAACCGGTATTTGGCATCAAACCGGTGACTACGCAAATGTTTACAAAGCTTTGGAAACCAATAAGTGTGGCCATACCTACACAAATAAGTTTTCCAGATACATCCTTTGCTCTTTTTGCGATAAGTAGAATTTCTATTGTGATAAAGAATATCAAAAGTATAACTAAAGCCGAACCAACAAATCCTAACTCTTCTCCCGCTACAGCAAAGATAAAATCTGTATGTGGTTCAGAAATGTAATTACCATTCTTAACAGAATCGAATGAATCATTGCCAAGACCTTTTCCTAAAAGCTGGCCTGAACCAATCGCCATGATAGAATTCTGCTGCTGATAAGCACCCTGAGGATATTTCTCAGGCTTAAGCCATGCGAGAATACGACCACCCTGATACTCTTTTAATATAGTTTGGCCGTCCTGCACAACCAGTAAAAGGAGAATGATAATTGATGGGACCGTAACACCAAAAACGACTGCTACAATTTTATAACTTAATCCCACTACAAACATCATAACACAAATTATCATCATTGTGACTATAGTAGTGGACAAATCTGGCTCTTTTTCTATTAAAAATAACGGAAAAGCAGATAAAAGTATGGTTAAACCAAGAATTTTAGGCTTATTTATGTCTTCTTCATGAATCATTAAAAACCATGAAAAAAATAAAATTAAAAGAATTTTACCTAATTCGGAAGGTTGGAAACGAACTCCTACTTCTATCCATCTCTTAGCACCGCCTGCTTCATCGCCAAATAAAAGAACGGCAATAAGCAAGGCAATTACAAAACCATAATAAATCCAATGGAAATGCAGAATAAAATCATAATCTATAAGAGTCATTATACCCATTACAATGACGCCAAGAATCATACCTATAATCTGCTTTTGCTGGTTTGACTCATTGGCACTACCGATAACAAATATACCGATAATTGTAAGGGTAATGACTGCTAATATTAATTTAATATCAAGATTTTTAAATCTATAATTGTGAAACATTTATTTTATCCTTTTTAATAATCCACTGCTAAGCGGTTCTGCCAAAAGCTCATGATTCCATACGGAAATACCAATTGGCTCTTCTTTTGAGCGTCTTACTCTAAGTGACCATTTTTCCTGAAGCTTAATCTCTCCAGTTACAGTTCCTATTTGAATGCTTTTAGAATTAAGCTCACCGGCTACAATATAGCATCCAGTATTATCTGGGTATCCTGCGTGGCAGCTACCATCAAGGCTGCCTAATACAATGATATTCCCCTTAGCTCTAACACTTGCTTTTGATTTTACATCACCAAGAATTATGAGACTGGAATCAGAAGTCATTTCATCCTGTTTAATGACACTACCTCTGATTATCTTGGCATTCTCGAAAATCTCGTCTGCGTAGAATCTATCAATCTCTCCTAACATACGAGTATCTTTATATTGGTTATTCTCATTAAGAAGAATGATTTTTATTTTTGAGTTAAGCTCTATTGCTTGAATAATCACAAGACCTTCTTCATTGGAGATTTCACGACCAAAGGTCTCAAGTATCATTGAAGTCTCACCGAAGAAATCCGCAGACTTTGCAAATTTTTCGCAGATGGCTCTCACCAAATCTTCAAAAGGAATTGTGGCATCAAGCTGTAACGATAAGCCATATTTATTACTTTTTAATACTACAGGATCGTTACTCAAAACGTACCTCCTTGAATATTATTCAATGATTTAATCAGTAAATTCATTTCCTGAATTAGATACTGCATTTGCCTCACCATTAAGCAAATCTTCTGTAGAAGAAACACCGAAATAATAAGACATAATATCCTTAGAAACAGCAGCTGCATTATGTGATGTATAACCGTAGGCAATACGTGTTGCAATTGCTATTTCTGGATTGTCATATGGAGCAAAGCCTATAAATAAAGCGTGGTTAGGTCTGCTCTTAACCTGCTGTGCTGTACCAGTTTTACCTGCAACTGGCACAGAGAAATTGTTAAATGATGAAAGGGATTCTGTAACCATTTTCATACCATAATGGATTGCATCCCACTGTCCTGCATTTAGAACATCAATCTGATTTCTTAAGCTAGGACTGTAGCTTTCTACAACATTACCCTCTGAATCACGTACACTATCTAATAAAGTAAGGTTATATACATTTCCTCTGCTGGCAATTGCAGTAGCATATCTGGCTAAGCCAACAGTTGTAAAGTTATTATCTGACTGTCCAATGGCTGCCATGACAGGATATTCTGTTGCAATATGAGGGGAATTCTCCTCTATCTCAACTCCTGTGGTCTCATCAAGACCATACAAAGAAGCATATTTTGTAATCTTTTCAATACCAGTAACATCATCATAAGCCCCGTCGCCACCTGATAATCTCCAACCCACCTCATAGAAGAAGTAGTTACAAGAATCTCTAATGGCTTCAGATACATTGATGCTGCCATGGTTACTTGGATAAATCCAACATTTAGGTTTATTAGAAACCTTTGTGTACTGACCAAGATCCACAATTTCTGTAGAAGTTGTGATAACATTCTCAGCCAAACCAGCTGTTGAGCTTACAATCTTAAATGTTGAACCAGGTGCTGTTCTCTGCTGTGTGGCGTAATTGTAAAGCGGATTAGCCGCACTGTTAGTAAGGTAAGCGTAGTAATCAGAATCTACAGAGTTTGCAAGACGGTTGTTATCATATCCAGGATAAGTAACCATAGCCAATACTTCGCCTGTTTTAGCATCCAAAATAACTGTAGAACCTGAGCATGGATCCAAAGCTAACTGACCTGGTGTAAGCTCAAGATTTTTAATTTTTGAGAGCATAAATTCATAAGAAGATATTCTTCCACTTGTAAGCATTGCATAAGTTTCTGCATCTTCTTTTAATATGCCCTGGTCATAGAGAATAATACAAAGTTGTGTGCCAGAAATACCGTCATCTAATAAAAGATATTTATAAATTAGATTCTGGAATGACTTATCTTTAGCAAGAAACTCCAGTGTATAGTCGATTAAGTCATTGTATAACTCTTCTGTATCGGCATATTTTGCTTCACTTTCGTATTTTGTAATATCTATCCAGTTTTGTTCTATGGCATATAATAAGTACTTATTAACAGCCATGCCTTCTGATGTCCAATTCTCCTGAACCTCTGAAGAGGTATCAATAGCAGAAGAATCAAAAATACCAAGACTCTTAAGCTTTGTAACAATGTATGTGCAATATGCTTGATATTCATCTGGTAAGTCCTTGTAAATAACCTCATTGTTGACGTTTAACTGCGACTTAAGAGTAGCAATAACTTCTTTTTCCTTTATTTTAAAAGCTGCTAAAACAGCTTTTTCTGTATCTGACGCATTTTCATCTTCGAAAGCTGTAGTATCAATTATTCCGTTAGAAATCAATGAATTATATACATCATAAATTGGAACAACTACATCGGAAGAAGATGCGTGTTCAGATGCGTGATACTGCTTAATATTTGCAATCTTTGAATATAAGATACCGGCTATCTCCTGCTCCAAAAGGGTGTATGTAGCCTTCTGTAAATCCATATCTATAGAAAGATAAACATCATTTCCAGATACGGCAGCCTTATATTCGCCTTCTGCAATTGTGTTACCAACGCTGTCTACAAAAAGAGTTTCAGAACCCTTCGTTCCAGAAAGGTAATCATCCATGTATTTTTCAATACCAGACTTACCTACAATATCTGTAGCTTCAACTGAGTCGTCTTTAGCAGATTTGGTTTTGTATTCGTCAGTAGAAATCTGTCCAGTATAGCCGATAATATGGGCAAAATACTCACTGTTTGCATAACGTCTGAGAGATTTTTGCTCAATAGCCACACCTGTAAGCTCGTTAACATTTTCCTCGATAAAAGCAACAGAGTTTTCGGATACATCAGAAGCGATAACAGTCGAAATATATTTCTGGTATGAATTTTGACCCATATTATAGCGAACCACCATTATTTCATATCTGAGCTTTTTATCGAATTCGTCAGAAATATTGTATACTCTTTCGCCCTGAAGGTAATTTATAATCTCATCTGCTGTTGCGTTAGCTTCATCAATACCAAGTTTCTCGTTGTATTCCAAATCATCTACACTTGTTCTTCCGAAAACATCAGCTCTGAATCGCTGAAGTGTACTTCCAGAATACATGAATTGGAATGAACCAGATGAATCTATAAAAATAGGGAAATTGTTATCGATGTCATCGCCATTAGACTCCAGTTTAGTAATGATTTGTGCAATTTCAGAATTTAGGGACTGACTTTTTTCCTTTTTGCTGGAATAAGAACCGTTATCCTGAATTGTAACAGCATAAACAAGTTCGTTATATGCTAAAAGGTTTCCGTTACGATCGTAAATATTACCTCTTGTAGCTGGAATAGTCTCGGTTTTTTCAAGCTTCAAATTATAGTTGTCCTGATATTCGCTACCATTGATAATCTGCAAATAAAAAAGACGTGAAATAAGGACAGCAGCAAAGATACCCATTACTACTGAAATCACGCGAATACGTGAAGAAAATGCATTTACAAAAAAGTCCTTAATAATTTCCAATTCTATCAGAACCTTTCTTTTCTAATTTTTCTAGCCAGTTATTAATGTATAAAATAATGTAATAAACAAAAATAGACACAAGTAATGTATAAACAACCTCAGGTAAAATAAGATTCATTAAATAAAAAGAAAAATTATACTGAGATTTGATAGCATATAGTGCTAAATAAGAAAAAACTCCGTAAATAAAATCACTGGTGCCAATAAGAATTAATGGCAGCTTTAAGTCGTCTCCGAAAAACTGCTTCTTGAACAGACCATTTAAAAGGCCAATATACATATAAACAAGAGCGTAAAATCCAAACAAAGTACCAGAAAAAATATCTAACAGTAGACCTGTAAAGAAACCTACTGTAATACCGTGGCGTCTACCCTTCATAAAACCATAGGTAGCAACAACACAAATCATTATATTAGGAGTAACTCCTGCAAGTCTGTAACGAGAAAAAATACTTGTTTGAAGTAAAAAACAAACATATATGATAAGTGCTATAACCAATATTTTCTTTAAATATTGTTTGAATTTACTCACTCTTATAGGACTCCTTTAGCTGCTTAATAACTAGTACCTCTGATAAATGTTTAAAATCAACTACCGGAGTAATTGTTCCAGATTTCGAAAGATCATTTTCGTCCTTGTTGACCTCTGAAACATATCCAATAAGAAGACCTGGAACATATTTATCAGAAATATTTGAGGTGACAACAATATCACCGATTGCAACCTTATCTTCACTATCATCTAAATTAGAAAAAGTAATAAGGTTGTTTAATGTCATTTTTTCAAGAGAACCAGAAACGATACAATTGTCCTCTGTTGAAGAAATCGTAGCACTGACATTTGCAGTGTCATCGATAATTGCTCTTACAACAGCATATGAATCGCCTACAGAGGAAACAATTCCTACTAATCCTCCGTCAGCTATAACGTTCATATTTACTTTGATACCGTCATTTGTACCCTTGTCTATTGTGAAGGTGTTATACCAATTTGATGTGCCTTTTCCAATGATACGAGCACCAGTGGTGTCGTAATCATAATAGCTTTGATCCAGCTCATATAATTTTTGAAGCTCATCAAGTTCACCAAGCTTCAATTCCATATTGCTGATTCTAGCGTTTAATTCTTCTACTTCTGCCTGCAAAGCTTCATTTTCAGCTACAATTTCTTTTCTTGTTTTGGTGTCTGCAGAAGAAATAGCTATGGTGCTACCGATATAATCGATACCCTTTTGCATAGGAATGAAAATATGGTTAGCAATAGTTTCAAGTGGACCACCTGTAAAACCTGTAGAATAGCTAAAGAATAAAAGCATTACACAAATAATAGATAATATTGTAAGCAAATATTTACTTGGAATACCACCACTTGCTTTTCTTTGTCTCATAGTACCTCTATATTATTTGAAAATTCTTGTCTTCATGCTATATCCGTACTGCTTGTACTTTGAATCAGAAAGAACCTGACCAAGACCACGTACACATGACTCCTGAGGCTCCTCAATAGCATTTACCTTAATATTTGTAACCTCTGAGAATAAATCTGTAAGCTGATGAAGCTGAGATGTACCGCCAGTGAGATAGATACCTGAATGAACGATGTCCTTTGCAAGCTCTGGTGGAACCTTCTCAAGAATAAGCTTAACATTTGTGCAGAAACTCTCTAAATCATTCTTGATAGCGTTGTAAATAACATCACTTTCAATTTCCATTTCAATAGGAAGACCGCTGACAACGTCACGACCAACTACTGTAAGCTTCTCTCCTCTTCCTGCAAGAGCAGAACCTATTTCCTCCTTGAGCTGCTTTGCCGTCTTCTGCCCAATAACAAGATTGTAGTTTCTCTTAAGGTGAGTAACG
>JAEEGL016004803.1_pt1 | contig 10810 bp, 8 predicted proteins | sample 9134231 | NCBI WGS metagenome assembly JAEEGL01 (sample SAMN16246548, study PRJNA631951) | gut metagenome | biome: gut microbiome; feature: rumen; material: fiber-attached | host: Bos | place: Iran: Karaj | collected 2018-10
GAAGTAGCGGCGCTCTACGTTATCGTTATCTGTAAGATGTACATAAAGTCCGTGTGGGAAGTTCATACCCATTGTTGTACAAGCAATTGATTTGATTGTTCCAACATTTTTTACGACACCGTAAGCTGGAGTATCATCGCTGTCAGCTTCGAACAATGTTTTTCCAGAAGCTTTTTCTTCATCTGTCTGAGGCTGGCGGTTACCGCTGTCATCAGATGATGAGAGTGGCTCATAAGCAGGGCTTACGAAAGGTGGAACGATTTTTGCGTTAGCATTTGCAGCAATCGTAGGGAATACAACACGTACACCCATTACTTTCTGTCCTGCGAATGGAACTTTTGCACTATCTTTAACAGGAGCTGCTTTTACAACAGATTTAGCCAAGCTTGATACTGTGCGAGCAGAACTGTTAAGAACGACTTCCCATTCACCAATGTAAAGTGAAGTCTTCATCAAGTTTTTCTGTTCTGTAGTGAATGATGCACCAGCTGTTTTACCATAATCCATAACAGTTCGTTTGTTCTGGTTAGGTGTCTGCTCCCCATCATACTCCTGAGGATAAACAGCAATATCAGCATCCAACAGAGAGAAATCGATGATTGTTGACTCTTTAGCAAATGCAGATGCTCCAACGAGCATCAAAGCCATTGCTGACAAAACCAAATTTTTCTTCATTTCGAAGCTCCTTTAACTCAATTGATGTAGCCTTGTATACTTTATAGTATCTAATAACAAAATCATTTTGTCAACGGAAATTATTCTGATTTTTAGTCTGCTTTTTTTCGATGTAGTTTCCATCAATAAAAACAGAAATTTTCTTGACATTATGGAAGTTTTTCCTGATATTTTTTTCTAGATATTTTATTCCCTCTGAAATGGAAACAGTGTCAGAGGACGAATACAAGGCCTCCTTGGAAAGACCTACATAAAGCTCATCATTCCTCAAAAAACAAAATTCAATGACAGTTCCAAGAGAAAAAAGAGGCCGCGTACGCTGCGCAAAAGAACCGTCTATCAATTCTTCGACGTAGGATACGATTTTTTCGCGCTCAGAATCTTTTGGCACGAACCTCACTTCCCTTACCATCCTGTCTTTTCCGACAAGCGGATATTGAAAGACAAATCTGTATTTATTGATTTTTGACGCTGCCTTAATTCCTACAAAAAGAGCAGTGGCAAAAACAAGCGCAAAAATGACCGAAAGAAGGCATCTCTTATGTATTAATTGATTGAAAGATTTTTTTGACGACGAAATCATCATTTTATATTTGTAAAACCTCTTGAGCGTTCAAAGTGAGTCACAAAAGCTGACAGGCCATTATATATTCCAAGAGAAAGCTTTTGCAAGTAAGACTGATCGTACAAAAGCCTGGCTTCTTTTTCGTTTGAGACGAAGCCCAGCTCAACAAGAACGGCAGGCATATTGGAATTTCGAACGACAAACCATTCCTCAGCCTTTATGCCCCTGGATGAAGTCTGACCGCCAACCTGGGCCTGAAGCCCATCCATAACGAATTTCGCGATGAGAATGCTTTCTGTAGTGTATTCTTCTTCCATCATGGAATTCATGACGGTGAACAGATTTTTGTCCAGGTCTCCTGTTTTTTCAAGAACCGTGCGGCGATATCCAGGTGACAGATACCAGACCTCAAAGCCTGATGCCTTTTTATCCAGAGAAGAATTCACGTGAACCGAAATGTATAGAATCGCTTCTTTTTCGTTTAGCTTGACGGAATTTGCTATGTCAGTACGTTCTGAAAGCGACAGGAACACATCCTTATCACGCGTCATGAGGATTTTTTTGTCCGGATAGGCAGCCTTTAAGCGTGCGTAAAGCATTTTTCCGACACTTAAATTTACGTCTTTTTCTTTTATTGTGACATTCTTGCCGTTGATTTTATATGTCTCAAGGGCACCAGGATCTTTTCCACCATGGCCTGGATCTATAAGTATTGCGCCGATTTTATATCCAGATTCATCAGAATCAGTTTTAAAGAAAGCCTGAGCATCATCGATGAATTTTTTTGAGACAAACAGGACATCATTTTTTAAAAGCGGAGCATCCGTAAGGAAAAGTTTTTTATAATCCTTCAATACAAATGAGTCACCTGCCTTAAAAGAAATCTGATGACCGTTTTTCTCAAGAAGACCGCATCCGCTCAAGGAATCCCAGTAAAGCTGCACGCCCCTACTCTGCGCTTCCTTACACAAGTCAAGGTTGACCTGAGGAAAACAAGAGAAAGCTAAGAAAAAGACAAAAAAGAACAGAGCGTATTTTTTCATTTTGAAGTATCGCAAACGTACAAGGCCGCCTGGATTCCTCCCCTCAAAACAGCCTTCCAGAATTTCTCACCATCCATATCCGGATGATCAAAAGCAATCTCATCAAACTTGGAAAGAGTCTTTCTGAAAGTGCAATGATTCCAGTCTGTCAGGGTGTCGGCAAACGGCTCAAGGATTTTTGGAATAAGGGATGAAACTTTCTCGCCTTTTTTTATCAAGGTACCATTAATGGCAGAAGAAAATTTTTCAAAAGGAATATCAAAGTCAAAAGCAGACGGAGGAAATCCAGCCTCATCTTTCTCGCAAATTCCATTTATAAAGCGCTCAGTCTCAGGATTATCCGCCTCAAGCCTGATTGTGATGTCACTTACAGCCTTTTCTGCGACACTGCAGGCAAGCTCGTGATTTTGAGAGAGGGATATAATGTTTCCACATTTTTCGACATTGTTTCTTGGAAAAGAGACTGTATCTCCCTCATGAACTCGTGGAAGGACATCCTTGATGTATTTTAGGGAAGAAAGATTTTCAAGGCCGTAAATCCTTGAAATTTTTCCAGGAATTGAAAGCCACGCCCGCTCAGCACTCACTTTATCAGACGGCACTTCGAACAGTTCAAAATGCTGCTTCTCGCCGGCAACAGACTCATGAGGCTGCCACAAAAGCGGTTTACGCCTTTTTAAAAGCTCGGAAGGCTCTTTTCCCAAGGCAATGAGCATCGCCTGCTCTGTAAGATTAAGGTCGCTTGAATACGGATATGTCCAGCCGCTCATGTAGCCGCCTGAAAGCCGGGCTGCAATTTCTCCAATCATCGGGCCGTTTTTCGTGTATTTTATGTCAGCCTTTGCAACTCCGCATGTAAGCCCCAAAGCTTTAATTCCGAGGGCAAAAGTTGCGATGAGTTCATTTTTCATTTTTTCAGTTGCAGTGGAAGATGGCATCGTGTGTCCCATCTCTATAAAATAAGGCGGATAATATATGTGTCTGTCGGCGAATCCCGTGATGGTAAGGGTGCCATTGTAAACGATTGAATCAATGCTGAATTCTGCTCCATCCATGTAATCTTCAAAGATTGCCCTTCCGCTTCTTGAGTTTTTTACCGCAGAAGAAACTGATGAGTCAAATTCAACATCGTTTCGGACGAGTCGGCAGCCGCGTCCACCCATATTATCTACAGGTTTAGCAACTTTCGGGAAAGCGATTTCACCAGAAGAAACTTTTTTTTCAATTTCAGTGATATTGTTTTTGTCAATCTGAATGAACTCCGGGCTTGGAACAGAATTTTTCTTGAAGCATCCCCTCATGCATACTTTGTCGCTTGCGTTTAAGCATGCTTGAAAAGAATGGCATCTGTCTGAAAATCCAAGCTTTTCAGCAACATAGGCAACAGAGGCTGAGAAATCAGTACCGGCCGTAAAAACGCCTTCAAGACCATTTTCTTCATCAGAATTCAATTCGAAAGCAAGTTTTACAAGAGCTTCCCTGTCTTTTAAATCAACAGGGAAAAATTTATCTGCCAGCGGAACTGAAACCGCATTTGGATTTGCATCGGCTACTATTGATTCGTATCCAAGTTTTTTTGCCGCGAGGATTGCCGGTCTTTGCATGAGTCCAGCGCCAAGAATCATTATTTTTTTCATTTTTTATTCCTTTTCTTTTCTGCAGTAAACTTCAAATGTGTCGCCAAGTCCAAAAAAGTGACTTGCGCCAGAATAGAGTGCGTATTTTAAGCTTGTTGGCTTTACGCTTTCTCCAATATTTGGAAAGCGTTCCGGGTGATGGCCGGTTGAGACAACTTTCAGCACCTTGAATCCATATTTTTTGAGGATGGAAGCAGCCCGTCCTGGCTCCCATATTGTGTAATGGTCAGCAGGAGAACTCTGGAAAAACTGCTGCGGCTTAAACCTTCCAGAAACGCCTGATGCAGACGGTGTTGAAAATGCAAAGATTCCGCCATTCTTTACGATTTTTGAGACCGAAGATAATACGGCATCAAGGTTCTGGAAATGCTCGATTACATACCACATGGTAACCGCATCAAATTTTTTTACGCCGAATTCTGCTTCAGGATTGAAGTCAGGGAATTTTGAACAGACTGCAGGATAATGAAGCTTATCCTGAACATAGCTGACAGCTTCTTTTGAGGCATCAGTACCAAAAACCTGCCATCCGGCATCGTTGGCAGCATCAAGGTAAGGTCCAAAGGCACATCCGATATCCAAAACAGCAGGCGTTACAGTTTTGTGAGCCCCGCGGTAAAGATAGTCTATTAAAGAAGTTCGCCTTACGCACTGAGCCTTTATGTGCTTGAAATCATCAAGATAGGTTCTTCCATACTGTTTTTTGTAGTCATCAAAAAAGTAGGATGCATTGTAAGAAGTATCTTCAGCATCGATTGTCCATGACATGTACAGGATTCCGCAGTTATGGCATCGTCGGAAAGTATGAAGGGCTGTCCTTGAAACAATCGGATCCAAAAATGATTCGTGATGCTCCCTGCATACAGGGCAATAAAAACGCCTGCCGTGGCAGAGTATGTTTACGAATACTCCGAGATTTTTTCGTCCTGCACCTTCTTTTGAGAAAGGAGAATCAGGATAAAGGCGACTTGTATTCTCCAATACTGATTTTGCCTTTTGCACGGAAATTTCACCAGGAGCAATAAATGTAAATCCGTATTTTTCTGCAAGCTGAATGTGCAGAGGTGTCGTTCCAAGAAGGACAACTCCGCAACCTGCAGCAATCGCCTCAAATGCCGTAAAACCGTAATGAGTTATGACCACATCGTAATCTGCGAGTTTTTCACGAAGATTGTGAACGGGATTTATAAAATTGATTTTTTCACAAAGGACATCACCTGCCCTCTTTTTTGACTCCTCAATATTCTGGACAATCGCAGTTATGCTTTTTCCTGTTGAGGCAAAAGCTATTGCCGATGGAACGACTAAATCAGCAGGATCTTCACCGCCTACAGTAACAAGTATTTTCTTTATGTCGTCGATAGATTTTAGGGGTGGAGCCGAGCGCTTGTTTTTAGGAAGCGTAACGAAAGACGGGTCTGAAACATTAGCCGGGCGCGCAAGTCCGTAAGATGGAATTATATCTACAAGGCAGTCACACAAATCTGCATTGAGTGAGCCTTCGTCTATTGCAGTAACAGGGGCAATTTTAGCCAGTTTGAGTGCAAAATCGCGTTCTAATGTAAAGGCATCTGCCAAAATCATGGAATAAGTTCCGCTTTCCGGGAGAGTCCTTATAATCTGCCAGTCCTTAAGACCGTGCTCTTTTGCCTCAGTCAAAAGCTCGTCTTTTTCTTCAAGTCCGGCATCTTCCGGAATGTAAACGTCGCCGCCTGTAGAAATCGCTACAGAAAGGCATCTTCTTAAATGCCCGGTGCCTTTTCCCTTTCGGACGCACGGAACGCACAATACAGGATGAGATATGCTGTCAAAAGACAAGGCTGAAATGATCTGTTCTGCCGTGTACGGAAGTGAAACCGGATTTTCTTTTGAAAAATTTCCGCCTGAAATTTTATCAACTATGGCTCTTGCCCTGCGGTAATCAAAGGCGGTATCAATTGTCGTCCGGTACTCAGGATAGCTCCATTCTTTTGGAGAAGGAATCATTAAGGAAGCAAAAGATTCTGGATGCCTGTAGAGAGAAGGACCGACATGCTCATGGTCGTAAGGATCAGAAGTCTTTTCCTTTGCATCGAGAAGCGACTGCGCCTTAAAAATCTCGACGCCGCTTCCATGAGGAAGATTCGTATAAGTTATGTAATCAATTTTCTGAGTTTTTGAAAGTGAATTGTATTCCTCAAGAAGAGATGATGCTGCTTCGTAAAATAGGAATGGATTATCAGCAGTTGCGCGGATTACAAGGTCGGCCTTGCTTTCCTGAATCAAAAGGCAATACCGCTCAAGGACATCATCCAAAGGCCCCTTAAAGATTTTATATCCGTTTCGTTCTGCAACAGGCTTTAAAAGCTCATAGGAATCCTCATCAGTCGCAACGTAATGCTCATCGGCATTTACCTTTTTCATTGCAAGAAGATTCCAGTCAAGAACAGATTTTCCACCCAGCTCAAGAAGGGCTTTTCCAGGAAGTCTTGTAGACGAAAGCCTGCATTGGACTGCTACTATAGTTTTCATTTATTTTCCCCAATTTTCTACGAGATCCACCACATCCCGTTTGTAACGATATTTATTTTCATTTACCCAGTTTTTTGCTTCCCGAAACTGTGACAATGCCTCAAACAGTCCGCAGGATGAATGCCTGAAAAAAACAAAAAACGAGGACGGCGGAATCATGCCGTGATCTATATTATACCGAGGTACAAGATTTTTTAAATAGAATCTGTTGGAATATTGACTTGGTGTGGAATCAATTTGAGGACATTTTTCAGTGTAAGACATGCTGAAAGACGTTGAAAACACAGTTTTTTCGCCCCAGAGCCACGAACGGAAGGCAAGATCCAAATTCTGCCAGTAAGACTCCCTCAAAGTATAATCAAAGCCACCAAGGTCAATGAATTTTTTGCGATTGTACAAGCCTATATAATCAAATGGTAAAAGATTATGAACTCCATCGCTGACTATGGAAGAAGATTCAATTTCAAGTTTGCCTTTGTGAACGGAAGGCGAAAACATCACTGGAAAAGATATTCCGCCTCCAGAAACAAGCCGCGGAGTTATGCAGTAAAAATCGCTTTCCGTAAGATGGGAAGCCAGAGATGAGGAAATAATGTCCGAGGAAAAATCAAGGGAATCGCGCAGCACCAGAACATATTCTGAGGTAACTTCTGCCATTCCGATATTTATGAGTTCTCCGTCCGTTGTTTTTTCAAGGGGAAAAATAAATTTTACGAATGGAAAACGATGTGAAAAATCGTCGATGTTGTAGTTTTCAGGATCATTTTCGATGGAAACAATCTGAGAAAAACCGCACCTCATCAGATTCTCAATCATCTTGACTCTATAGTTGCTCCAAGATTTATTCAGTATGATGACGGACACGTCCATTTTTACGTCAGGTGTAAATTCCCTTCCGCCAAAAACGGTCATGTCTATTCTATGCTGATTAAAAATTAAAGGTATAGAATTCATCGCAAATCCTGCAGCTGTCAGAGTAAATTTTATTTATGTGATTTTCAAGAGTCTCATCAAGTTTTTTCCAGACAGCACTCAGTTCCTCATCAACTGCATTTCCGACGATGTTTTTATAGCACTGCCGGCACAGAGGAACGCTTCCGTCTGCAAGAATCACCATGTCACGGCGGATGTGCCAGCAGGGATTGCGCTCAAGTGGAGAAAGGTCGGCAGATTTTTCATCCGAAAGCGCACCGCAAAAGTTATTGTACTTTTGAATTATGAGTTGACCTTTTGATGGAGACGTTTTTTCTTTCCAGAAACGGTAGAATGACTCAAGCTCGCACTCATTGATTTTCATACGCGTCATCTGAGGATAAACATGTCCCTCAAAATGGGAAGCAAGAATGCCGACTGAATTTACTCCCCTGTCAAAATCACTTTCGTCGCAGGCGTGAATTTTTGAGTAAAGCGTTTTTTCACCTGCATCGAGATGAACGATCCAATTTATTGAATCACACTTCCTCTCAAACTTCTCAAGGATTTTTTCAACACGTGCGCAAATCTCATCCGTAACAAGCATTCCGTCCGTCTCAATCAAAAGCGAAAGTTTTTTGTGGCTTAAAACTTCCTCAACGAAATCCAGAAAATTCGGATGCAGGAGGCTCTCACCAAAGCATGAGAGTGAAACAACGGCTTTTTCAGAAAACTGAGAGATTTTTTCTACGATTTTTTTGAATGATTCAACTTTCATGTCATCTGCAACGGGAATTTCTGGATCATAAACGTGGGAATGAGAACTTTTCCCCGAAATCTGAATCTCATAAAACGAAGGCAGTGTTTTCAGGATGTTTGTTCTTGAAAGCAAATCCCTGCAATCGTTTTTCGCAAAGGACAGTCCTATTTTTTCAGCATCTTTTTTTATCTCAAAGGCATTCTTGCAAAGCTCAAAGTTTATTTTATCAGTGCAGGAGAATTCAAGGCGAAACATGCGGTAATCTTCATCCGAAAGCATGGTCTCAATCTCAAAAGAGTTTATGTCACCCTTCATTATTGAAAAAATTCCATCCCGGGAAAAAGCCTTGCTTCCGATTTCTTTCTGGACGTCATCACTGAGGGAAGCAACTATCGCAGCACATCCGCTGTCTATTATCTCAGGGGTAAGGCCAAAAGGATATCCGTCCGTAAACGAATATTCAGCTATGTATTTTTCATGAATATTGACAAGTTCTTTAGTCAGGTAGTCGCTTAAAAACGGCGTGTCTGCAAAAGAAAGGAGCGCAAAGCCGGCATTGTTTTTGACGCAGGAATCAGAAAGCGCGTGAGCGACATCAGAATTTGACCAGAAATCTTTTTCGATGAGTTCCGTCTTTTTTGAGTCAAGAGAAACTTTCTCCCCGATTTTTTGGGCAGTAAACTTATTTGAAAGGATGACGGTCTTTTCACCGTTTTTTTCAGCCCACTCAAGGACAAGTTCAAAAGCAGATTTTCCGCCAAAATTTTTATTCAGGACTCTCTCAGACTCAAATTCATCTGAACAAAAGCAATAAAGAACGACAATATTTTTCATGGTATTTTATTATCGGATTTTTTTTAAGATTCTATTCTTCATTTTTTGTTTTTAATCTATAATTTTGATATGGCTCAGTTTTTTCAGCAGGATGCTGTTTTTACAGTTTCACTTTTAACCGCTCAAATCCGGGAAATCCTTGAGGGAAACTTCTCGAACATAACACTCGAGGCAGAAATTTCAAATTTCAGGCCGAATTCAACAGGCCACTTGTATTTTACTTTAAAGGATGAATCTGCCCAAATAAGTGCGGTAATGTTCCGCGGAAAAGCCATGAGCCTAAATTTCGTCCCGAAGGATGGAATGAAAGTTCAGTGCACCGGTTCAATCTCAGTGTATGCGCCACGTGGAAACTATCAGATTATAATCTCAAAAATGGAAATCGCAGGTCAGGGAAACATCCTGCAGATAATCGAAGAGCGTAAAAAAAAGCTTTTTGAGGAAGGCCTTTTTGATTCATCAAGAAAAAAAGCGCTTCCAATGTTTCCAAAGACAGTCGGCATAGTAACGAGCCCGACAGGAGCTGCCCTGCGCGACATCCTTCAAATCACAAAAAGGCGCAATCAAAGTGTCGACGTGATAATTTTCCCGGCTTTGGTGCAGGGAGAAGGAGCAGCTGCTTCCATCGCGGCAATGATTAAAGCCGCAAATGACTTCAACATGTGTGATGTCTTAATCGTAGGGCGTGGAGGCGGTTCTCTTGAGGATTTGCTCCCTTTCAGTGAGGAAATTGCAGTCCGCGCCGTTGCAAATTCAAAGATTCCAACCGTGAGTGCCGTTGGACATGAGATTGACTGGAGTCTGTGTGATTACGCAGCCGATGTCAGGGCGCCAACCCCGTCCGCAGCGGCAGAACTTGTCATCCCTGAGCAGAACCTCATCAGGCAGGATTTAGTGAATGCCCAAAAAGAACTTTATACTCAGATGACTCAAAAAATAGAGCGGCTAAAGCTCATGATAAAGTCCTTTGACGTAAACAATCTTGAGATGCGCTTTCGGACAATTGAGCAGCCGCTTTTAAATCGTTTTGAGAATGCAAGGGAACTACTGCAAAAAAACATGAGCGACCGCCTAAAAGACACAAGAAACCTCCTCGTTCAATACACAAACATACTTGAAGGGGCAAGTCCTCAGACGATACTGAACAGAGGCTATTCGATGGTAAAAACTTCAGACGGAAAAGTCATCCGAAGCCAGAAAGATGTTGCTTCAGGTGATAAAATCCAGATAATTCCTGCTGAAGGAATTATTTCAGCAATCGTACAATAAAAACTCCAGGAGACAATAAAAATGAAAACTTTTGAGGAAAATCTTGCAAGACTGGAAGAATTGACAAACAACATACGCAGGACAGATATTTCACTTGAAGATGCGCTGAGCAATTTTGAGGAAGGAATCAAACTTGCAAAAACCCTAGAAAAAGACATAGACAAAATCGAGGGCAAGATTCAGATTTTAATGAACCAGCCGGTCTCATCACCAAGCGCAAACGGCGCACCTCAGATTAAAATTGATCCTCAGCTTGATTTATTTGCAGGAGCAGATTCAACTACAGGAAGTTCTGGCGCTCCAACAGAAGGACTCAGGCAGTAATTTTATGGCAGAACACAGACCTGTAAGACAGCTTTCAGTCGATGTAGCAAGAAAAATAGCCGCAGGAGAAGTAATTGACCGGCCGCAGGCAATCGTCAGGGAATTGCTGGACAATGCCGTCGATTCAGGTGCACAAAGCATAACCGTAGAAATCGCAGGAGGCGGAATCGAAAAAATCAGGGTCCTCGATGACGGTGACGGAATGACGAGAGACGACTTGGAAAACTGCGCACGCCCTCACTGCACAAGCAAAATCGTTGACTCTTCAGATTTAATGAAC
>JAEEGL016675130.1_pt1 | contig 10810 bp, 9 predicted proteins | sample 9134231 | NCBI WGS metagenome assembly JAEEGL01 (sample SAMN16246548, study PRJNA631951) | gut metagenome | biome: gut microbiome; feature: rumen; material: fiber-attached | host: Bos | place: Iran: Karaj | collected 2018-10
ACTTCTAAGAACAGTAGCGAAGTCAAGTCCAATTTCTTGTTGAGCTTGAACTTGGTTAAGACCTTCAACATCCATTTCGACTGGATCTTCAACTGTGATTATATTAACTTCACGTGTATTTAATTTTTGTAAGATAGAGTATACAGTAGTTGATTTACCAGATCCAGTAGCACCTGTTACTAAAACTATACCATTAGGAACAGCAACCATCTTAAATATTTTATTTAAGTTTTCATTAGAAAAACCAAGTGTTTCTAAACCTTGTAAACTCTTTGAATAATCTAAGATACGAAGAACCACTTTTTCACCACAATTAGTAGGCAATGAAGAAACACGAAGATCTAACATTTTCTCTCCGATTTTACTCTTGATCGCACCATCTTGTGGAAGTCTTGTTTCCATGATATTCATACTTGCAATCATTTTAACACGCGAAATGATATTTCTTTTAAATTCTAGAGGTACAACTGTATAATCGTGCAATACACCATCAACACGCATTCTAACTGTTATAGATTCCTTACTTGGGTCAAAGTGGATATCACTGGCACCTCTTTTAACACCATCTAAAAGGATTTCATTAACAATTTCAACGATAGGTATTTTGTCGAATTCAAAAACTTTCATTAATGCACCTCTTTATTCTCTATTTAATTATATAATAAAACATATGTCCATTTCAAGAAAAACATTGTTATTAATTTATATTTTTGTTATACTAAATTAGTAAGATAGAGAGGCTTTAATATGAATAATAAGGGTATGACTTTAATAGAATTATTAGCTGTAATTGCAATCATTGCATTAATAACAATTATGATTGCTCCTAATGTAATAGGTGTAAGAAATAGAACACTTAGATCAACTCTTGATAGTAAAATTCTTAGAATTGAAAATGCCGCTATCGCATATGGAAATGATAATTTAGTAAACGTACCATCTAATTTTACTGATCCAAGTTTGCGTTATGTAAGAGATGATGCTGCTCATGCTAGTGATGCTATTGGTAAACAATGTCTTGATCACTATATGTTTGACCAAAAATCACCAACAAGAAAATGTGCTAATGAAAATGATGGATGGTGTAGTAATCATAGATCTGAATGCAAACCATTTTGCCTTATTGTTTATGTTGGAAAATTAATTGAACAAGGTTATTTATCAGGTGATAATGCTTCTGAAAAAGATGCTGAAGGTAATTATAAAGGTTCATCAGATAAAAATGCAAAGAAAGTGCTAATTAATCCAATAGATGGAACTAGTTTAAATGAACAAATGGTATGTATAAGATATGATACAGATGTAGTAGGAAAATCAGAAGCTGGTAGTGGAAATATATCTTATAAAGGTTCAAAACAAGCTGAAACACCAAGAAAACTAGTTGCTTATGTAATCAACTGGAGGAATTTATATGCCAAACTTGAAGAATAGTTTTTTTATAACAAGGAGAGAACTTCCAAAAGATGAAAAGAATTTAAGCGCAGCATTATTAATTCAAAGTGGAATGATTATAAAAAATGATGTTGGCGTTTATTCTTATTTGCCATTTGGTAAAAAAGTATTAGATAATGTAACTAATATAATAAAGAAAGAAATGAATAGAAACAATGCAAGTGAAGTATTAATGCCTACACTTGTTAATAGTGATTCAGTAAGTAAGAAAAAAATAGATATATTTGATAATGAAGTATATAGAGTTGTAGATAGAAATAATAAAGAATTAGTATTATGTCCAAGTCATGAAGATATGTTTACTCTTTTAGCAAAAAATAAGATTAAGAGTTATAAAGATCTTCATTTTACTTTATATCAAATTAGTAATAAATATAGAGATGAATTTCATCCTGAATATGGTCTAGTTCGTAAAAAAGAATTTTATATGGCTGATGCATATAGTTTTGATGCTGATGAAGGTGGACTAGATGTAAGTTATGATAAAATGTTTCAGACATTTAAAAGAATATTTGATAAATTAGGACTTGATACTATAGTAGTAGATGCTAATGCTGATGAAGCAGCAGGACTTACAAGTGAAGAATTTCAAGTACTTTCTCCTTTTGGTGATAATGAAGTAGTAAGATGTAGCAATTGTTCATTTACTGCTAATCGTGAAACAGTATTATGTAAAAACTATAATAAAGTAGATAATTCTAAAATAGAAAAAATGTCTTTAGTTAAGACACCAAATGTTAGATCTATAAAAGAAGTTAGTGAATATTTAAAAGTAGAACCAAATAAATTAATAAAATCTCTTGTTATTAAAGTAGATGATATTTATAAAATGATACTTTTAAGAGGAGATTCTAAATTAAATTTATATAAATTAAGAAAATTACTTAATACAAAAAATATAATTGTACCAGATGAAGAAGAATTAATGTCTATTGGTACATATGCAGGTTTTATTGGACCAATTAAAAGTACAATGGAAATTATAGCTGATACAGAAGTTAAATATATGATGGGTGCTATATGTGGTTCTAATAAAAAAGATTATCATTATATAAATGTAATACCTGGTAGAGATTTTAGAGTGGGTAGATATGCTGATATTAAACTATTTGATGAAGATTCTCTATGCCCAAAATGTAAAAGCAAATGTGAAATAGTTAAAGGTATAGAAGTAGGTCAAATATTTAAATTAGGTAGAGAATATAGTGTTGAATATGGTCTAAAATATACAGATGAAGTAAATAATTTAAACTATGTTCAAATGGGTAGTTATGGTATAGGACTAGATAGGTGTATTGGAGCAATAGTAAATGAACATCATGATGATAAAGGAATAATTTGGCCTATATCAGTCGCTCCATTTAAAGTAGTTATTGTAATAGCAAATGTAAATGACCAATTAACATATAAATATGCTCAAACATTATATGAAAAATTAAGTTCTTTAGGAATAGATACATTAGTTGATGATAGAAAAGAATCAATTGGTGTTAAATTCGCAGATATGGATTTAATTGGAATACCAATAAGAATAACAGTTGGTTATAAATTAAAAGATGGAGAAGTAGAATTAAAATTAAGAAAATCAGAAGAAACAGAATATGTTAATACAAAAGATATAGTTAATAGAATATCTGAAATAATTGAAGAAGAAATATAAAAACTTCATTAAAAATGAAGTTTTTTATTTATACATATTAAACACTTTAAAATGAATTAAATATATACTATAATATAATTGAGGTAATAATATGAGAGCGGTATATATACATATTCCATTTTGTAATAGTATTTGTGAATATTGTGATTTCTGTAAATTTCTAAAGAATGAAACATGGGAAACACTATATTTAGAAGCTTTAGATAAAGAAATAGAAAAATATTATGAAAATGATATTATTAAAAGTATCTATATAGGGGGAGGAACTCCTTCATCTCTTAGTACAAAAAGTATTATTAAACTATTTTCAATTATTAATAAATTAAAAAGAATCAGCGGAGCTGAAATTACTTTTGAATGCAATATAAATGATATTAATAAAGAATTGCTATTATTACTTAAAAATAATGGTGTTAATCGTTTGAGTATAGGAATAGAAAGTTTTGATGAAAAAAATCTTACTTTTCTAGGTAGAAAACATAATAAAAAAGATATTATTACTAATATAGAACTAGCTAAAGAATTAGGATTTAAAAATATAAATGTTGATTTAATATATGCTATTCCTGGTGAAAAATTATCTACTGTAAAAAGTGATTTATCCAAAATACTTAAATTAAATATAGAACATATAAGTACATATTCATTAATTATAGAAGAACATACTTCTCTATATAATAAAAAAGTAAAACCTATAGATGAAATATTAGATTATAAGATGTATAAATATATATGCGAAAAATTAGAAAAAAGTGGTTTTAATCATTATGAAGTATCCAACTTTGCTAAAGATACTTATCAAAGTGAACATAATTTAACTTATTGGAATAATGATGAATATTATGGATTTGGTTTATCTGCTCATGGATATATAAATAATATTAGAAATGAAAATACAAGAAATCTAAATAAATATTTACGTGGTGAATATAGATTAAATGAATTGCTAGTATCTAATAGAGAAGAAATGGAAAATGAAATAATATTAGGACTTAGAAAACTAGAAGGAGTAAGTATATCAAAGTTTAAGAATAAATATAATAAAGATATATTTGATGAATTTAATTTTAATGAAGTATTAAAAAAAGGATATGTAATGGAAGAAGAGGGATATTTATATATCCCTGAAGATAAAATATATGTAATGAATGAAATAATAAATATGATTTTATAATGGAGAAAGATATGGATGAATTAATTGTAAAAGCAGGGGAAACAAAACATTTAAATAATAGTAATCCAGTCGGATACTCTAAAGATCTAAATGAAGACATAGTTATACTATTACATAAACCAAAAGAATGTGCTTTTATACATTTAGAGGCTCAAGGTCCATTAATAGATCTAGAAGCACTAACAGAAGAATTATATAAAAAAAGAAATGATTTATCAGCAGAAATATTTGTTAGTAAAAATGCCACTTACAATGTTCTAAGTATTATAAAATTTATTTTTCATATATTACAAATACCATATAAAATAAATAATTATTATATATTTGATAATGAAGAAAGTGTTGGATATAACTATAATTTAGATGAATATTATAGTGCTAATGTAATAGATAACATGTTAACATTAAGAAAACAAAACTAAAGTGTAAATAATTACACTTTTTTATATTTTTAATATTAATTTAACAAAAGATTTCTATACTTTAATAACGAAGGGAAGTGATCTATAAGAAATAATTGTTAAATAATATGTAAATGATTAATAAAAATAATATAGTGATATTTTATAAGAAAGGATGTGAAGAGAATGAGTAGATTCTTAAAAAATGTAATATCAATTATTTTAATAGTGTTAATTACTGGAAGTATGTATCTAACTTTTAATGCTATAGGAAAAAATATAAATATAAATGATAATAATCAAACAATGGAAATGAGAGAACCCCCAATGGGAGATATGTCAAATATGACAATGGGAGAGCCTCCAGAAAAACCAAGTGGTGAAATGCCAAGTGGACAACCACCAGAAAAACCTGGTGGTGAAAACTTTCAAAATCAAAATACAACAACTACAGAAATAGATACAATATATTATTTATTATTTGCGTTAGAAAGTGCAGTTTTAGGATTAATAATAATGTACTTAATAGTATCAAAATTTAATAAATTAACATTTAAAGAAACATTTAAAAAGACAGATAAATCAATTATTTGTATGTTAGGAACAGTTGTTTTATGTGTATTATTTACATTTATAAATACAACAATTGCAGAAAAACAGTATCTTTCAAATAACATAAATATTAATAGTAACAATAATACTCCTTCTAATCAAAATAATAGTTCTATTACATACTCTTCACAAAAAGAAATAACAAGTGAAGAAAATATTACTTCTGGAGAGTATAAAAGTGAAACTGCTGATGAAAATGTAATAAGTGTTTCTAAAACAGAAGCATCTTTGGATAATATAACTGTTAATAAAACAGGGGATTCTTCAGGAGGAGATAACACATCATTCTATGGAACAAACTCAGCTATTATTGCTAAAGATGGAGCCACATTAGATATTACAAACTCAACTATTGAAACAAATGCAAACGGAGCAAATGGAGTATTTAGTTATGGAGGAAGTGCAACTACTCAAAATGCTAAAGGTGATGGGACAACAATCAACATAAGTGATTCAATTATTAAAACAAAAAAAGATAATTCTGGAGGAATAATGACTACTGGTGGTGGAGTCATGAATGCGACTAATTTAACAATTACAACAGATGGAACATCATCTGCTGCAATAAGAAGTGATAGAGGAGGTGGAACAGTAGTTGTTGATACAGGAACTTATACTACTAATGGAAAGGGAAGTCCAGCTATTTATTCAACTGCTGATATTACAGTAAAAAATGCAAAACTTATAAGTAATGCTTCTGAAGGAATCGTTATTGAAGGAAAGAATTCAGTAACACTCCAAAATGTAACACTTATAGATACAAATAATGAATTAAATGGACAATCAACAACATATAAAAATATATTTTTATATAGTGGAGATGCTGATACTGGAACAAGTGTGTTTACTTCAAAAAATAGCACAATAACAACAAATAATGGAGACACATTTTATGTAACTAATACAACTGCTACAATTAATTTAGAAAATAATAAGATAGTTAATAATGACAAAAATGGAAACTTCTTAAGAATACAAAAAGATTCATGGGGAAAAGAAGGTTCTAATGGAGGAAATGTAGTATTAAATTTAACTAATCAAGAAATAAAAGGAAATGTAGTAGTAGATAGTATCTCTACATTAGAAATAAATTTAAAAAACAAATCAACATTTAAAGGAAATATAAATAAAGATAATACTGCTAAAAAAATAACTCTTTCTCTAGATAAAAGTAGTAAACTAACATTAACAAGTGATATTTATGTTACAGAATTTAGTAATGAAGATATCAAAAATAGTAATATAAACTTTAATGGTTATAAATTATATGTTGATGGAAATGCAATAAATTAAGTAGATAAATATCTACTTTTTTTATATAATTTTTTTAGAGGGATAATTATGATAGGCAATGACTGGGATGAAAAATTAAAGGTTGTTTGGGAAAGCCCAGGTTTTCATAAATTTATGAATGTTATTAATCATGAATATGATACTAAGACTTGTTATCCTAAATATGATCATATATTTAATGCACTTAAATTAACACCATATAAAGACGTAAAAGTGGTTATAATAGGACAAGACCCTTATCATGGTGAAAATGAAGCACATGGGCTTTCTTTTAGTGTACAAGAAGGTGTTCCAATGCCACCATCACTTCAAAATATATTTAAAGAACTATATAATGATTTAGGTATTAAAAATACAAAAAGTGATTTAACAAAATGGGCTAAAGAAGGAGTATTACTTTTAAATAGTATTTTATCTGTAGAAAAAGATAAACCATTATCTCATTCTAAACTTGGTTGGCAATTATTAACAGATCATATAATAAAACTATTAAATCAAAAAGAAGAACCAATAGTATTCATTTTATGGGGAGCATTCGCAAGAAGTAAAAAAGAATTTATTACAAATAAAAAACATTTGATAATAGAAAGCGCTCATCCAAGTCCATTAAGTGCATCAAGAGGTTTTTTTGGAAGTAAACCTTTTTCTAAAACAAATGAATTTTTGAAAAAAAATAATATTAAAGAGATTGATTTTTCTCTTTAATATTTTTTTGTATAAACAAATCTTCTTGGAGTATCATGTTCCATAGAAGTATCATAAGAAACATTATCATGTAATAGTCTAACATCTAATTCTTTATCATCATATAAATATTTATTAACACATTCAATAGCTTCAATATAGTCAGCTACTGAATTATTCCATAATTCATCTATTGATTCATTATGACTAACACCACTAACTGGATGAGTCCATCTAGCTCTTTCGCAATTTAAGAAATAATCTATTATCATATTATCATCATAATAATTAAAATCACCAACATTACATCTTTGTAATAATAGATTTAATTTTTTATCACGTCTTAAATCTTTTTCTAAACTATTAGTTATTTTAAAACCAATATTATATTTATTAGATGTAAATAAACTTCTAAATATTTTATAGTAAACATCATCTATAATTTGTTTAGCTTTTTTATTTTTAATAGAATCTTTATTTAAATAATTTTTACTATTTATACCATATTTATTCATAATATAACTATCTAACCATAATTCTATTTGTACATGAGGACCAATTATTCTAGAAGTTTTTAAATCACTAGATAAATAATAAATATATGGATGAAAATTATAATCTAAAATAAAATGACTTAATTGACCATATAAAAAACTAATTAGTTCACTATTATCAAGCTGTTTATTATGCTTAATTGATTTTATTAAGCACTCAAAAAAAAGCTTTGAATTTCTATTATGTTGAGTATTAAAAAGAATTGGATCAGTATAAATTAATGAGTCTGGTCCAAATGAAAAAGTTTTTAAATCTTCAACATTTAAATCAATTCTTTTATCAATATAATTATTAGATTTATCACTCATAATCGCATGAGTTTTATACATTGGCATAAAATTAACCCCCGAGAGATATTATACATCAAGATTATTATTAAAATCACTTTCTATTTCTTTACCTTCTAATAAAGATTTAACTTTATATTTTTTAAATTTAGAAATTATATTATATGGAAAATGTTTAATAATATTATTATAAGAAACAATATGTGTATTATAATAAGTTCTTAGAGATAAAAGAGATAACTCATTCTCTTCATAATCATTTATTATTTCTCTAAAAGCTTTAAGCTCTTTAATTTTTTGTTTCTCTTCTTTTATTTTATTTAATTCTTTATAACATTTATTAATTAAGTTTTCATTCTTTAATGAATATTCAAACTCATCACCAAGTTCAGTAACACTATCAAATGTTTTACTTTCTATCTTATATTTATCTTTAATAGCTTTAATATATTTAATAACTAAATCATATTTAATTTTAAATTTATCATCATAATCCTTTTCAGTATCTTCAAGTCTTTTATAGATTGATTCTAATTTATGTTTAGCATCTTTATATATGAAAATTAATAGTCCAAGAACTATCATTATAACGATTAATATTAATGTAATAACATATATAGTTTTCATTACTATTCACATCCTGTAAACAATTATATCAAACTTTATATTTTTTTTAAACATTTTATATTATAATAATTATGGAGAGTGATAAAATGAAAATTAAAGTAGGTGTATCAAATCATCATGTACATTTAACTAGAGAAGCTCTAGATATATTATTTGGTGAAGGATATGAACTTCATAACAAAAGAGATTTAGTACAAAAATATCAATTTGCTGCTGAAGAAACAGTAGATATAGAATATAATGGTAAAAAAATAGAACATGTTAGAATAATAGGGCCATTAAGACCATATACACAAGTAGAACTATTAGATAGAGATAATGAATTTTTTGAAGCAAATGCTCCAGTAAGAGCAAGTGGAGATTTAGAAGGTAGTTTAGATATTAAGATTATTGGTCCTAATGGAGAATATTTAGCTAAAGAATCAGGTATTGTTTCAAATAGACATATTCATATGAGTGCAGAAGATCTTGTTACTTTTAATGAACAAAATAAGAATATTGTAACTATTAAATGTGATAATGGAGTAATCATGGATAATGTACATATTAAGTCAGATGACACATGTGTACTAGAATATCATATGAATAAAGATGAAGCAGAAGACCTTGGAATTGAAACTGGTATGGAGATAGAAATAGTTAAATAATTGACAAAATACCAATAAACGAGTATAATATATGAGTAAATCTGAGATGTGGAGAAGTAACATATACACTTATTTATAGAGAGTTAGCAGTTGGTGAAAAGCTAATAATAAATATATGTGAATAACACCACGGAGTGAAATAGTGAATAAAAAGTAACTATTTTCGGTTTAAAACCGTTATTAAAATTAAGTTAAATAAAGGGATGGTACCGCCATTTTGGCTCCTTATGTACCATCCTTTTTCTTTTAGGAATAAGTTACTTATGACAAAAAGAAAAAATGTATGAATACTATACTAGAGAAAAATCAAAATATGGTGTAGTTGGAATAGAAATAAAAATAATAGAGGAGTGATAATAATGGACGTAAAAGATTTATTTGAAGACATTAAAAAATATGAAAACAAGAAAGTTGTATTAGAAGGATGGGTTAGAAATAATAGAAATCAATCTAATTTTGGTTTTATTGATTTTAATGATGGAACATATTTTAAAAGTTTACAACTTGTATATGACAAAGAATTAAAAGACTTTGAAACTATTAGTAAGATTAGAGTAGGATCAGCCATTAGAGTTAATGGTAAACTGGTTAAATCTGAAGGTAGTGGGCAAAGTCATGAATTGAAAGTAGAAGGAATTGAAATACTTGGAGATTCTCCAGAAGATTATCCAATTCAACCAAAAAGACATACAAGAGAATTTTTAAGAGAAGTTGCTTATTTAAGACCAAGAACAAATCTATTTAATGCAGTATTTAGAGTAAGAAGTGTAGCTGCTCAAGCAATACATGAATACTTTCAAAGTCATAACTATGTTTATTTTCATAGTCCAATTATTACAGGAGCTGATTGTGAAGGATCAGACCAGATGTTTAAAATAACTACATTTGATTTTGATAATTTACCAAAAGATGAGAAAGGAAAAGTAGATTTTAAACAAGATTTATTTGGAAAGAAATCATATATAACAGGTAGTGGACAATTACATGGTGAAACATTCGCTATGGCATATAAAAAGATATATACATTTGGACCAACTATGAGAACTGAAAATTCTAATACTAAGACACACGCTAATGAATTTTGGATGATTGAACCAGAAGTAGCATTTTGTGACTTAAATGGAATAATGGATATAGAAGAAGAAATGCTTAAGTTTGTAGTTAAATATGTAATGGATAAATGTCCACTTGAAATGGATTTCTTTGATAGTTTTGTTGAAAAGGGTATTAAAGAGAAATTAAATAAAGTATTAAATAGTGAGTTTGTTAGAATAACTCATCATGAAGCAATTGAATTATTAAAGAAAGCAGAAGTAGAATGGGAATTTGAACCTGAATATGGTGAAGATATTGCTAAAGAACATGAAAAATATATTACTGAACATTTTAATGGACCAGTATTTATTACAGATTGGCCA
>JAEEGL010391903.1_pt1 | contig 10809 bp, 18 predicted proteins | sample 9134231 | NCBI WGS metagenome assembly JAEEGL01 (sample SAMN16246548, study PRJNA631951) | gut metagenome | biome: gut microbiome; feature: rumen; material: fiber-attached | host: Bos | place: Iran: Karaj | collected 2018-10
AGCCCGCCTTTTAGTTGCTCAATAGAGTATAGTGACACTGCAGCAGTTATACCTAGGTCACCAGGTGACATTAAGTACCCACTAGAAAATGTAAATACAATCCTAAATTGATTTGACTCGTTTGGGAAGTCAACACAGCCCAAGTACACGTTTTGCCAATGCTCTACTTTGGGGCCTAGATTAGATAATGCAACTTTATACGCTTTTATAAATGAGGTGAGTTTCATATCTATCTCCTGCTATTTACTATAAACTTCGAAATCTTTGTTATAACTATATACACTGTCTTCTTGTACAGTTGAACTTACAGGCTCTTTATTAGGCGTATAAACGTTAGTGCCATTCTTTTCTTTTTGCAGTCTATCCCACTGCTGTTTATATGACAGTTTACCCTGACTGTTTGCAGCCGCTGACACTGAATAGTCAGGCTTTAGCATATCGTATGGCCTTGCAATAAACCCACTATTAAGATAAGAATAATGATACCTACTAAGAAATACACTCATTGTACATGAGCTCTCATCAGCAACTGACTCATAGAATTTTATTGGTGAGAATCCAAATTGCTTATCAACGATACTAGCAGGATTGTAATCCCACATAACAGAATCTTCTACACTCATATCGTAGACATAGTAACGTGTATATGCAAGCATGTATGAGACATTCTTTGCATGATTTTCTTCATATCTTTTTATAAAACTTAAACTATTAAGTACTAAGTCTAGTGAGCCACAGTTATGAAGCTCTTTTTCAGTTATGACGTAACAGTTTATAGGTGAAAAATTACGGTCTTTGCGTCTTCTCTGTATGTAAGTTTTGTACATACCTAGTCTAGATGTAACACCATTTTTTAAGCACCATATACAAAATAGCTTTCCATCAAGAAATTCTTTTGACATATAAATGCCTCTCCCACCAAAGAACTGATATAGTGGATAGCTTTCGTCAAAGCAGCACTGTATAAGATGCATCCATCTTTCGTATATGTATGTGTATCTTTCCTTAAAGAAGTCAAATAGTCTAGGTGACAACCCCTTGCTTTTTCCAGATGGGACTACATACTTTGATAATGCAGTATTTGTAGAGTACGCGCTTTTCATTATAAAGTGTTTGTGTGCTTTTAGCAGCTCTGCATTATTTACTACATAGCTCATATCTTTTGTAGATGTATCAAAAATAGCATTTATAATTGCTGACCGATCCTTAAATCTACTGCTTGTAGCATAGTGTTTTCTTTTACGTTTTCTTTTTGCCATTGTAACTAACCTATGAAATAGTTGCTACAAATTTGATAAAACAAAAGCGGAGATTTTACTCTCCGCTAAATTTCACTCTAAAGTGGCATTAGACTTTGTATATGTCACTTAGAGCATCTGCAGAAATGCACTTCTGATCAGTAATAGTACCTGGATCAAGCTTTGCAGCCAATTCTTCAGCAGTATATGTCCTACCCATCGCATCAATGATTTTTGATCCGTTTGACTTCATGTACTCTGTAATATACCGAACCATTTCTTCATTGCTTACCCATGTTGCGGGACCTGCCTGTGTAACTTGGCACTTTTGATACTGTGTAGATGTACATGAGAACAACAGGTCCATACCTGTGATTGAGCCACCAATCTCTGACAACAGTGAAATTTGATCATACATTTCACCGCCTAATACAAGAAGTCTCATATCAGGCTTGTTTGATAGAATGCGACCAGAATTATCAGTCTCGTACATTACACATGGGTAGCAATATTTAATGCTAACCTTATCACAGTATCTACAACAAGCACCGCCATCACATAAGATGTATCCAACTTCAGGATGATAGTGAAGCTTAATCATCATCACTTCTTCTGTTAAAATTGCAACCCTGCATCTACGACCCTCTTCAAATTTAATTTTTGGGAATGGGTATTTAGATAGCTTTGATCCAGTTGGCGCAACAACGACTGCAGGGCAATTTTGTGCAAGATTCAGCGAACTTAATGAGAATGTTGGCTTACCAGTTGCAATAGCAGAATTTCCTGAAATAACGTCAAGTTCGTTTGCCATAATGTGTTTCCTTTATAAAAGAGTTGTTTGGTGGACAGTGGATACGCGATCCTGGTCCGTGAACAAATAAAATATACAAATGATGCAGACTGTATTTAACAATTACATCATTTAATGTAGATATTTTAGAAAAGATGACTATATCTCATTTTAGCTTTTTCGATTTCCCACGCGAAATTTTCTTTCATCTTTTCAGCAACAGCGTCAATAACATCATCTACATAGCACCAATTATCATATTGACTGCATGTAACTTTGTTGTTGTTTTTTGTAAGCCAATAAGAATCTTTGCCAAAACTACAATACACCCATATACCGATAATAGGCTTATCACTGTCTTCAGTAAAATGGCCAACTATACACGGTGAGCCATCAGCGGGTGAATCTCTATCAAGACGTCTCCAATGCATTTACTCAAACTTGCTCCACTGATTTACATAGTAAGAAATTGAATGTGTTAGTCATTTGTTATAAAGGTTAATTCAATTAGAAGTGGGTCGCCTTTTGAGCCACTTTCACACGTGAATTTTTTATCACTCAATATAGCATTAGAATTTCCTGATTTGACTTTTGACGAACAATCAGGTGAATACAGTATAACCTCAATGTTGTGAGTTGTACCAACTTTGTATAAAGCCGAATCAAGTATAGCGCGTGTCGTTTTCGTAAGATAAAAGTATACTTTGATTATACAACCACTTTCAACACAGTGGACATCTACCTTTCCACATGAAAGTCTTAACGCTTCACTGTCATCTACTCTTACCTCAAAATGATTTGATCTCCATACATCATAGTCAATTTTTGTAGGTAATGTGAATGAATGTAATTTGTTACTGCTAATGTACTTTGCAATATAAACAATTTCTTTTCTGTCACCTATATGCTCACACACATACACAGTATTGCGACCGCTTAACGAAATACCTTCAGCCACTTTTTTGAAATATTCAAGACTGCCTATTGCTGGCTTTCTTAATTCTTTTGACTCATCAGAAATTGAGTATATTTTTACATTTTGCAATTTATCAGTTTTTCTACCATTTGCGCCTGTAGGATTATTACACAGGTCGTGTATAATATCACTTATAAGTACGTTACACGAAATACCCGATTTATCGCATGCTCTATACAATGCAGGGAATCTTTTATTGTGTATGTCAACAGTGAAATCGCATAAATACACACTTGTTAAGTTTGCACCATCTACAAATGGCTCTGCAGACAAACTAACAGGTAAATCAGTGAATGTCTTTGCAAAGTTATAAGGTGTCTTTTTAAGACTATTACGAAAATACTCAACTGCAGTTAATGCATACGCATTGTTACTCTTTATAACAGAATCAACTGACTCTTTCATTATGTTAAATAATAGTTGAAAGTCATTTTGTTTGTAGTCAGTGATGTACAGATCACACTTATCAGCACCACTATAAACAATAACAAAAGTTAAGTTCTTCATTTGCGCCTCTTATTTTGCGTTTGTAATTATGAATCTGAAATGAGCCACCATACACTCACTTCCAACTGCTGCAAGGATTGATCTTGCATGTATTTTGCTATTTCCTGAAGTAATATATACATCGAATAACTTCGGATCCAAACTAATATCAGAGAATTTCAAATCATCGGGTGAGAAGCCCCTTTTGTTAAGTCTATCGGCAAGACCAAAAACTTTACTGTCAAACATTATTTCCGCCTTACATAGTTCATTAGCAACATATTTTTCTTCACCTAATGCAATTAGTTTCTTACACCTATTTATAAACGAATGAAGCTTATCACGTTCTTTCCATAAAGGTCTTAGCATAGGTGTTGCTTCATTGAATAGCTGCATACTTATAATTCTACCAACATCATCAATATACGTTTTACGAATATCAGCTTCTTTCAAATAAATCTCGCCTATCTTTTTGTTTGCAGAATCTATCTTTTTAGGCAAAGACCTATATTCATTTGTTATGCTATTCTTGCAAACACTCATAAAGTAGGTCTTAAATTTCGCGGTCTGTTCTTTAACAGCAATGTGAAGCTTAACAAGGTTTGACTCCATATACAAACCCCTACAAACTATTTATAAGACGTTTATAATTTCTTTTTATGTATTTGAAATCAACGGATCCTGTTGCTGTTTTCTTTACAAAAGCATTTCTATCATCTATATAAACGTGTGCAAAAACTTTTGTCCCAGGAGTTGGGTCGTTATATATTGCCCGTGCCAAAGGATTGTCATTTACAAAATCGGGCTCAATACCGTGCAATTTCATCCACTCAACTGCTTCGGTCAAATAAATGCCTCTTCTACATGTATTTAATATAACACGATGACCGTCACGCTTAAATCGTTTTATTACATCTATAGCATAAGGATTTGGATCACCTATATTTGGGAACTGATCGCCTTGACTAGTTAGCGTGCCATCAAAGTCCACAGCAATCCATAGTTCTTTTTTAGACTCAATACTCATAATTACTCTCCTTATGCAATGCTTAAGGTGTGTTACTTATGAAACTCTCTTATCTCTATTCCGTTATTAGCAAACCATTCTATTAAAGTTGCTCGTTCAGAGCACGGATTATCAGGCTTTTCATATACCATCAAACAGATATCTGCATCGTTAAACGTGTGTGATACCTTTAGTAAATAATTATATACATTGCTAAAGCTCAATGAGAAAATATAATCGTGATATTGTTTAATAAATGAGCAAATAGAGGAGTCTTTATTAGACAAACAGTTCTTACATTCGCAATTGTCTATCTTATATGGCGATAACATAGCTGCTCGAATGCCATTCACAACACCACGCTTATCTTTATAAACAGTGTCTACTGACTTAAAGTTATGATACCACTTTGGATCCAATACTGCAGTAGACACTGGTATAAGATTAGTAGGAAAGAAACGAATATTGTAAAAGTAAGAGATGTAGACATTCATTTATTTACAATCCCAAAACGCAGACTGACTGTCAGCTGTTTGTAGTTTAAGCACTAGTTTATACATTTGCATTGCTCTTGTTAATGACGGCCTCTCAAACTGATTTTCTGCTACAGAAAATCCCATGTGCCAACGCACGGCAGTCGCTTCATCGTCAGTAAGTTTTATAAAGTTCATTAGTATAAACATTGACTTTTCGCCATGCCCTAGCGGGATACCCTTCTCATCTATCTCATAACAAGGTACTTTTTCCCACTTACCAGTAACATCATTCTTTACATTACGGAATGACTGTTTATACATGTCTGCTTTGCAAACATCATGGAACAATGCCGCAATAGCGATTGATTCATCGTCTTCATCCTCTTGCATGGCTTTAAGTCTTTTATACACAGCAATTGAATGTGCAACAAGCCCACCAGGTTCAGCACCGTGATACCTAGTTGATGATGGAGCAACAAAGAAATCAGTAGTGCTGATCCAATACATTAACTTGTCGATGCCGTCACGATGAATCGTGTTTGCAACAATGTCTTTAAACTCTGTTTCAAGTGCAACAATATCGTTCATACAGTGCTCCTATTTTGAAGTAAATTGACTATTACATATCAGTCATGTTGCGATAATGAAAATTATCAAGCGCGTACTGTGACTCGCTTGATAGAGTATTAGCCACGTCTTTTTTATAAGACAGTACTTTATTATGATCCATCCTATACACGTTTGAAAGATCACTTATGCAATCGTTTACCATAGTGTCATTATGGTAAACGATCATAGATCTTATGTCTTCTATGTAGTTATTGTCATTACTATATGCACTTTGACTGTGATATGTGTAAAACCAATCAATCACGTTGTCTTTAAGGTCATCATAAAATGTGTCTTCCATCTACTTACCTCAAGTGATAATTACAATATAAGTAATTATTCCAAATCACAGCGCATATTATAATATAGTATGTGCTGCATGTCAATAGAAATTTGAAAATATTTTTAATAACGCTGCATTAACAGTCAATACAATGTCACCAACTGTATAGCATTTATACCACTATTAAGACAACATGCAAATAGAAATTTTAGACAAAATAGTATCAGACTGTATCAGAAAATTAGAGTAATAGTATTATATTATATTATATTATATTATATATAAAGACATTTGTCAATAGAAAATTTACTTATGCACGAATACAACTAAACCTCATGAGTTAACTCATGAGGTTTATTATTGTCGTACTATTTAGAACTCATCAGGCCAATTAAACTTAATTGTTAAATCACCGCCATAGATGGGCTGTAATGTAAGACTGCAACGTGTCTTACCGCCAAAAGTACCAATAAAGAACTGTGCTGCACCTCGACCTTCCATGCCAATCTGATCATCCCAACATGAAATGATAGCGTCTTTTACATCTCTAATGTTTGACCATTCGTTGCCCCTTGACACTACATTATCAAGAATACCCATATCTTCTAAGTCGTCAACAGCTCTAACCTTATCCATTCTGCTTCTACCTGTTAATGCTGCAACAACGTCGCATACTTTATTCGCAACTGCACCATTTGGTAACCGCTTTGCTGCTTCGTTACAACTACGTTTATTAGAAAGCATACGTTCTAGCCGGGCTACACGCTGTTCAATAGTAAGTTTATTCATTTTATTATTACTCCAAATTGTTATTTGTTAGTGACATACACAACAACTATTGATATTAGTAATTAGCAGAAGTGCTTTCAAAGTTTCTACTACATATGACATACTGAGCACTATTGTAAAACCTAACAATTGATTCAGCTGATGCTTTTGCAGTCTCATATCCTGCGATAAGTGCAGTACATTCAGATTTAATACTTGTAAAGTTTTTAATGTACTGTGTCTTTACATTAAATTGTTCTCTACAATCAGGACTCATCAACCCATTAAGCGTCTTTACAATCATCGCATTAGAGTACTGAAGTTTCTGCAAAGTGTCGCATATAACATTGTACTTATAAGTTGCTTCAGAAAACATCTCGTAAAATCTATCAGGTGAACTCTTTAGTTCTTTGTAAGACGGCAAATCTGATGCAGTTGGTATGACTTCACTTGACTCAATAACATGGCTAATGTATGTGTAAATATCTTTTATAGTTTTTACAGCTGACATGATAAGATCCCATCTAATTATTTAGATTGACTATTTAGATCATTTAGCAGGTTGTAAAGAGCGATCTCTTTACTTGCTTTTGATTTTACAAATCTGCATATAGCGCTATGAATGCGTTTTCCATATCTTTTGTTTGACTGTATGATCAATCTTGCATAAGGTATCTTCTCGCCACACACTTTGTTTGTCTGAACTTTATTAAGAAATGTAAGTATTGCTGATGTTACTGCTGATACATTATGCTTATTAACTAATGTAAAATACTCTGCATTAAGAACATCTCTAGTACCCAAGATTGACGAAAATAAACTAAACACGTGCTGTTCAGCAACGTTATCGTGTGTTAGAGGCATATTACTAACAAGGCTTGTCTTTACTTTTTCTAGTAAAGAGTCATATCCCATTTTAGTATATACATAAAGACTATCTGTCTTTGAATTTTTTAGTTTTGTGTATTGCAGCGGAAGCAGACTTTTTAGTAAGCCTTCGCTTGTAGATAGATCAAGATCATAGTGATGATCATTAACTATAATCCACTTCTTTGTGATACTGTTTAATTTGCTAACAATGTCATCACTGTAAACACCTGTATAAATAATCCCAACAGGTAATGGGTTTGCATACTCGCTTATATCTTCTACAATCTCATACCCTGGATGTATAAAATTAAGAAACCCTATAGACTGCTTCGGAAATTTTATTCTCTTTTGAAGAAGTAATTTATCGTTCATTTGTTATTGTACTCTAGCAGAGATATAAGTTTTTCACGGTCACACTTTCTATATGAACTAACAAGACTGTCGTCATAAGAAAGCAATGGATTGTACTTATTATATACAGCTAATCTATCTTCATAAGAAGTGTCTTCATCAAAAGTACCAATGTCATTATTAAACATCTCTCTTGCTTTGCTAATGTTTATAAAACCTGCCTGATTACCCTTGTTGCTATTATAGAATTTCCTAAAGTCTTTTACACGTGAAACAATGGTGTCGAGTATATTGTCGCGACTAGCGAGCAAAATAATGTTTAGATTTGAGTCATCCATAAACTTCAATAACAATGACTGATCCTTCTTTTTAAGAAAAGAAATGTCACTTATTATCACAGGCAGATTATAATTCTTAAATTGACTATAAGTTTCTATAACTGACAAAAGATCACTTCTATCGGCTATATAGTTGATGCTATAGTTGTAGTCATGCTTTTTAATAAATGACTTAAATGATATAGCTGCATCCGCTATAAACAACTTCGGAAATAGCCGAGGCTGTTTATTTACAGTACAATTCAAACTCCGGTTTAACATTCAGCCCTCTCTGCTTCATGTAACAAACTATCATTCTTACTACACTGTATTTGTCTTCAAATTTGATAATCGCATGAAGTATATCGTCTATGTCTCTGTCAGTTGAAATCTATCCACTAAACAAAAATACATTACGAATATGCAGCATAAATTTCTCTATGCGAGAAAATTCTGTGTCCGACACAAGCATATATGTTATTGCTTTGTTAAGATCACTTTCTGCAGTTTATATACACAGTTATAGGAAGCCGCTCAAATGAAATATACCCATTACTAATACACTTCTGAAAATCGTTCCATGACAGTACACCATTGCCTTGCTTGTATGCCTTATATAAAATCTGACACGCTTTTAAATAAGCTGATGATTTACCAAGATGCTTTTCTCTAGACTTTCGCTTTGCTTCATCATACATTGGTACACCTTTATTATGTGCGGGCTTTCCAAAATTGGGATGCACTTCACCACACATCCCATGCTTACCTAAGTGTGATTTACTCATCTTCTGTTTAGCCTCCTCTGTATGATGGTACCCTTTCTTTGACTCACTTATTTTCTTACCAATAGCATCTTTATTAGCTGCCCGTCGCGCTTTGGCTTCATCAGAATTCATTTTAGTAATCAGCTTATTTCTATATTCATCGTTAGCCCAACACTTTTTAGATTTTTCACTTAAAATCTGTCTACCTTCATCTGTATTCCAGAAAGCCTTGTTTGATTCACTTAGCCGTTTCCTAGTTTCTTCTGAGTGATGATAATTACAGTGCCATTCTTCTGTTACAAAGATTACATATTTACCATATTCAAATGTGCCATCTAAATTATGACCCCATAATTCATAGTGTTCATCATTATATTTTCTTTGTTCTTCAGTATCTCGTAAATGATGAATTACAGTAGCAGTCTCATCTGTATTAAACTGTAGGGATCTCTGCAGTTTCCTTGCTTTATTATACCACTCATATTTGCCAAGAAATTTACCGGATTGCTTCCATTCTCTCTGATTCATTGTAGCCTCTCCTTATTAAGAGAGGCTAGTGAATTAGCAAGAAATCTCAGAATGCTGTCATCATTATTAGACAGTGCAGAAAATATAAGCTCTAGTAAATCGCCAGATGATATCTTTTTGTGATATTCAAGTGTGTATATACACTCTAACTTTTGAATCAAATCTCTAAGATAGCGTGAAACATTTATGCTTGTTCTATTCAACTTGTCATACTTATTAGTCATAACAACCTCATAATTATAAAAGTTATAACTTTTATAATTAGATATTATAACTACTAAATAGTGACTACTCTTTATGTTTATTTATTCGTTCAATTTCAATTTCACAGTATCGTATTGCCTTTTCAAGATCTTGTATCTCAGTGTCTTTTGACTTTTTGCCGCTACGTAGTACATATTTAATAATGTTACCTTTATTGAAATTGAGTTCATATTCATCAACAATATCGCTTACACTCATGCTTACTTTATTATAATAAGATGGTTTTATTATTGTATCATTAGTATTCATTATAAATTTCCTTAAACGCATTGCCCCTTGAAAATTTTAATTTGCCTTCAAAAATATAATCAGATGCAGACTTATTATTTGCAAGCATATAGTACTTTTGATCGTGTACACCGTCACTCATTTTAATCACCTCGTTATATAAAAATTACTTACAAATATATACACAAAAAGAACGCAAATGATAACTATATCATCTGTGTTACTTTATGTGCTAGTCTTCCTTGCATAGCTTGACGCAAAATCTTGCATTATGCGTCTTATCTCTAAACAGAATCTTAGGTTGATCTATATTTGATTTTACATCAACTTCGTTGCACTCTTCTTTAAGAATTAAATCAATAAAATCTTTCCATGTAAAGCCATCACTATATACGTATGCCCATTTATCACCTAAAGTCCAAAATGGATTTAGTAAACGACGCCATCCTGAAAAGAAATCGCGACAACCTAATTGCTCTGCTTCAATGAAGGCGTTATTCGCAATGTCACTTATCTTTTCACATACAGTGATAAACATTCCTTCGTTCTCGTGTGTAATCTTATTAGGTAGCAGCACTAATAAATTATGAACTTTATTAAGAACTGACTGCTCAAGTTTTTCAGCGATAGTCTGTTTATCCATATTGCCTCCTAAACAAATAAATCTTCTGGTAGTTGGGTTGGATTGTGAAGCGTCTCACAAATAACTTCACCGTTAAGTGAAATTGACCAATCGAACTCGCTTGCATTTTTGCATTGTTCCCAGTATGAAGGCAACTTCATGGCATCATCTAATGATGAATACAACCATTTTGTTGGGACTCTGCTTCCTGGTACATAAAGTGACAGTGTGTA
>JAEEGL010464703.1_pt1 | contig 10809 bp, 5 predicted proteins | sample 9134231 | NCBI WGS metagenome assembly JAEEGL01 (sample SAMN16246548, study PRJNA631951) | gut metagenome | biome: gut microbiome; feature: rumen; material: fiber-attached | host: Bos | place: Iran: Karaj | collected 2018-10
AGCAGTGGAACTGGGAAGCCGCATCGGTGTCGTTGCGACAGTCGCTTCCACGGTGCAGCCTTCTTCCGACCTGATCCGCAATACCGCAAAGCGCCTTGGAAAAGAAGTCACCGTCACCGAATACCTGGTCGATGGCGCACTGGATATCTTAATGAGCGGCGATGTCGACAGGCACAATGAGCTCGTCATCAAGGCGATCAAGAGGGCGGAGAGCGAAAATGATGTCGTCGTACTCGCCCAGGGCTCGATGACTGCGATCTTACCGTTACTGACGGATATTCAAAAGCCTGTACTGACTTCACCGAGACTCGCTGTTGAAAGAGTCAAAGAGGAACTCGGCTTATAATGGCTGATGTCTCCATGCTGGAAGATCATAAAGATCATTCAGCGATCAAAGAAGAATTAAAAAGATACATCGCCAAAGACGACCATGTCTTCATCGTCCTCGATGATGACCCGACGGGCACACAGACGGTCCACGACATCAATGTTTATACCGACCGGTCCTATGAGACTTTGAAAGAAGCGATGTTAAACAACAGATTGTTCTTCCTTCTGACCAACTCTCGAGCTCTGACTGCCGATCAAAGCAGAAAGCTTCACGAAGAGATCGTAAACAACGTTCAAAAAGTATACGAAGAAACGGGCAGAAAGTATCTCTACATCTCAAGAGGCGATTCGACGCTTCGCGGTCACTATCCGATGGAGACCCAGATCCTTTCGGAAGGTCTGTTGAAGGAATATGGAAAAGTCGACGGCGAGATCCTGTTTCCTTTCTTCAAGGAAGGCGGACGCTATACGATCGATGATGTCCATTATGTCAGATATGGAAATGAGCTCGTACCTGCCGGCGAAACGGAATTTGCCAAAGACAAGACCTTCGGCTATCATTCTTCCGATCTGAAGGAATACATCGAAGAAAAAAGCGAAGGGAAAGTCAGAAAAGAAGATGTCATTTCGATCAGCTTGAAGGATCTCAGAGACGAAAAGATCGAAGAGATCACTTCGCAGTTACTGAATGCTCATGACTATGCCAGGATCATCGTCAACGGGGCATGCGACAGCGACGTAAGGACTTTCTGCCTTGCCTTATACAAGGCGATGGAGAAGGGGAAGGTATTCGCCTTCCGCTCAGCGGCATCCTTTGTCAAAGGCGTCGGCGGCATCGAAGATATCCCGCTTCTTGAAAGAACTGACATGATCAGAAAAGAAACGGAAAACGGCGGGCTGATCGTCGTGGGTTCCCACACCGATAAGACGACAAGACAGCTCAATGAACTCTTAACGATCGAAGGGATCAGAAAAGAAGAGTTTCACTGTTCCAAGATCCTGGAAAGCGAAGAAGCTTTCAAAGAAGAGATCGACAGATGCCGGAACGTGATCGAAGAGACGATCGCAAAAGGATCTACGATCGTCGTTTACACAGAACGTGTTCTGATCGACTTGAAGGGCGATGATAAGGAAACGGCGTTAAAACGCAGCGTTGCGATCTCCGATGGTCTTTGTGAGATCACGGAAGGCTTGCGGATCGAACCGTCCTTTGTGATCGCCAAAGGAGGCATCACATCTTCCGATACGGCGACCAAGGCATTGAAGATCGCCAAGGCAAAAGTCTTGGGACAGATACAGCCGGGCGTCCCGGTCTGGAAAGCCGACGAAGATTCAAAATTCCCCGGCATCCCCTATGTTATATTCCCGGGCAACGTCGGAAACGATGACACTTTGAAAAACGCCGTCTTAAAACTGCTATAGAAACACAAAGCCTTCCTGCTGACGGGAAGGCTTTTAGAATTATTCGCCGATCGGTTTTTTGGAAGCCATGTCGTTGTAGTAGCCCTTGCGATAGGCGGAAGGCGTCGTGCCGGTGATCTTGCGGAAACACTTGACGAAGTAGTTGGCATCCGGAATGCCGACCATTTCCGCGACTTCGCCGATCGTGTGCTGCTGGGATCGCAACAGCCTCTTGGCTTTCTGCACCCGAAGATCGCATAAGTAGGCGTTGGGTGTCTTGCCGGTCTCTTTTTTGAAACGATCGATCAGACAGGAGATCGAGACGCCGAGCCTGGAAGAGAGGTCGTCGATGGAGATCGGGTCTTTGTAGAAATGATCAAAATATGAGATGGCGGAATAGATCATTGCTGAATAATGATTTTTGCGATATTGGGCGATGGCTCTGGCAAAGGAGCGTATCATCCTCTCGTTTTCCCGATACATCTCTTCTCTTGAATTCAGGCGGGCGATCGTTCTTGAACTTTCGCCTGAAATGGTATCGATGATGACCGGAGGAAGCCCCGCTTCTACGGCGGCCATACGGACGGTCGCTCTGGTGATGCCGGAAGAAATGCGGGAAGAATCCGGAGTCGATCCGAAATTTCCCATATGACGGACATTGTTGTGGATGGTGCGGTAGGATGCCACAGCTGCGACGTCGTCTCCTTCTGCGATCTGTTCCATCATCTGCTGTTCCACGCGATAGCGTTCGTTGACGATGTTTTCAAAATTTTTCTGCTGATACTCCCAGCTGCTGGAAAGCGATGCCTTTTCATCGTAATTGTGCTCTTCCTTAAAACTGTAGGGATCCATTTCGCAGTGTTTTAACAGTGTCTGAATATAGTGCAGGATGTCGAGATCCGGACAGATCTGAAAGTGGTTCCGGTAGGCACGGAATCCTTTGATGTCGAGATCGTAGATCTGCAGATTGTTCATCAGAAACTGTACGTTGGCTTCTGTCATGTCCTGAAGGATATAAGGACCGAAAAGGATCAGATCGTCTTTTGTTTTGATGATCACGAATTTGATCAGCAAAGCATCCTGTATGAAAAGGATCGTATCGTTTTTCGTTTCTTCGATCAGGGAATTAAGATAAGAGACTTTGAAAGGGTTCTGGCTGCGGTGAAAGAAATACCTGTCACAAAAGGCGTTCAGGTCTTTGTCTGTCCGGATCAAAGAAACGGGAATGGAGCTGATGTCCGATAGAAAGGCGCAGGCTTCATCAAGATTCATATAAAACTCCTAAAAAATTTCTATAATAACTAAAATTATTCTACTATAAAGCGTTTTCATAATGCTATCCTAAACATGCGTTAAGAGAAACGCAGAATAAAAGGAGATAAATATGGCAAAAGATTACAAAGCATTAGCTGATGGCGTCATCGCCAATGTCGGTGGTGCAGAAAACGTCGCTTCCATCTCTCATTGTGTTACCCGTTTACGTTTCAAACTCAAAGACGGTGCCAAGGCAGATAAGGAAGCTCTCGCAAAAGTTCCGGGTGTCTTAAAGGTCCTGGAAGCTTCCGGTCAGTTACAGGTCGTCATCGGACAGGATGTTACCGATGCATACGATGCAGTACTGGCAAACTATCCTCTGAATGCGGCAGGTGAAGTTGCGGCTGATCCGGCTGAAACAAAGGCTGCAGGCGAAAAGAAGAAATTTGATTTTGCCGGAACGATGGCTGATCTGGTCTCCGGTATCTTCATGCCATTTATGGGCGCATTCATGGGCGCCGGATTACTGAAGGGTGTCTTAGTCTTACTGACAACTTTCAACATCTTACCGAAGGATTCTTCCACTTATGCGATCCTTTATGCGGTAGCTGATGGTACGTTCTACTTCTTACCGATGTTCCTGGCTTACAGCGCAGGTAAGAAATTCGGCGGCAACCCGTTCATCACGATGGCGATCGCTGCAGCAATGTTATATCCGAACTTTGCAGCACTGTCTTCCGCTGAAAACGTCAACTTCTTAGGTATCCCTGTCACGATGATCAGCTACTCCAGCACAGTCCTTCCGATCATCGTTGCCGCTTGGTTACAGTCTGTTCTTGAAAAATTCCTGAATGCGAGACTTCCTAAGGTCATCCGTTCGATCTTCGTTCCGCTGATCGTCATGGTCGTCGTATTCGTTGCAGTCGTATTGGTCGTCGGTCCGGTCACGGATATCGTCGGTAGAGCGATCGCAAACGTCATCAAGGCAGCTCTTGATGCCTTCCCATTAGTCGGTGGCTTCTTAATGGCAGCTTTATGGCCGGTCATGATCATCTTCGGTGTTCACTGGGGAATGGTCCCGATCGTCATGAACAACCATGCAGTCTTAGGTTATGACTACATCCTTCCGTTAACTGTCGGTACCAACTTCGGTATTGCAGCAGCAGTCTTCGCTATCTCTTTGAAGTCAAAGAAAGCTGAAACAAAAGAGCTTGCAGCAACTTCCGCAGTATCCGCTTTCGTCGGCGGTGTCACTGAACCGGCTATCTACGGTATCCTCATGAAGTGTAAGAAGGTCTTCGCAGTCCTCTTACTCGCCAACGGTATCGGCGGCGCGATCTGCGGTGTCATGCATGTCACACGTGATGTCATGATCACAGTCAACGGTCTGACTTTACCGGCTATCGCAGCAGTTTACGGTCCTTGGGGCATCGTTGCGATCGTCGTATCTCTGATCGCCGGCTTCTTAGCAGGTTACTTCGTATTCGATGATAAAATGATGGAAGAGTAAGATCTTACGGAGGTAAGCAAACATGTATGATCAGCTGAGTTTATACCCAATAACAAATTCCAAGAGATTATCTCTCAGTCTTGACGGCATGTGGAACTTCTGTTTTGATCCTGCTTCCATCGGAGAAAAAGAAAACTGGATGAGCGGTTTACGCTCATCCATTTCCCTGCCTGTTCCATCCAGTTTCCAGGATCTGTTCACCGATCAGTATTCCAAGAATTACTGTGGTGACTTCTGGTATGAAAGAGACTTCTTCGTACCGGAACATAATGGAAACATACAGCTGCGTTTCGGCAGCATCACCCATCGCGGCGTCGTCTATGTCAACGGCAAAAAGGTCACAGAGCACGAGGGCGGCTTCTTACCTGTCTTATGCGATATCACAGACTATGTAAGAAAAGGGGAAGTCAATCACCTGAGTGTCAAAGCCAACAATGAGCTCAATGAAAGAAGCCTGCCGTGCGGTGCCGTCAAGACACTGAAAAACGGCACGCGCATCGCCGCTCCGTACTTCGATTTCTTCAATTATGCCGGACTCAACCGTTCGGTATATCTGGTCCTTCTTCCTGAAGAGCGCATCCAGGACTACAGCGTAAAGTACACGCTGGATAAGCAGGATGCCACAGTGGACTATGAAGTCGTCACCAACGGATCAAGCGATGTAAAGGTTTCTTTATTCGATAAGGAAGGAAACTGCGTCGCGGAAAACGTCGGCAAAAAAGGACAGCTGAAGGTCGAAAAGGCACATCTGTGGAAAGTCCGCAATGCCTATCTGTATACACTGAAGATCGCGATCGAAAACGACGGAAAGCTGATCGATGAGTATGAAGATAAGATCGGTATCCGTACGGTAAAGGTCGAAGGAAAACGCATCCTGATCAATGGCGAAGAAGTCTATCTGAAGGGCTTTGGCAAACACGAAGACTTCGACATCATCGGCAGGGGCTTCAATCTGCCTTTACTGAAGCGCGATTATGAATGCATGAAGTGGATGAATGCCAACTGCTTCCGCACATCGCATTATCCATACGCGGAAGAGTGGTACCGCTTTGCCGATGAGGAAGGTTTCCTGATCATCGATGAAGTGGCAGCCGTCGGCATGATGCGCTCCACGCACAACTTCGTTGACGCCGGTATGGGTAAGTACACGAGCTTCTTTGAAACACCGACCGTCCCTGAGTTACTGAGCAACCATCTGCTGCAGGTCGAAGAGATGATCGAACGCGACAAGAACCATCCGTCCGTCTTCGCCTTCTCACTGTTCAACGAACCGGAGACGACCAGCACCTTCGCCCATGACTACTTCGCAAAAGTATTCGACAGGGCAAGGGAACTTGATCCGCAGGGCCGTCCGATGACCGGTGCCTTTGAAAAGAACTCCGCTCCGGAGAAATGCCAGTGCTACATGCTGGTGGACTTCATGTGCCTCAACCGCTACTACGGCTGGTACATTTCCGGCGGTCCGGATATTTCCGATGCCGTCGAGAAGTTCCACGATGAGATGCAGCGCTGGGAAGCGAAAGGCTTCAACGGACCGATCGTATTCACGGAATTCGGTACGGATACACTTTCTACGGAACATAAGCTGCCAAGCGTCATGTGGGCGCAGGAATACCAGTGCGAATACCTGGAAGAAAACTTTAAGGTCTTCGATACTTATGATTTCATTCAGGGTGAACTGGTGTGGAACTTCGCAGATTTCCAGACGACGGAAGGCATCTTCCGTGTCAACGGAAACAAGAAGGGCGTCTTCACAAGAGAAAGACAGCCGAAAGATGCGGCCTTCGTATTGAAGAGACGCTGGGAAAACAAATAGGAAAAGAAAAACATCAGGAGCACATCGTGGGAAGAAAACAGTGACACGGTTTCATCCTGATGTTTTTTCCGAAATGATATGATAAATCTGTAATACGTTAAGGAGATACAAATCATGGAAATGACATTCCGCTGGTATGGTACGGGACACGATACCATCACTTTGAAACAGATCAGACAGATCCGCTATGTCACAGGCATCATCACTACCTTATATGACAAGCAGCCAGGCGACTTATGGACAAGAGAAGAGATCCATGCCTTAAAAAAAGAAGTCGAGGATGCAGGACTTCATATCGCTGGTATTGAATCGGTAAACGTATCCGATGCCATCAAGACAGGATCCAAGGACAGAGATAAGGACATCGATACCTATATCGAATGCTTAAGAAACCTGGGTGAAGAAGGCATACATCTGGTATGTTATAACTTCATGCCGGTCTTTGACTGGACAAGAACAGAGCTGGCCAGGATGAGAGAAGACGGCTCCACTGTCCTAGCTTATACGCAGGAAGCCGTAGACAATCTTGTCCCTGAAAAGATGTTTGAATCGATCGCTTCCGATATGAACGGCACCGTCATGCCTGGCTGGGAACCGGAAAGAATGGCCAAGGTCAAGGAGTTATTCGAGTTATACAAAGACATCGACAATGAAAAGCTCTTTGAAAACCTGGTCTATTTCTTAAAGAGGATCATGCCTGTATGTAACGAATACGACATCAAGATGGCCATCCATCCAGATGATCCTGCCTGGTCCGTATTCGGCTTACCACGTATCATCATCAATAAGGAAAACATCAACCGACTCATGAAAGCCGTGGATGATGTCCATAACGGTGTCACCTTCTGCTCAGGATCCTATGGAACCAATTTAAACAACGATCTTCCGGACATGATCCGCTCCTTGAAAGGACGTATCCATTTCGCTCATGTAAGAAACCTGAAATTCCATTCTCCTGACAACTTCGAGGAAGCCGCTCACTTATCAGAAGACGGCAACTTCGACATGTATGAGATCGTCAAGGCCTTATATGACATCGGCTTTGAAGGACCGATCAGACCGGACCATGGACGTATGATCTGGGATGAAGTGGCAATGCCTGGCTATGGCTTATATGACAGAGCCTTGGGTGCAGCTTACATCTGCGGCTTATGGGAAGCGATAGAAAAGAGTAACCGATAATATGAAACTCACGAATGTCGTAAACGAAAGAAATACTTGGTTAGATAAAGGCTATGAAGTCTTCTCCTATGACAGGGAAAAGATGATAAAAGAGACAAGGACCAATCCCGAATGGGTCCACTTCGGTGCAGGCAATCTCTTCAGAGCCTTCCAGGCCGTATTCTGTGACAAGCTCCTGGATGAAGGAATACTTGATAAAGGCATCATCGCGGTAGGCGGAAGAGACTCTGCTGCCATCGATGATTATTTCAGAAGATTCGATGACTTACATATCGCCGTCACACTCAAAGGAAACGGCGATGTCACAAAAAGAGTCGTAGGAAGTATCGCTGAATCCTTAAGGATCGAAGATAAGGAAAGACTCGAAGAGATCTTTGAAAAGGAATCTCTTAAGGTGTGTTCCTTTACCGTAACGGAGAAAGGCTATGTGGTATCTGAATCCGATACATCAGAAGCCTTCATGGCCAAGGTCACAGACTTGTTACATCACAGATACTTACATGGGGCTTATCCTGTGACATTATCAAGCCATGACAACTGTTCCCATAATGGCGATGTCTTAAAAAAGGCGATCTATTTCTTCGCAGGAAGATATGAGGATGAAGGCTTCCTTAACTACCTTACGGAAAAGGTATCCTTCCCGATCGCCATGATCGATAAGATCACTCCAAGACCTAACAGTAAGATCGCTCAGATATTGGAAGATGACGGTGTGGAAGATCTTAAGGACTTAGACCCGAACCACTACATGTCCTGCTTCGTCAATGCGGAAGAGGCACAGTATTTAGTCATAGAGGATAAGTTCTCTAATGGCAGACCTCTGTGGGAAAAAGGCGGCATCATCTTTACCGACAGAGAAACAGTCGATAAGGTGGAAAAGATGAAGGTAGGAACCTGCCTCAATCCTGTCCATACCGCGCTGGCAGTTTATGGCTGCTTATTAGATCATCAGCTCATCTGCGATGAGATGAAGGATGAAGTACTCAATAAGCTTGCCAGACATGTAGGCTATGATGAAGGTTTACCTGTAGTCGTCGATCCTAAGATCCTGGATCCTAAGGCATTCATCGATACCGTCATCAATGACAGACTTCCGAATCCTTATATGCCGGACTCCCCGTTCCGTATCGCCATGGATACTTCGCAAAAGCTTCCTGTCCGATTCGGTGAAACATTAAAGGCCTATATCGCAAGAAAGGAAGATATCTCAAAACTCACCTATATCCCATTGGTATTTGCCGGATGGCTAAGATATCTTACAGGCATCAATGATAAGGGTGAAACATTTGAAATACCATCCGATCCAAGACTTGAAGAGATGAGATCCGTATTAGGTGAAGTACACTTAGGTGATCATATCGAAAAGGAAAGGATCTTACCGATATTAAAAGATGAATCCATATTCGGAGTAGACCTGGAAGAATACAAACTCTCCGATAAAGTTACCGGATACCTCAATGAAGAATTACAAGGTATCGGTGCGGTAAGAAAGACGTTAGAGAAGTATATGTAAAACCAACAAAACGGACAGCAATGTCCGTTTTCGCATGTTTTGGTTTTATTTGTTTCGAATGGCTGACTGGATGAAACAGATCTTCGTCCGTATGAGACTCTCTTCCTGTATAAAAAAGATTAAGGTGTTGAAAAACACCTTTTTGTATGTCTGATGCTTCTCATATAATAAAGGTGACGAAAAGATATATCAATATCATATAGATAAAATGCGGATTGCCTAAACAGGGAGGATGCATTATGATAGATAACACGAATGTTGCAAGGGAGGTATTTGCGCATGAATGATGATTACAGTAAAGCGAAAAGGATGGCTGACCGCAGTATCCGCCGTGCCGTTCTGCAAGGCAGATACCCGTATCTTTCCGACCTTGACTCGAAGCCCGGCATGAGCGATGTGCTTTCCTGCATCGACCTGGGCATAAAGGAGATCCCTTTGCAGCAGATCCGCGGCACGAAGACCAAGGGCAGACAGGGCGTCTTTTCCTATGACTTTCTGCCATGTGCGGAAAAAGACAGCGAATTTGCGATGAAGTGGAATGCGGTCTATCGCTACCAGAATGAGGAAGGCATCTCCGATCCGATCGAAGTCTATGAGTATCTCCATGATTTTTATGTGGAAGAGGGAAACAAGCGGGTCTCCGTATTAAAATATCTCGATTCGATCTCTGTGCGGGCAAGAGTCCGCCGTATCGTTCCGGATGCCAAGACCCTGGAAGAAAATCCTGTCTATAAAGAGTTCCTGGATTTCTATAAGCTCTGTCCGCTCTATGAGATCGATCTGCACGAAAAGAATGCCTATCGCAAGCTCATCCGTCTTCTGAAGAAACCGGAAGACAGGCCATGGGAGGAACAGGACGTCTCGCGCCTTCGTTCTTCCTTCTATATCTTTCAAAAGAATTACCTGAAGCTCGATTATGATCCCGACTATTGTGCGGATGCGTTCCTGCTGTATGTTTCGGCCTATGATTACGACAAGCTGTATTCACTTTCCGATCAGAAGCTCAGTGCACGGATCAAGGAACTCGACAAGGAACTGACGATCTTAGGAAAGGAAGAAAAGATCGAAGTCCTCCATAATCCGGTCAGTGAGAAGCAGCCGGTGATCGATCTCGATCCGCTGAACCTGCTTCCTTTGTTAAGCGAAGAGAAAAAACTGCGCATCGGTTTCATCTACGAAAATAAGATCGATGATTCCTTCATCGATTTTGACCAGGAATTAGGAAGACTGCAGGTACAGGCCGATCTGGAAGACAAGATCTTTACCGTAAAGTACGAAGGTGCCGGAAAGGATGAAGCATTGAAGGATGTGATCTCAGCTGCCACAAAAGAAAACGACGTCGTATTCACGACATCGCCTTTGCAGTTTGAAGAGACCTTCCGGGCTGCGATCAAAAACAAGGACGTCAGATATCTCAACCGTTCGGTCTATATGAAGCAGAACGCTGTGCGCACCTATGAAGTGAGGATGTATGAAGCGCAGTTCCTGTTAGGTCTGGTCGCTGCGATCTATGCGAAAGACCATCAGATCGGCTATATCGCCGATACGCCCAATTACGGATCGATCGCTTCGATCAACGCCTTTGCGATCGGTGCTTCCATGGTGGATCCGGAGGCCAAGGTGTGGCTCGGCTGGACGGAAAGCTTGGACAGAGACTGGCAGGATCAGATGCGCCGCATTGGCATATCGACCTTCTGCGGTCCGCAATATCCCGACTTCACAAGAGATGATCTGCAGTACGGTCTTTACGTATTGAATGAAAAAGGTGCGGTCAATATCGCCCAGCCTCTGATCAACTGGGGC
>JAEEGL011193267.1_pt1 | contig 10809 bp, 6 predicted proteins | sample 9134231 | NCBI WGS metagenome assembly JAEEGL01 (sample SAMN16246548, study PRJNA631951) | gut metagenome | biome: gut microbiome; feature: rumen; material: fiber-attached | host: Bos | place: Iran: Karaj | collected 2018-10
TCTCGACCGCCTTCATGAGGCCGGTGTTGCCCTCCTGGATGAGGTCGAGGAAGGAGAGGCCGCGGTTCATGTACTTCTTGACGATGGAGATCACGAGGCGGAGGTTGGCCTCGACCATCTCGGTGCGCGCCTTCTGGCCCTCGTGGAGGGCGGTGCGGAGGCGCTCGAACTCGGCGAGGAAGCGGTCCGGCGGCATGAGGAAGGTCTTCTCCATCTCGGCGACCTGCTCGGTAAGCTCCTCCAGCCGCGAGGTTTCCTTCTGGGTGCGGCGAGACTTGCGGCTGAGCTCGTCGATGGCGCGGAGGTTCTGGCGGTAGACGCGGTAGATCTTGTCGTCGGCCTCGGCGGCAATCGCCTCGATGGTCTTCTGCTTGAAGTGGAGGCAGAGCGAATCGGGGGAGAGGGTGATGGGGGGTGGCGGGGCCATCATGGGGCCGGTCATGGGGCCGGAGGAGCGCTCTCCGTCCTCGGATTCCTCCGTGAGCTTGCTGAACTCCGCGCGGATGTCGGCGAGCTCCTTGGTCCGGCGCTCGATGGCCTCCTTGCCCTTCGCGGCGTCCAGCGCGTGCTGCGCCTTCTCCAGACGCTCCTGGATGTCCACCAGCGCATCGCGCATCGCGGGGATCTGCTCCATGTAGAGCTCGCGGCTGTCAATGAGCTTGTCCGTCACGACACGGTCGAAGCGCTCCGTCCCCGCCACGATGCGCTCAAGCATGTCGATGTACATGCGCGGCGCGAAGCCGAAGCGGTTGAAGAGCGTGCGGACGCTCTTCTCGGACTCCTCGATGCGTTGGCAGATTTCGACCTCCTCCTCGCGGGAGAGCAGCGAGACCTGCCCCATCTGGTGCAGGTACATGCGGATCGGGTCGTCGAAGAAGTCGAGCTTCGTGCCGTGGACGGCGCGGCCGTTTTCGGTGTCGCTGAGGAATTTCTCGACCTCGGACGCCTCGATGACCGGGATGTCCATGCTCTTGAGCACGGAGAGGAAGGACTCTATGTCGGTGTCCTTGATGATGCTTTCGGGAAGGGTCTCGTGGAGGTCGTCGAAGGTGATGTAGCCCTGGGTTTCGTACAGCTTGACGAGCTCCTTGATCTTCTCGTTGCGCTCCTCGCGGCGCTCGCGGGCGGCGGCCTGGTCGATGTCGGTCGTCCCGGTCGCAAGGTCCACGGCGGAAATCGAGGTGTCGATGCCGAGAGCCTCCGTGAGCTCGGAGTCAAGGGTGACATCGGGGACGAATACGTCGTCGGGGTTCTGCAGGGCACCGTCCTCCAGGACGTCGTCCTCGTCGTCGGAACCGAACTCGTTTCCTATGCCGTCTTCGTCGATTTCGCCGAATTCGGACAGGTCCGGAATCTTCGTGCCCATGCCGTCCTCATCGTCGGTCAGGCCGTTTTCGTCATCAGCCAAGCTGTCTTCCTCGTCCTCGGCGACCGGTTCGAATTCGTTTCCTTCCTCGTCATCGTCGATGAAGTCATCAATGGAATCCGCTTCGTCGTCAAGCGTGTCCTTTTCGGGAATCGGCTTGGACGTAGGCTTCTGAGGCTTTGCGGCGGGCTTGGCCTCAGGTTTGGTTTCGGTCCTGGCGGCGGGCTTGGCCTCGGACTTGGAAGCAGGTTTGGCAGCAGGCTTCACCGTCGATTTGGTTTCTGCCTTGGCGGCGGGCTTGGCCGCAACCTTTGCGGCAGGCTTGGGTTCAGCCTTTGCAGCCGGTTTAGCCGTGGATTTCGCAACCGGTTTTGCGGTGGTTTTGACCGTTGGCTTGGAAGCGGGCTTGGCGGCAGGTTTGGTGGCGGCGGGTTTTGCCACAGGCTTGGCAGCCGGCTTTGCCGGGGACTTGACGACAGGTTTGGTGGCGGCCGATTTGGTGGCGGCGGGTTTTGCCGCAGGCTTGGCAGACGGCTTTGCAGGGGGCTTGGAAACAGGTTTTGCCGTTGGTTTGGCAACTGGTTTTGCCGCGGTTTTCGCAGCGGATTTGGCTACCGGTTTTGCGGCCGGTTTCGCCGCGGGCTTCGCCGCGGGCTTTGCGGCGGACTTGGCAGTTGACTTGGGCGCGGGCTTCGCGACCGGTTTCACTGCCGGTTTCATCACGGGCTTGGCAGCAGGTTTCGCAATGGGTTTGACAGCCGGCTTGGGGGTCGACTTTGCAGAAGGCTTGGCGGCAGGCTTTGCCGCGGTTTTTGCAGCAGGCTTTGCCGCGGGCTTTGCTACGGGTTTCGTTGTTGGCTTGGCGGCGGGTTTTGCGGCCGGCTTTGTTGCAGGCTTTGTTGCAGGCTTTGTTGCAGGCTTTGCGGCGGGTTTTGCCGCGGGTTTCGTTGTTGGCTTGGCGGCAGGTTTTACAGCCGGCTTTGCCGAAGGTTTTGCGGTCGGCTTTACCGCAGGTTTTGCGGCAGGTTTGGCTGCTGGCTTTGTCGCGGGCTTCGTAGCCGGTTTAGCGGCGGACTTCTTTTGGTCGGCCTTCGCGATTTCCGCCATGGCCTTGGCGACGGCCTTTGAAACGGCCCTCTCCGTGGCTCGCGTGGCGGCCTTTACAGCGGCTTTGGCGGCTTTCTGGCGAGCGGCATTCTCCGATTCAGCGCGCTTTTTCACCGCATTGGTCTTGGATGATGTGGATGACGAATTCGACTTTGCAGTTGCCATTTGTTGTTTCCCGAAATAGCGTGTATCTCCCTCTACTTAAAAGGGAAAAAGTCAAGGGAAGGATACATCTTTTACCGAATTTCGCTATTCGGCGTGTTTCGGGGACTCGCCGCGGCAGAGCCAGTAGGCGAGGTTCGATACTTCCGGCTTGCTGTCGCCGGCGGGAACGGTGGGGCGCTCCGCCGTGATGTGCCCGTCCAGGAAAACGACCATGCCGATGGGATTGCCCTTCTTCCCGTGGTAGGTGCCCAGCACGGAGGCCTTCTTGCCGTCGGGGGCGTCCCCGGGGACATGGAGTACGCAGTTGTGCCCGATGGCGAAGTCGGAGGTGCGCGCGGAGTGCCCGTCGTGCTCCGCGAACAGAAGCAGGTTGGCGGACTCCGGAGTGAAGCCCTTGAAGCCGCGGTTGCTGTTGTCCATGTTGCCGCAGATGGTCTCCGTGCCGGTTCCGATGCGGGAGAGGCGACGAGGATCATCCCAGCGGTGGTCCTTGCAGCCCTCGTAGTGGAAGAACTCGTTCATCACGTAGGTGCTGAAGCCCTTGCGCTCGCCGAAGGCCTTGAACGCGTCGGCTTTCAGGGCCTCGGGGCAGACGTAGATGCCAAGGTCGCCGCTCGTGTAGGCGAACAGCGTGCCGTTGGTGATGGCGAACATGGCGCGCTTGGCGTTGAACGACTCTCCGACCTTCCAGCCGTCCTCCATGTGGGAGAGCTGCTCCTGACGCTGCTTGGCATTGTAGCCCTGGATCGAACCCTTGCGGATCCAGGAGACCCAGCCGCGGCGCTCGTGGTAGATGCCCGTATGGTCGCGGACCTCGAAGGAGCCGGCACGCGGAAGTTTCCCGTCCTTGTCGTTGGCGTGGTTGACCGCCGCGGCATGGAGGTTCTTGAGGTTGTTGCGACAAGTCGTCTCGCGCGAGGTTCTGAGGGCGTCGCCGCTGAGCGGTACGACGATTCCCGCGAGAATGCCGATGATGGCGATGACGACGAGCATTTCGATGAGAGTGAAGCCTTTTTTCATGTCAGTGGGTCTTTCTGGGTTGCCGCCTATTCTACAACCAAGGGTTGTCGCTGTCACCTAAATAGAGACAGACGGAGTATCCCATGGAGTTCCAGCCGTTTTCAAGGCGCACGAGAATCCGGTTCCGGCCCTGGCGGAAATGGACCTTCCGGAAGCCTTCGTTGATGGACCACTGCTTGAGCTCGTTGGAGCTGTTCCAGACGTGCATGTCGTTGATCCAGATGTCGGAGCGGTCGTCGGAGCCGGTGGCGAGCCACAGGTCGCAGTCCCGGTCGAAGAACGCCTCCGTGTATCCGTACCAGATGGTGTAGGGCGGGTCGCCGGGGGGCTGGAGCATCGACTGGTAGCGCCCCTTGGCCCCGCTCCAGTCCTTCTTGTCCGGGTTGTTGTTGGTCTGGATGAACTGCCAGTGGATCTTCTCCCCGTTGCGCCCGATGTAGGCGGCGTTGAGGTCGACGGTGGACTCCGGCGCGAACTTGCGGGTGAGGTTGACGCGGTTGGGGTTGTCGAAGGGGCCGATGACGTACCAGGACGAGAGGTAGACCCAGCGGGCGGGGACGCCCGACTCGCCGGAGAGGTCGATGACGTTGCCGGGCACGATGCCGGGGTCGGTGTCGTTCAGCGTGGGAACGTCGCCGGGCTGGGGCGTGCGCGCCTTGTTCTCGGCGAGGAGCTTCTGGATTTTCTCCTTCATCTCCTCCTTCTTGGCGCTGTCCTGCATGGCCTGGTCGACGGCCTTCATGAGGTCGGAGAGGTCCTTGGCCTTCTCGGAGGTCTCGGCGGCGGCGGTCCGGAGCTGCTCCGCGAAGAACGCCTTGTCCACCATGTTCTGGACCTCCTCGGAGACCTGCTGCGGGGCGGTGGCGACGGCCTGCTGCTCGGGCGGCGGCGGGGGCTGCTCCTTCTCGAAGTCGAGCGCGAACTTCTGGAGCTCCATCGGCGCGTCCGGGGCGTGGGCCATCTCCTCGCCGGAACGGACGATCTCGACGGCGGAGTCCAGCATGGCGAGCGTGGTGTCGACCATGCGCTCCGCCTCGTGCACCGTCTCGACCTGCTCCTGCTTCTGGGCGTCGAATTCGCGCTGGTTGCGCGGAGTGTCGCGCAGGACCTTGGCATCGAGCTCGCGGCGGATGGCCTGGGCGACGTCGGTGAGCTTCTCGGCGGTGTTGAAGTCCGTCTTCGTCTGCATCGCAAGCTCCAGCGCCTTGATGTCCTTGTAGGACTCGGTGATGCGCCTTTCAAGCTCGCGCGCCTGCTCGTAGGCGTCGACAAGGTCGAGGGCGGCGAAGTCCGCGACGGTGATGTCCTGCGGCTTGAAGTCCTTCTGGAAGAGGGGTTCGCGCTGGAGCTGCTCGAGTTTGGCGAACTCCTTGAGAAGCTCGACCTTCTTGCGGAGCTCCTCCTGGAGCGTTTTGTTCTCGTCCTGCGCCTCCGGGGTGCGGACGGGCGCGGTCGCGATCACCTCGCGCAGTTCGGCCTGGAACTTCCGCGCCTCGACGAGCTGTGCCTCGGCCTTGCGGATCTGGTCCTCGCGCATCTCGATGTTGCGGCGGTCCGATTTCGCGCTGTTCTCGTTGCGCTCGGCGTTGCGGCGGTCGTCGGCGAGGCGGCGCTCGGCCTGCTTGCGCCCGGACTCGGCCTTCCGCGCGGCGCCTTCCGCGGCGCGAAGCGCGGCGGCGGCCTCCTGGACGGCCTTCTGCGCCGCGACGACTTCCGGATTCGGCGCGGCCATGGAGACCGTGCCGCACAGGAGCGCCACGGCGGGAAGAACGGAGAAGAGGTGTCTTGCAATTGTCTTCACGGTCTCCTCCTACTTTCCGGCCGCGGGACGCGACCTGGCGGCGGCGAGCTTCGCGTTGGCCTCCTCCAGCGCCTTGCGGGCCTTCTGCACCTCGGCCTTCATCGAATTCTCCTCGCGGACCGCGGCGGCGAGAATCTTCTCGTCCTCCTTCTCGGCCTTGCGCAGGCGCTTCGCCTCGGCCTCGTGCTGCGCGAGCTGCGCCTCGAGCTTCGCCTTCTCGCTCGTCGCCCAGTCGCGACGCCCCTCCTGGTCGGCGATGCGCTTGGCGGCTTCCGGGAAGCGGGAGAGGTTCCAGACGCTGCCCTCCAGGTTGCGGTGGGTCTCGGTCTGCTTCTGGTTGGCCTTGAGCTGGAGCTCGCGGACCTCCTCGGTCTTCTCGGCCGTCTGCGGAAGCCCGATGAGCCGGGATTCGTTGACGATGCGGTCGAGCGTGTTCTGCGCGTCCGCCTGGCTGACCTGGATGCGGTCGTAGGCCGGGTAGAAGACGGCGTTCAGGTCCTCCTTCATCGCCGTCTGGGAGGTCTCGGGGTCGGATTCGGCCGACTTCATCTTCTCGGCGAGCGGTCCGGCCGCCTCGGCGACTTTCCGCTGGTCGTCGAGGGCGCGGTCCTGGAAGGCGAGCGTCCGGTCGAAGAGCTGCTGGACCAGATCGTCCTCCTGCGCCTGCCGCGCCTCCTCCTGCGCGAACTCGTCGAAGGTCTTCGCGAACTCGTTCTTCAGGACGTCCATGTTGTGGAGGATGATCTGAAGGTCGGTGAGCTGCTTGAGGAGCTCGTTGAAGCGGACGCTCTCGATGCTCTCCGCGAGCTGCTCGTAGACCTCCTCATCGAGGTCCGCCACCGGCTTCTCGGCCACTTCCTCCTCGCGCTCCTCGACGATCTGCCGGTAGCCGAAGTAGCCGACCACGGCGATGAGGGCGGCGTGCAGCAGGAAGGACGGGAGCCACCAGAGGACGGTGCGGATCTTCTGGCGCCGTTCGCGCGCCCGGACATCGTCCGCATGGAGCTGTTTCGAGGACATGGCGCGCCTATTTCTGCTGGTTGCGGAGGGTGTCCAGCCCCAGGGCTGTGTTGATGCCGACGACCGTAAGCCCCTCGCCCTGGCAGGTGTCCAGCACCTGGACGATGAGGCGGAACGGGGCGTTGATGTCGCCGTTGATGCGGATGCGGCGGCCGGGCTTCTCCTCGGCGGCCTTGCGGAGGCTGGAGCGAAGCCCCTCCGAACCGACCGGCACCCCGTTGACGTAGAACACCGGCTCGGAGAGGTCGGCGGTGCGGGGGGCGAGGACGGAGACAGTGACGAGGTCGGGCGCGGCCTTCACCTCGTGGGTGGCGTTCGCCTTGGGAAGCTCGATCGGCAGCTCCTTCTCGATCTTCTTCATCTGCGAGGAGACGAGGAAGAAGATGAGCAGCAGGAACACGCAGTCGATCAGCGAGGTGAGCTGGATGTCGAGGGGCTCTTCGGGCTCTTGCTTGATGGCCATGGAACGGACCTTTCGTTCGGGACGCCTAGTGCTGCTTCTTGATGAAGAGGTTGTTCACAAGGTCCGAAATCTCCTCCTCCAGGATGACCGCATAGAGGGCGAGCCGGTTCTTGAAGTAGTTGTAGATGAGCAGGGCCGGCATCGCGAGGGCGAGGCCGACGACCGTCGTGACAAGCGCCAGGTTGATGGAGTCTGCGAGGATGGCGGGATTGCCCATGTCGCCGACGGCGGCGACGCGGCCGAAGGCGTCCCGCAGGCCCAGCACCGTACCGAAGAGCCCGAGCATCGGCGCCACGGTGGCGACGATGGCGATGAGGGTGGACTTGCGCGCCTCGAGACGCAGTTCGCGCCCGGCCTTGTCCTCGGCGAAGAGCTTGACCTCCTGGTAGTCGCCGTTGGCGCGGTGCTCGAGAATCGTCTCGGTGACGCGCGCGAGCATCGAATTGCTGCTCGCGCACTTGTCCTCGATTTCGTCGAACTTGCCCTGGTGCCACAGGTCGATGACGTCGCGAGAAAAGCCGTTCGGGACGACGCGCCGGCGCGTGAGGTTGGCAAGGCGCTCCAAGACGCATCCGAGGCCGAGCACGGAGAGGATGGCGAACCCAATGCCGCAGGTCCTCCCGAGATCCTTGAAGAACTTGATGACGTTGTCCCAGTTGTCCTTCGGGGCCTCCTCGGCGGGGAGCGCGCCGTCCGCGGCCAGCAGGTCGTTAATCGTGGCCTCGGACTCCTGGGATTCCTCGGCGGCGGCTACGGCATTTGTGTCGGCCGGTGCGGCCGCGTCCTGCGCCCGGAGGGGCTGGACTGCTGCGAGACCGAGAAGAAGAAAGACGAACACGGGGCGAATCATGGATGGGGACTCCTTGACGAGGTTGCTCCGCCTGGCTTGTGGACCATTGGGGCGGTCGGAAAATAGTAGCAGACCCGCCCGGCCGTGACAACAGGAAATGAATACAGGCGTCCACTGCGTATCGATGTATGCAGTCCGGTTTTCTTCCCGCTGGACACATCGCGCGCCAGATGCTAGAGTTTCGGGACGCCGCATCCGAAGGGGACGCGGCAAAACGCATCGAGACTTCAGGAACCGCACATGGACACCCGCATTACCCAGGACATCCGCTACATCGGCGTCAATGACCACGACATCGACCTCTTCGAGGGACAGTACGCCGTCCCCAACGGCATGGCCTACAACTCCTACGCCATCCTCGACGAGAAGACCGCCGTGATGGACACCGTGGACGCCCGCTTCCGCCACGAATGGCTGGACGCGATGGAGAAGGCCCTGGGCGGGCGCGCCCCGGACTACCTCGTCGTGCAGCACATGGAGCCGGACCACTCCGCCAACATCGCCGCCTTCATGGAGGCGTACCCTAAGGCCGTGCTCGTCTCGTCCACCAAGGCGTTCGCCATGATGCAGAACTTTTTCGGCACGGCCTGGGAGGACCGCCGGATCGTCATCAAGGAAGGCGACACGCTGGCGCTCGGCCGCCACACGTTGTCGTTCGTCGCGGCCCCGATGGTGCACTGGCCCGAGGTGATGGTCACCTACGACGCCGCGGACAAGATGCTGTTCTCGGCAGACGGCTTCGGCAAGTTCGGCGCGCTCGACGTCGAGGAGGAATGGGACTGCGAGGCCCGCCGCTACTACATCGGCATCGTCGGCAAGTACGGCGCGCAGGTGCAGGCGCTGCTGAAGAAGGCCGCCGGGCTCGACATCCAGACGATCTGCCCGCTGCACGGCCCCGTCCTCTCGGGCGGCGCCCTCGCCAACGCCCTCGCCAAATACCAGACTTGGAGCACCTACGGCGTCGAGAGCGAGGGCGTGCTCGTCGCGTACACCTCGGTCTACGGCCACACGAAGGAGGCCGTGCTGCGCTTCGCGGAGCTGCTCAAGGCGAAAGGCTGCCCGAAGGTCGTCGTGACGGACCTCGCCCGCGACGACATGGCGGAGGCCGTGGAGGACGCCTTCCGCTATGGCAAGGTCGTTCTGGCGACGACGACGTACAACGCCGAGATCTTCCCGTTCATGCGCACGTTCATCACGCACCTCGTGGAGCGCAACTTCCAGAACCGCACTGTCGGTTTCATCGAGAACGGCTCCTGGGCGCCCCTCGCCGCAAAGGTCATGAAGGGGATGTTCGAGAAGTCGAGGAATCTCCGCTTTGCGGAGACGACGGTCCACATCCAGTCCGCGCTCTCCGACGCCTCGCGCGCCGAGCTCGAGGCGCTTGCGTCCGAGCTCTGCGAGGAGTACCTGGCGCGCGCGGACGCCTCGACGCCCAAGAGCGACCCGAAGGCGCTCTTCGCCATCGGCTACGGCCTCTACGTCGCGACGACGAAGGACGAGCGCGGCAAGGACAACGGCTTCGTCGTGAACGCCGTCACGCAGGTGACCGACTCGCCCAGCCGCATCGCCGTCACGGTGAACAAGCTCAACTACTCGCACCACGTCATCCAGAAGACCGGCATCCTGAACGTCAACTGCCTCTCGGAGGACGCGCCGTTCGAGCTCTTCCAGCGCTTCGGCTTCCAGAGCGGGCGGACGGTCGACAAGTTCGAGGGCCTGGAGGGCGTCTCGCGCACGGCGAACGGGCTGGCGGTGCTGCCGCGCCACGTCAACGCCGTCCTCTCGCTCAAGGTCGAGCAGTACCTGGACCTCGGCACGCACGGGATGTTCGTCTGCTCGGTGGCGGAGAGCCGCGTGCTCTCGTCCGCCCCGACCATGACCTACGCGTACTACCACGCCAACGTCAAGCCGAAGCCCGAGGCCAAGGGCCGCAAGGGCTGGGTCTGCAAGATCTGCGGCTACGTCTACGAGGGCGAGACCCTGCCCGACGACTTCGTCTGCCCGCTCTGCAAGCACGGAGCCGCCGACTTCGAGCCGCTCTCGTAGGGCGCCGCCCGGCCCCGCTTCGGCAGCGGCCGCGTCGGCCGCCGCCCGTTTCCATCCCCACCCACGAAACCAGAAGGAACCCGCATGAAAACGTCCCGCCCGCTTGTCGCGCTTCTCCTCACGGGAGGCCTCGCCACGGCCGCCACCGACCTCGTCTCCAACGTGAAGCTGGAGGCCCGCAACGACGCCGGAAACGGCCCCGCCGACTGGGGCGTGGGCGGCGCCGTGCGCTGGGCCGCCGACGAGACCGGCAACCACTTCCTGCGCATCGTCTGCGCCGAGCCCGGCAAGATGGCGATGCTCTACCGCGAGTTCGACCTGCCGGAGGGCACCGTCAAGATCGCCGTCTCCTTCAGGGCGCGGGTCTCGGGCCTGGTGGCCGGCGAGCAGCCGTGGTTCGACGCGCGCCTCATCCACAAGCTCCGCACGCCCGAGGGCGACCGCGACGTCGCGCCCGTCTTCTTCAACCGCGACACCGACGGCTGGGTGCCGCGCGAGACGGTGTTCGACGTGCCGGCCGGCGCGACGAAGTACATCTTCATGCCGTCGCTCTTCCAGGCGAAGGCCGGTACGTTCGACCTCGACGACATCCGCGTCACGGCGCTCAAGGAGGACGAAAGCGTCCCCTCGACGCTGCCGCAGGCGAAGGCGCCGCGCCCCTTCCCGACATGCGAGCTGAAGCCGCTCGCCGACGCCGACACGCCGGTGGTCGACGGCCCGCAGCTCCGCACGCGCGACGGCCGCGAGCTCTGGCTCCAGGGCGTCGCGATCCCCAGCCTCGAATGGATGGTCTCCGGCGACCACATGGAGGAGTCCTTCGCCCACGCCATCGCGGACTGGCGCGCCAACGTCATCCGCCTCCCGCTGAAGAGCCTCTACTGGTTCGGCGAGGCCGACAAGGACTTCAACCGCCGCTCGGACGGCGGCGCGGGCTACCGCGCGCTCGTCGACCGCCTCGTCGACTACGCGAA
>JAEEGL011842463.1_pt1 | contig 10809 bp, 4 predicted proteins | sample 9134231 | NCBI WGS metagenome assembly JAEEGL01 (sample SAMN16246548, study PRJNA631951) | gut metagenome | biome: gut microbiome; feature: rumen; material: fiber-attached | host: Bos | place: Iran: Karaj | collected 2018-10
CGGATGTAGCGGCCGACCTCCTCGCCCACTTCGTCGAGAGCCTTGCGCATGATGCGGAAGTTTTCCTGGGTGGCCACGGTGCCGCCGAAGCCTTCGGTGGTGGCGCCGTAGGGCACATAGTCGAGCAGCGACTGGCCGGTGGTGCGGATCACGGCGATGATGTCGGCACCCTGGCGGGCGCCGGCCTGAGCCTGGACCACATCCTCGTAGATGTTACCTGTGGCCACGATGATGTAGAGGTAGGGCTTGCTGCCCTCGCCGATGGTGGCGATGTATTTTTCGCGGCGGAGACGGTTGGCGCGCACGCGCTCGATGGTGGCATTGATGACGGGTTCCAGGGCCTTGTCGATGTCGGCCTTCGGGTGCACAGGCAGCTTGGTGATATCCAGGTTGCCGGCGCTGATGGCTTCGGCGATTTCCTGGGGTTTCTTGCCTGTCTCCACCATGGCATTGCCCACATAGAACATCACGCCCTCGCCAAGGACGCCGTTGCTTCTCAGGTGGTCCACCACGACGTTGGGCATAGGCACCTCGTTCTCGTCGATGTTGTCGATGCCCAGGAAGCGGCACAGGGTGCGTTCCACAGCCACAGTGGTGTAATCTTCCACGAAATCCTGCACCTGTCCGGCGATTTTTCTAGCCACCGAACGAGCATGCTCAACTTCCGTAAAATCAAGTCCTACTTTACTTTTCTGCATTGTTGTTTTTATTGTTTGTTTATTGTTTTTACACTCTGATTTGAACTGCAAAGATACAACTTTTTTTATAATTATAAACAAAAAAGTTTTGGACCCCCATTTCAACCCTCTAGTACAGCACCTTACAACATTATTCCGGGAAAGACACTATTCACCCAACTAGCACTCAAGTAGCACTCAGGTAGCACTCAAGTAGCACATTCGGGTAATTCGCCCCCAATTGACCTGCGCCAGCAAATTAGTTAAATTAGAATAATTCGCCGTTAAAAAAAATCCCCTCCGGGGAGGGGATTATGAAATGGGGTTGTGGTTATTCCAGACCTTTCAGCTGATACCAGCCTTCGACCTTTGCCAGGTTGGTACAGCCACGGAAGGCCGACTCGTAGATGGCGTCTACGGTGCCGGGAATCATGACGCGCAGGAGGCCGGTGTTGTTCTCGAAGGCCGAGGGACCTATGGAGACGACGACGTAGATGACGCCCTCGATGCGGATGAGCGGCGGGATGACGAGCAGGCCGCGGCAGGGGCCGGTATAGCCTGTGACGCAGGCCGTTTGTGTGTTGCAGTCGACGGCATAGTTGAGCATCTGTCCGGAGGGTGTTTCGAAGATATAGTTGGCCTGCTGGAACTGGGCGGTGTAGGTGGCGTTGCCGGCGACGGTGACGGTGCGTGGGTTGAGGGTGCTGCCGTCGGACCACTGGAGGAACTGGTAGCCGCAGTTGGCCGAGGCCGCGAGGGTGACCTCCTGGCCTGCATCGAATCTGCCGCCGCCGCTGACGGTACCTTTGGCGGCATCGTCGGCCGTAGCGGTGATTTCGAATTCACCCACATGCGAGGGGTTGATGGTGAGGTGGAGGGTGACGGTGCTGTCGCATCCGGCGGCATTGGTGAGGAGGTGGGTGGGGGTGGAGGTCGACTGGTGGTAGGTGTGTCCGTACCAGGTGAAGTGGTCGAACTCCACGGCCGTGGTGTCGCCGGCCGAGGTGTAGTTGAGGTGGACGTTGATGGTGACGATGGAGTCGGCCCCGAGGTGGTTCTGTAGGGTGACCGTCTGGGAGCCAGCCGCGGTGATGGTCAATCCGTTCCAGATGAAGGGGAACTTGTTGTTGCAGACGCTGGTGTCGACGGTGGTATAGACGGTGGTGGGGGCGAAGGAGGCGGTGAAGGTGGTGTCGTGAGTGACGGTGAGCGAGCGCGGATTGTCGTGGTTGCCGTCGTTCCACTGGACGAAGTGGTAGCCCACGTTGGCCGTAGCAGTGAGGGTGGCAGTTGCGCCGTCGGTATAGGTGCCACCGCCGGAGACGGTGCCCATAGTCTCATCGGCAGAAGTGACTGTCACGGTGCGCGGGCAGCCGGACGCCTCTTGTATGTTATTGAAGTCGCTCCAGCCGGCGGCATTCCGGTAGGCAGACACCTTACCGCAGGGGACAAATAACGTGCAATTCGGACGGAAGTCATATTCACTCGGATTGCCAGTGTGGAAGACATTGTCATTCAACGTGGGAGGTGTCTCCGATAGCAATGTTATCGACTCGAGTGCTTCACAATTGACAAACGAATAGCCTTCAATCTCAGAAAGCCCGCTGCCAAATGTAATCGATTGTAAACCGCCATCATAGTAGAACGCCTCTGCATGGATGGTGGTGACGTTGTTGGGGATAACAATAGAGGTCAGCGTGTGATGCTGTCTGAATGCCGAATAGCCTATTTCTGTTACCTCCTCAGGAATCACAGTGTTTTTGCACCCCAATATCAGAATATCGTCTGTAGTATGGATAACTGCGTTGCAATTATTGCGACTATCATAATTGGGATTCCCCTGAGCGACCGTTATGGAAGCCAGGTCATCACATCCCGCAAAGGCACTACCATCTATGCCAAGTACATTCTCGCTTATCACTACCGAACTAAAACCGTTGGCATAATGGAACGCTTCTTCCATGATATCACCACCGCATTCTAGGTAAAGCGTCGAAGAAGAGAATGTACAATTCAAGAAAGATCCTCGACGGATGAACATGATGTTTTCCGGAATCGTTGAGAGATTGACACTACAATGACTGAAAGCATTGTCTCCGATGCTGGTCACCGTACTGGGTAAGGTCGTGGTATTGCAGCCTCGGATAATTTCATTTGTGGAAGTTTTTATCAAGGCGTTGCAGTTATCACGGCTGTCGTAGGTAGTGTTTGCCGGGTCGACGACAATGGATGTGATGTGTTCGCAGAAGTCGAAAGCACCATTTTCAATGTTAGACACACCACTTCCGATATGTACCGATGTGAGAGGCGTATTGAAGAATGCCACACCGATATATGTAACTGAATTAGGGATAACAACAGAAGAGAGTGTAGCCTCGGGATTCCAATCCGAGCTAAATGCGCCATAAGCGATGGTATCCACAGGATAGTCGACACCGCCAACTGTGATATGGTCAGGTATCACCAAATCCCCTGTGCAAGTGCCAGTGTAGCCCGTCAGGGTAGCGGTACCCTCGGGACAGTTGAGGTTGTAGACAAGCGTCTGGCCGGTACTGCACACCTGTTCGATGCCAGTGGTGGAAGATAATGCCTCAAACTCTGCTGTGAGGGCAGTATCCTTTGTAACGATGAAGCTAACGGGATTATCGGTAGAAACTGGAGTGCTATTGGAATTCCATTGCACGAAGTGGTAGCCGCAGTTGGGGGTGGCGGTCAGCGTGACGGTGGATCCGTCAATGTAGGTACCCTCATTACCTTCCACGGTGCCCATCGACGGGTCGTCAATATCGACGGTGACGGTGCGCGGACATCCGACAACCTCCTGAATATTATCAAAATCACTCCAGCCGTCAACGTTCCGATAAGCTGAAACCTTACCGCAGGGGACATTTATAACGGCGGTTGATGGAACCTCAATGAATGTGCTCCACGAAACCGCAGGAGGATTCTCGGCCATACATGTGATAGATTGAAGCGATCTACAATCATCAAAGAGCATAAATTCTAACTCATTGATTGTATTTGGAATAACTACAGATTGCATACTTAAGCAGTAGTAAAAGGCTGAATGTCCAATGCTAGTCACCGATTGGGGAATAATCATTGATGTCAACCCAGAACCAGAAAAGGCATACTCACCGATGGTTGTGACAGAGGAGGGTATTTCGATAGAAGTAAGATTGGTTTGACCGTCGAACGCGCTTGCCCCAATTGCAGTTACTGATGTAGGAATAACTGTGGTTTGGCATCCTTGGACAAGGGTGTTTGTGGTGGTCTTAATGATAGCATTGCAGTTGTTCCGACTGTCATAAACAGGATTATCCGCATCCACAGTGATAGTTGTCAAACCACTACATCTATCAAAATCTTGGGAGATCGAAGTTAATGTAGCAGGAATATGCAAAGAAGTCATACTACGACACTCGTAGAATGTATTACCAAAAAGTTCGGTCAAACTCGATGGAATAACAATAGAGCCTAAATTGTAACAGAAACTAAATGCGTATCTACCTAATTCCGTCAACGAATTGGAAAGTGTTACCGTTGTGATGTTGTGACAATCACGGAAGGCTTGTATTCCTATTGTAGTGATGGAATTAGGAATGGTAAGAGCACCAGTCAGTCCTGAACAATCTTTGAATGCATCTCCGCCAATGGCGGTGACAGAGAATTCGATGCCGTTGACGATGATGGATTCGGGGATAGCAAGGGAGCCTGTGCAATTGTCAGCGTGGCCGGTGATGGTGGCGGTGCGGCTGGAGCAGTCGACAGAATAGATTAGTGTCTGCCCGGTGCTGCATTCCTGCTGGATGCCAGTGGTGGCCACCGCCTCGAAGAGGGCGGTGAGGGTGGTGTCCTGTGTGACGATGAAGGAGATGGAATTATCGGTAGAAACCGGCGTGTCACTGGAAGTCCACTGCACAAATCGGTAGCCGCAGTTGGGGGTGGCGGTGAGGGTGGCTGTTGCGCCGCTATTGTATTCGCCCCCACCCTCAACGGTGCCCATCGACGGGTCGTCGACGGTGACGGTGACGGTGTGGGTGCAGGTGGATGCCTCCTGGATGTGGGTGAAGTTGCTCCAACGGTTGGCGGCCTGGTAGGCGGCGACGGAGTTGCAGGGGACAGTGACGGGAATATCCGTAGGGCAGTTGGCGAAAGCATTGGCGCCGAGGGTTGGAGGGGTGGCACTATGGACAACGATGGATTGCAACCGCGCGCAAAAACGGAAAGCGAGGACATCGATGCTGCTGACGGCACTGCCGATGGTGAGACTGGTAATGCCGTTGCAGAAGAAGAATGCGTATTCTGAGATGGAGGTAACGGTATTGGGAATGGTGACGTTGCCCGTCAGACCAACACAGTTGAAGAATGCATTGGCACCGATTTTTGTGACAGTGTAATCGTTTCCGCAATAAGAGACAATGGAAGGAATGGAAAGCTCTCCCGTGGGCTTAGGGGTATTTACATAATAAGGATTTTTTTTCGTTTCGGGCACCACCGTTGCGGTATGATTTGTTTGGTTGAGACGGTACCAGAGGCCATTGATGAGGACCGTATCCGTCGCCTTGAAGAGGGCGGTGAGGGCGGTGTCGTGGGTAACAGTAAGGTCGAAGCTTGCGTCGGTGCTGACGGTCTCATCGTTGGTGTTCTTCCAACGGACGAAGCGGTGGAAGCAAGCGGGGGTGGCGGTGAGGGTGGCAGTTGCGCCGGGGGTATAGGTGCCGCCACCGGTGACGGTGCCCATAGCCTCATCGGCAGAAGTGGCTGTTACGGTGCGCGGGCAGGTGGATGCCTCCTGGATGTGGGAGAAGCTGCTCCAACCGTTGGTGGCCTGGTAGGCGGCGACGGAGTTGCAGGGGACAGTGACGGGAATATCCGTAGGACACTGGTGGAAGACATTGCTCCCGAGGGTTGGGGGCGTGGCACACTGGACAACGATAGATTCCAACCCCGTACAACTACGGAAAGCAGCATCATCGATGTTGGTGACAGCGTTGCCGATGGTGAGGCTGGTGATGTGGTTGCAATAGTAGAAAGCACCATCGCGGATGCGTCGAACGGAATTGGGGATAACAAGACTGCCGCTGAAGCCGGTACACTCTTCGAAAGCATTTCGCCCGATGTTGACAACGGAACCGGGGATGACAAGGGTGCCGGAGAGGCCGGTACACTTGCTGAAAGTACCATCGTCGATGTTCGAAATGGAATTGGGGAGAGTGAGGGAGCTAAAGCCGCTGCAACGATTGAAAGCGCTCTTACCCAGCGAGACAATGGATTCGGGGAGGTTGAGAGGACCAGTGAGGCCGGTGCATTTATAGAAAGCATTCATTCCGATGGAAATGACGGTATTGGGAATGACGAGTGTACCCGTCAGGTCGCTGCAACTATAGAAAGCATTGGCGTCTATGGCAGTGACTGCGTAATCGTTGTTGCAATAAGTGACCGAGGAAGGGATAACGAGTGTTCCGGTGGGCTTATGGTCTGTTTCATAATAGGGGGAAGAATTCTTCTCGGGCACCACCTTGGCGGTAGAATGCTCTTGGTCGAGACTATACCAGAGTCCATCGATAAGGACCCTGTCCGCAGCCTCGAAGACGGCGGTGAGGGAGGTGTCGCGAGTGACGACGATGGTGAATTCGGCATCGGTGCTCACCTCGTCGCCGTCGACATTAATCCAATGGACAAAGCGGTAGCCGCATTTGGGTGTTGCTGTGAGGGTGGGTTCGGCCCAATAGAGATAGTAGCCGTTGCCGCCCTCGGTGGAGCCCATCTCGGGGTCGTTGGCGGAGACAGTAACAGTGAAGCAGTCATCCTCATTCTGAATATTGGTGAAGCTGCTCCAGACACTAGCAGAGAGATAGTCGGAGACGGTGCCGCAGGGGACATAGAGGGGAATATTGTGGGGGAGGCCTAGAAAAACATTGCTGCCTAATGTTGGAGGATTGGATGGCAATAGATGAACTTCTGTCAGATGGTTGCAGCCGGCGAAAGCTTCGTTTCCGATGCTGGTCACCGAGTTGCCGATGGTCACCGATGTCAGGTTGTGGCAACCGAAGAAAGACTTGTTCCCGATGCTGGTCACCGAGTTGCCGATGGTCAACGATGTCAGACCGACGCAGGCGATGAAAGTCTCGTTTCCGATGCTGGTCACCGAGTTACCGATGGTTACCGATGTCAGACTATAGCAATGTTCGAAAGCATTATTGCCTATGCTGATCACCGAGTTCGGGATGGTCACCGATTCGAGGGAGAGGCAGTGCCCGAAAGCTTCGTTTCCGATGCTGGTCACCGAATTACCGATGGTCAACGATTCCATGACATCGCAGCTACGGAAAGCAGAATTGCCTATGGAGGTGACGCTTTCGGGGATGACGATGGAGGAGATGTTCTGGCAGTAGGCGAAAGCGCTGTCGCCGATGGCGGTGACATTGAAGGTCTGGTTTCCGTACCCAACGCTTGCCGGGATGGTAATGTCGCCCGAGGGGCAGGAATGGTTGGAGTAAAGAGGGGAGGTAATCTGTTGCGGAACGGACAGTTCCGGCACCACGGTAGCAGAATGGTTGTCGCAGTCGAGCAAGTACCAAAGGGAGCCTATCTTGACCTTTTCCGATTCCCCCCGGATGTCGGTAAAATCGCCCCAACCACTGTAGTTTAAGAGAGAGCCGCAAGGAACATAGACGGGGACATCGTCAAGCTCATAAAAAGCAGTGCTGTTTAATGTTGGAGGATTGGCAGATCTGAAATGAATCTCTTCCAGGGCAGTGCAATAAGCGAAAGCTCCATCACTGATGTCGATTACCGAGCTACCGATGGTCAACGATGTTATGCCAGAACATTCAAAGAAAGCGTTATATGCAATATAGTTAACACTATTGGGGATAATAACAGAAGTGATATCAATGCAATTTTCAAACGCTCTGGGTTCAATATCAGTAACCGGATAGCTGACACCCTGATGCGTGATGGATGCCGGGATAACAAGGTCTCCGACTGGCATATTAAACCCATTCCAAGTCTCATTGGCAGGAGCACAGATTGAAACACGATCTTCATAAAAACGATTGTAATAAATCGTGTTGCCTTCATACTCCACCGAGCCGGTACAGTCATAGTCCTGCGCACACACGCTCTGCGAAAAAAACATTGCCCCAACCAGGGCCATCAAAAGAGTAATTCTATGTTTCATAAATTATTAATACAATATATATAATAAAAAAGACTTGCAAAGTTACGATTTTTTTTAACATTAACATAAAAAAAAACCGCAAAATTTTCATTTTGCGGTAGTGCTGTCGGTATCGGAAGAGGACGAGGTGTCGGTGCTGTCGGTGGCGGCGGACTCGACCTTGGTGTCGGTGTCGTCCTTTTTCTTTTTCTTCTTCGGCATCAGGATGTCGCTCAACGAGTGGTTGCGGTCGAACTTGCTGAAGTCCACGCAGCCGGCGATGCCGCTGATGTGGCCGGTCTCGGTGTACTGCCACAGGGTGTAGCGCACGGAGGGCGTGCGGCGGTAGTTGGCGATGAAGATATGGTACTTGCGGTATTTCTTGCCGGAGAAGTGAAGCTTGTAAACCTTCTCGCTGGTGTATATCATGGGCTTCACGCCATATTCCTTCTCCATGAGCTCGAGGAGCTTGTCGACACGCTCCATATAGAGGCGCCCCGAATGGTGGCCCTCGATGTCGAGCACGGGGATGAGGTCCTGCTCGCTCTTCTTTACCATCTTGCGCATGTTGGCCATCTGCTGGTAGGCCGTGGTCTTGCTGCTGTAGAGGTGGTAGCTGCCCACGAGGAGGCCCGCCTTCTTGGCCTTGGAGATATTGGTCTTATAGTAGGGGTCCTGTATCGAGGTGCCCTCCGTGGCCTTGATATAGACAAACTTGACGGTCTTGTCCTTGGCCACCTTGGTCCAGTTGATTTTCCCCTGGAACTTCGACACATCGATGCCCCTAGTCTGCGCAGACAAGGTGAAAGGTGAGAGGTGAAAGGTGAAAGCAACGAGCGCAATCACCAGCAGGCGCCAGCCACCTTTCACCTTTGGCCTTTCACCTTTCACCTTACATTTGTATCTCATCGCCATTGGCATGGAAGAATTTGAAATCCAACAAGCTGTATTTCTCCGAGGCATCCATCTTCAGGCGCACATGGTATTTGCGCTGCCACTGCGACTTGATGCTCTTGAGCCACCCCTTGGTGAGGTAGGCGTGGATGTAGGGGTGCATAACGATTGTGAGCTTCTTCTCGTTCGACGAAGTGAGGAGGTACTTGAGGCTCGACTCAATCTCGTCGACCACCACGAGGCTCGACTTGATGGTGCCGGTGCCGTCGCAGAAGGGGCATTTCTCCTGCACGTCGACCTCCATGGCGGGACGCACACGCTGGCGCGTAATCTGCATGAGGCCGAACTTACTCAACGGCAGGATGGTATGGCGTGCCTTGTCGCGCTTCATCTCCTCGGTCATCACGTCGAAGAGTTTCTTGCGGTTCTCGGCCTTGTTCATGTCCACGAAGTCGATGATGACGATGCCGCCCATATCCCTGAGTCGCAGCTGGCGTGCAATCTCCTTGGCGCTCTCGATGTTGACCTGCAGGGCGGTGTCCTCCTGTCCCGTGCCGGCCTTGATATGGTTGCCGCTGTTGACATCGATGACGTGCATGGCCTCGGTGTGCTCGATGTAGAGGTAGACACCCGAGCGGATGGTGACAATCTTGCCGAAGGCGCGGCGGATGTCGCGCGAGATGCCGAACTGCTCGAAGATGGGTGTCTCCATCTTGTAGTGCTTCACGATGTCCTCCTTGCCGGGTTCGATGCCCTTGAGGAACTGGCGCACCTCGTTGCAGAGGTCGGCGTTGTCGACATAGATGGTGGCGAAGTCGTCGGTGAGCACGTCGCGCAGCAGCGCCGTGGTGGTGCTGAGTTCAGCGTGGACCTTGGTGGGGGCGCTGACGCGCTTAAGCTTGTCGGTCATCTGCGCCCAGCACTCCATGAGGTGGCGCAGGTCGGCGTCGAGTTCGGCCACCGTGCGGCCCTCGGCCACTGTGCGCACAATGACGCCGAAGTTCTGCGGGCGGATGCTCTGCATGAGGCGGCGCAGGCGGTTGCGTTCCTCGCCCTTCTTGATTTTCTGCGAGATGGAGATTTTGTTGCAGAAGGGTGTGAGCACCAGGTAGCGGCCGGCAATCGAGATGTCGCCCGTCACCTTGGGGCCTTTGGTGGAGATGGGTTCCTTGGTGACCTGCATCAGCACCGGCTGACCCACCTTCAACACGCGGTTGAGGTCGCCCACCTTCTCGAGGATGGGTTCTATCTTGAAGTTCTCGAGGGTGGCGGCATTGCGGTCGCCGTTCATGGCCAGGCGCAGGTATTTGTCCACCGAGCCGTAGTCGGGTCCCAGGTCGAGGTAGTGCATGAAGCCCTCCTTGTCGCCTCCCAGGTCGACGAAGGCGGCATTGAGGCCCGGCATGATTTTTTTCACCTTGCCGAAGAAAATGTCACCCACGGCGAACTGGCCCGTCGTCATCTCCTTGTGGAGCTCCACCAGGCGCTTGTCCTCCAGCAGGGCTATCTGTACTCCCTCGCTGTTAGATGTTATTACTAGTTCTTTATCCATTAAAGGGTCTAAAAGTCTAAAGGGTCAAAAAGTCTAAAAGTCTAAAGGGTCGAAAAGTCTAAAAGTTCTAAAAGAAAATAAAAACAAATTACTTACCAACCCTTTCGGGCGGTGAGTAATTTGTTTTAGAAAGTTAAGAAATAGCCTTCTTTCGAAGGTGTCTGTTAACAACTCGCCTTCTTTCGAAGGCAGCTGTTCACGACTTGCCTTCTTTCGAAGGCAGCTGTTCACGACTTGCGTCGTGCTCAGACCTTACTTCTTCTTATGTCTGTTCTTGCGCAGGCGTTTTTTACGCTTGTGCGTAGACATTTTGTGACGTTTGTGTTTTTTTCCGTTAGGCATTGTTATAAATCTTTAACTTATTTAACTTTCTTTTTCACATCCTGCATGAAAGTCTTGGCGGGCTTGAAAGCGGGAATATTGTGAGCGGGGATGATGATGGTGGTGTTCTTGCTGATGTTGCGGCCAGTCTTCTCAGCGCGTTTCTTCACGATGAAGCTGCCAAAACCACGCAGGTACAC
>JAEEGL012079672.1_pt1 | contig 10809 bp, 16 predicted proteins | sample 9134231 | NCBI WGS metagenome assembly JAEEGL01 (sample SAMN16246548, study PRJNA631951) | gut metagenome | biome: gut microbiome; feature: rumen; material: fiber-attached | host: Bos | place: Iran: Karaj | collected 2018-10
ACCAGTGAAGGTGTGCTGATCCCGCGGATCCTGATCTGGCCCGACGGCCGAAAGTTCCGCATTGAAAAAGCTGAAGGCGGCAAGGCTTTCGGTATCTCGAAATCCGGTCAGAACGGCCGTGTCTTCGATATCTGGATCTACGGCCGCAAGCGCCGGCTCTATCTGCAGAAAGACCGCTATTTTGTCGACAGTGCCGCCCGCCCCGCACCGGCCCATGACCCGGTTGACCTGACGGATGAGGAACTGCTGGAAATTATCTGAATACTTCTGTTACGCCGAGCGCTTTTTTCCTGTACGATACTGTCAGATATGAAACAGTACAGAAAGCCGCTCAACATCGTCATTGCCGTAATTGTTCCTTGTGCCTGGGTATATATGATGTGCCGGGGTTCCGGTTCCCTGGCCGCGACCGGGCTGCGGAGCCTGAAATACTTTACGGTGCTTTCCAACCTGCTTGAGGGCCTGGCTTCGGTACTGTTTCTGTGCGCCGCCCCTCATTCCCCGCTGCTGAAATACGTCGCCGGCATTGCCGTAACCCTGACCTTCATGACCGTTCTGTGTTTTCTCGGCCCGGTCTTCGGCTACGCGTTCATGTTCAGGGGCGCCAACTTCTGGTTCCATCTGGTGGTGCCGCTGCTGGCCATCGGGGAGATGCTGGTGATGGACGATGTCCGTCACAGCAGAAAGGACAGTCTGATGACTGTCCTGCCGTTATTCATATACGGGGCTTTCTATATGGGCAACATCCTGCTGAACGGGGTCGGCACCTGGCCCCAAAGCAATGACTGGTACGGCTTCGCCCGCTGGGGCATCCCGCAGGGCATTGCCCTGTTTGCCCTGTTCTGCCTGCTCACCTATCTCGGCGCCAGGCTGATCACCCGGGCCGCTGCCCTGTTCCGCAGATCCTGAAGACATCTACTTCCGTCACCACCAGGTCCATCCGTGCATCATGACTCTCAAAGGGCAGGTCCGCAGCCAGCAGCTTCCCGAAGCACAGGCACAGCCGGCAGGTCTCCGTTTCCTGCAGGAAGCGGTCATAATAACCCATGCCATGGCCAAGCCGATCTCCTTCCGGGGTTGCGCTCAGGCACGGGATCACCGAGAGATCTATCCGGTTTCCGGCCGTGATACTGTCATCTTCCGGTTCGGGGATACCGAGCCTTCCTGTCTTCATCCTGCTGTCGGCATGGATCCGCACGGCTTTCATACAGCGGCCTTCGCACTTCGGCACATAAACTCTCTTGCCGGCGGCGAAGGCTGCTTTGATGATGGCGTCAGTGTCCGGTTCACGCTCCAAGCTGAGATAAACAAAGACGGAAGCGGCACGCTGAAAAACAGGCAGGCTTATCACCGTTTCGGCAATCGCCTTCCCAGCCTGCAGAACATACGCAGGATCCAGATCCTCATACTGTTTCTTCAGCTGTTTCCTGCGTTCTTCTTTTCTGCCCGATGTCATTGTTCAGTGCACAGTTTCCTTTTCCGGCTGCCAGACATGGCTCATCGCCGTGTCCGGCACTTCCTCTTCCTTGACTTCGGAGTGAGTTACCTGATAATACAGGAACGCCAGCCAGCCAAGTCCGCACAGACACGCCAGCAGGAACAGCAGTCCGATCAGTCCGAATGTTTTTTTCTTCATGGTGCTCAATTCTCCGTTTCTGCTTTCATTATAACAGCGGAAAAAGAAAAGGTCTCGTCACTGACGGGACCTCTTTGAAGCTTATTCGCCGAAGACTGCCTTGGTCTGGGCTGCCATGCGCTTGCCGTAGTCGACAGCCAGGGCATTCCAGTCGTATTCAGCACTGCCGATGGCGATCGGGCCGAGATGAATCGGCGGATTGCCGGCAACGCCGCCGCCGGAGTAAACCATCATGCCGAAGAACATTTCATGAACGAGAATGTTCATCATGGCCATTTCGTTGCCGCCCCATGCATACTGGGCTGTTGCGAAAGCGCCGCCCAGCTTGCCGGCTACCTTGTACTTGCCGAGTGTCTCGAGGAAGGCGGTTGTTTCAGCGGCCGCGTCTGTATAGTAAGTCGGGGTGCCGATGATAACGCACTTGCTCTCTTCCATCCATTCCAGATCAATATCATGATAAGCGAACGCCTTGGCTTCCAGCCCGCCCAGGGTCAGGCCTTCAGCGATCTTTTCGGCAATGCCGGCGGTAACACCGGTTTTGGATACATAAACAACTGCTGCTTTCATAAGAATTATTCTCCTTTGCTGATTTCATCATACCACATCTCCATCCGGCAAAGGCGGTAATGCTCAGAACAGCAGTATTATTCCGGCCACTGCCGAAACAGCAATGCACAGGATCGGATGCGGCTTGTATTTCCGGATCACCGCGTACATCAGGATAAACCAGATCAGCTTTTTCAGTTCGATCAGATCCAGGAAGTTATGCGTCTGCAGGAAGACATCCATATGCAGCACACCCGCCTCCACGACGCTGAAGCCGGCCGCTGCGATCAGGCCGGTAACTGCCGGTCGCAGACCATAGAACACGTTCTCGACCAGCGTGCTTTCACGGAACTTTTCCAGATAGGCAGACACGATATTGACAATGATGATCGCCGGCGTAATCACTCCCAGCGTGGCTATGATTCCGCCCGGGACACCGGCAACGGAACAACCGACGTAGGTAGCCATATTGACTCCGACCGGGCCCGGGGTGGATTCCGAAACAGCAATCATATCCGTAATCAGCGCCTGCGAATACCAGCCCGAAGTCACAGCCAGCTTCTGCAGGAACGGCAGGGTAGCCATACCGCCGCCAACCGCGAAGAGGCCGATCTTGAAGAACTCCCAGAATAACTGCAGATATATCATCATTTCGGCTGGCCTCCCTTCATGGCGGATCCGGTTTTCAATGCCTGGACCACAGCGCCGAGAAGCCCGCTGGCAATAATGATGAGAATCGGCGACACCGATGTGAACAAACTGAGGTACAGCACTGCCAGGCAGAGAACAATACCGAAAATATCCTTGATGCCCTTTCTTGCCATGGCCAGTACCGTATCCAGGATCAGCGCCGCCACACAGACAGTAATTGCGCTCAGCGCATGACGGACATAGACATTGTCCTGGAAGCTGGACAGCAGGAAGTAAATCACTGAAATGATGATAATGCAGGGGCTGACCACGCCGAAAGCTGCAGCCAGTGCCCCGGGGACTTTTTTCTGTTTATGCCCGATAAACACTCCGACATTGACGGAGATGATGCCCGGCAGACCCTGGCTGACCGCGTAGTAATCAATAATTTCTTCTTCGCTCATCCAGCGCCGTTTCTGAACGATTTCCCGCCGCAGGATCGGCAGCATCGCATAGCCGCCGCCGAAAGTCACCGCACCCATGCGGAAAAACAGTAAATAAAGATCAAGCAGCTCACCCGCCATATGAAACCTCCTTCATATACCCGATATATTGCATGACTTGATCCATGTTATCATGATGCGTTTATTTGTCAATCAGAGAGCTGTTTACGGTACTGTTCCGCTCCAGTAATGAGCTTGGGATAGATCCGCTCCCGGAACCACGGTTCTGCCGAAGCAGCCAGGGCTTCTGCCGGGGTGAACCAGGCAACCGCCCTGTTTTCCTCTTCCCGGCTGTGCACCGGCTCCTCTTCATCCGCCCTCAGCAGATACGTCACATTCAGATGCAGGTGGGAACCGACATAGTGGCCTTTTTTCTCATGCCCGCTGACCGGCAGGATTTCCACTGAGAGGATATCCCGGCTGACCGGGGTCACCTGCCGGAGGCCGCTTTCCTCCTGCACTTCCCGCATGGCCACAGCCAGCAGATCCTCATTCCCGTCCGCGTGCCCGCCCAGCCAGGCCCAGGAATCATAAATGCGGTGATATGCCATCAGCACTTTCGTAAAACCGCGGTTCACCACCCATGCCGAGGCCGTCATTTGCATGATTTCGTTTTCCCGGGAAAAGATATTGTCAATTGCTAGGGCGGAAAGAATCTGTTTCAGATCCTTTTCTTCCTGTTCATTTACCGGAACATAGCGTTCCAGCTGCTGTCTTAAATCATTCCTGTTCATTGCTGAACGGCTGCTTTCATGGGGCCGGATGCGCCCAGTTCTGTCCGTCTTCCGAGCAGATGACATCAACGGTGCCGTCCGGCAGATAGCCGGCAGCCCAGTGGGTATCGGTATCGTCCTTGCGCAGGACATAGTCCAGATACATGTTCGCATCGTAGCAGAACTCACCCATCTTCATCAGCTCACCGCCGGAATTGACTGCCTGACTGACTTCTCCCTGCTGCAGCAGCGCGTCAAACAGGCCCTGCTCCTTGAACGGAATCTCATCACTGCTGAAGAAATCATACGGGGTAATATCAACCACGCCCATATGGAAAGCGGTGCGCAGGACCCGGCCGCCCAGATCAAAGCCGGTGTAGATGAATCCATCCGTCTTGCCGTCGGCAAAATGTCTGACATACTCGATCATGCCGGCCGGCGCGTCTGACTCGGCGCTCTCCACATACAGGATCGGCTGTGATTTTTCCGCTTCATACCAGACTTCGGTGATTTCGCCGGCATACCAGCTGTAGCGGCCGACGCGAAGATCCGTATCCACTGCCGGGATAATCAGATAGACATTGTCTTCATATTCTCCGAGGTCCCCGTAGATGACATGGTCTTCATCAATCTCTGCCGCCAATGGCAGATTCAGCTCACTGGCTGCCCGGGCAACGACATCTGCCCTTGACCGTTCGGAATTCACTGTGCCCAGGAATGCAACCTCCAGGTCCTCATAGCCTTCCATGCCGGCCATATACGGATGCGGAGTTTCACTGCCGGCAGTTCCGGCGGCGCCGGGACGTTCCGAGGCAGGTTTCGCGGCTGGAACCCCGGCCGGAGCCGGCGTCGGGGCGCCAGCCGGAGTCGGTGTCGGATCTGCTGCTTTGCCGGCACACGCGCCCAGCATCACCGCTGTCAGGATAACAGTAATCAGTTTCTTCATAACTTCCTCCTCGCCTTACAAAGCGGCGCCAAATACTTCGTATGTTTCCACCGGATTTCCTTCCGTGTCTGTCACTTCCAGAACCCAGGAAACCGGATTGTCATTATAATACTCGCCAACCCTGAACCGCATGGTCCAGCCGTCTTCAAGGGCCACATCATCAGCACTGAAATATATCTTCCCCGCGGAAATCATCCGGATGAGATACAGCCCGTTTTCTGCCGGTTCGCACAGCTGTGCTTCTGTTTCGGTGTTCACTTTCATTCCCCTGACGGCCGGGGTGCCCCAGACCGTGGTTTTTCTGTTTTCCTCTGTACCGGCCAGAATCCATACATCGGTATCCGTCACTTCGTTGACAAATATAACCGTACCGGCCGCCGGCACTTCCGGGGCAGGTTCTTCCTCACGGGTGCATCCGGCCGCAAACAGCGCCAGCATGCACACGGCCAGCAGCTTCATCGTTTTCATTGCTCTTCCGGCATCGGGGCAGGCCCGCCGGACTCCGCTTTTTCGAAAATAACCCCGCCGCCCTGGGTCGGGTGGTCAATATAGACAACTTCGGAAGAGTCACTGTGATACTTCAGTATATTTCTGACAATCATGATGTCCCCGGCAGCTCCGTCTGTCATCAGGATCCCCATGCAGAGGACCGGCAGGCTGCCCTGCAGGATCCCGTGAATCATGGGCAGGATGCCCAGCACCAGCAGCGGCATCAGGGCTCCGGCTATGTAGGGCCCCCGGGCCAGCGGCACCTTGCAGGAACAGTACGGCGTCACATACTGTACCATGAAACCGAACGCGATATCCTTCATGTGGTGTTCCGCGAATACCGCCCAGGTCAGGCCGTGAATCAGCTCATGTACGACAATCAGCACAAGATACATAAGGAAAAACCACCACGGGAAGCGGAAGGAAATTCCGTTTCCCCGGTTTTTCAATATGAACAGCCCGAAACCGATCACCGCTGCCGGGATCAGCAGCCCGATGGCAAAAATATTGGCCTTGACGATACTGATGGTCAGATCCGTCCGGCGCCAGCCCTTTTCGCGCATGTTTTCCGCCAGTATTTCAAACTGTTCCAGCCGCTTCTGCTCGTCTTTTGACAGTTTTCTGGCTTTTTCCTTTTCGTCCGTATTCCCGGTCACGTTATCCTTCTTACTCATGTTTTTATTATCGCACAAATACCCCCGGTCTGCGGCTTTCGTGTATCCTGTCCTGAGCAGTGCGAAAAAGCATGATTTCTTACAGGGTATAGCATATGAAACTTTCGCGGATCTTTCTGCCGCATTATAATATTTCTGAACAGATGGAGGTAAGCTGACAATGATCGAGACAAACAAAAACCGCCAGGAGCTGCTGTATGAGTATATGCATCTTCGTTATCCGGCAGTGGCTGTCAAGCTGATTGAAAATGATGAATCTGCTGTCCCCGCGGATGCCCTGCGGCCGAAGGAGCACGGCAATTATCATCTTGGCCTGTGTCAGGCATTTGCCATTACCCGCCGGGAAAACAAGGCTGTATACATGCGCAGAGAGGATCACTGGTGCTGGAGCCCGCTGATCTGTTTCGGCATGGTCCCATGGGAGCGGGACACACCGGGCTTCAACTCCGTGGCTGACCGGATTGAAATCGCTGATCCGGAAAAGGGCAAGGCATTTCTGGAAAACCTGCCCCGGGTGCCGATGAACAAGTATAAAGGCATCCTGAGTGTGCCCCTTGACAAAGCAGATTTTGAGCCCGATGTAACGCTTGTTTACTGCAAGAATCACCAGCTGCTGAAAGCCCTGCTGGCCATCAAGTCACAGACCGGCGTGCCGACAGAAAATATGTTCACACCGCTGGACTCCTGCATCTTCTCCATTATCCCCCCGATGCAGGACGGCAACTACCGGGTTACCGTACCTGATCCGGGTGAACTGGCCCGGGCACTGACACCGGAGGATGATATCATCCTGACAATTCCGGCCCAGCGTGACGAGGAGTTCTACAAGGGCGTCCAGTTCTGGCTTGATCTCGGAGCCCGCGGCAACTTCAATCCCATCGTCAAGGAAGATTTCCAGCGGCCTGCTTTCTACAATTTCCTCTTCCAGGAATGGGGTCTTGACACCGACAAGGAATAACCACAAAAAATACCGGCCGGAACCGCATGGTTCCGACCGGTTTTTCTTATTTAAGGATGCCTGTGAATCACTGTGATGCCGGCGGAGAGATACCTTACTCCTCACCCGGGCCGATCCATTCGAAGATCATGTCTTCTCCGGTTTCCGACCTGTCATCGTGCCAGGTGAATGATCCGTCATCATTGAAGGTGACTGTACCGGTGCCATCATTGTAGACATCCTCCTGCGCCGTTGCTTCGCCTTCCTTGTCATATGTCAGGATTGTCTTTGCGCAGCCTTCATACGTGATGGTGCGGGTTTCCGTATCCAGCCTGCCGGTGATAATCCACTGAGCGGTTTCCCAGGCGCTGCTGCCCCAGCGGATCGTGATCAGGGCCTCTTCTTTCCCGAGGCATTCGACAACTGCGCCGGCCCGGTCACACTGATATTCTCCGACAAAATTCATGACCGGGTTCTGCCAGGCCGGATCCTCCCCGAATACCGCAACATAATCAGCGCTTTCGCTGAGTTCTACGGTAATGACCGGCTCGGTGGAATAGTCTTCCCCGTTCTTCGTCCACTTAACAAAGAGGCTCCCGGCCTCCGGTGCCGCTGCCAGTGTATATGTCTGCGCTTCTGCCAGATTGATGACAGCTGACTGGAACGGCCATTCAGGATCTAGTTCCGGTACGGTTTCTCCCTCCTCATAGCCGATCATGCCAAAGCCTTCAACATTGACGGTTATAAAGATTTTGGCTTCCGGCAGATCCAGTTCCGTCAGATGATAGGTTTCCCCGCCTTCAACAGCCAGGGTCATGCCGTCTTCGCCCTCTTCGATAACCGTAACAACAATATCTTCCCGGCTGCCTGAAGAGGCCAGCGTACCGTGCAGGGAACTGCCTTCCTGCGGCACGATGCCGCCCCAGGAGTCTTCGATCGGGTCTTCGCCCAGCATGACACCGGCATACCAGCCGGGGTCCTCGACGTCATCCATGTACGTCAGTGACAGGAAATTCCCGTCTTCATCCTGGAAATAACCGCTGCGGCTCCATTCCGCAGCCGGTTCCTCTTTTGCCCCGCAGGCCCCCAGCAGGGACACCAGCGCGGCACACACCGCTGATTTGACCAATTTGTTCATTTTCCGGTTTTCTGCCCTTCCTGTCCGGGTTTCTTTTTGATCCGCAGGATATTATGCCCGTCCTTGTATTCGTAGCTGATGCCATCCATGGATTTTTTCACAAGGAAAATACCCAGGCCGCCGATCTTTCTTTCCTCCGCGTCAAGCGTCAGATCCGGTTCTTTTTTTGCCAGCGGGTCAAACGGTTCCCCGTTGTCAATAAACGTAATGACAGCAGCTTCCGGGTCAGTTTCTGTTTCCACCCGGACAGTTGCCTCACCGCCATTATCATCGTAGGCGTACTTGGCAATATTGCTGAAGATTTCATCAATGGCCACAGCCAGCTGGATCATCGCTTTCCGGCTGAAATGCAGCGGTGCCAGCTGTTCTTCCACAAAGTCTGTCACCGCCGGAATATTTTCAATCAGTGCTTGAATCGTCAGTTCTTTCATAAGCATCACCGTAGGGTCAGGATCTTGTCAAAGCCGCTCGCCGCAAACACTTCCAGTACCTGTCCGCCCGCTCCTTCAACATACATTTTTCCCTGTTTGTTCATCTGTTTCTGCGCCACCAGCAGCTGCCGCAGACCGGCTGAGGAAATATACTCCAGGCCGGAAAGATCAAATACAAGTTCTGTGAGATCCGCCGGGATTGCCTGCAGGATCTCCCCGAGTTCCGGCGAAGTTACCGCATCCAGACGGCCGCCGGCCCGGATTGTCATCTTGTTTTCTTCTGTGAATTTTTCAATTGCCATGCCGGTCTCCTCTCAGTCTTCCGGCGACCAGGACGGCTGCAGCGGCTCAATGATCAGGTCTTCCACCCTGCAGCACACCTGGTATTTGTCTTCATAGACAATTTCACCGGGATGGTTTGTATAAACGACATAATACGGATGATTGTACTTTTCCAGCAGCCACATGACCGGGTTGATCATCCGCATCATCTCGTCGCTGTTTTCTGTCTTGAAAAAGCACACGACTTTCTCCTGCCGCTTGCAGGGTTCCGGCCAGGGAAGCTCTTCCGCAAACCAGGAATCGATTTCCAGATAGAGTTCCTTGTCCTCCGTATCCATGACATCGTTCTGGATCATCTGCATGCACATGCTGAAGACACCCTTCGCGTACATGGTATTCTCGGCCAGTTCCCGGCCCTGTATCCGTACATATTTGAAGTCCATATCGTTTCCTCTTCAGTTCTGCCAGCGCAGGGAAGCCAGAAGTTCTTCCCATACCGGCAGGCATTCATGCAGGGTTTCCGTCCTGCTGTAGAAATGAAGTTCATAGAGGTCCCGGCCGGTTTTGACAACACAGGTTTCCGCCGTCATCGCGATGCCCTGGGCCGTATAGGTATACCGGAACCCTTCCGCCTTCGGGGCCCTGACCTGATACGCTTTAAGCCCTTCAGCTTCATACCCGGATGCGGCCAGCGCCCGGCGGATATTCTTTTCGGCCTCTTTCGCGATATCATGCGCATTCAGCACCGTTCCCGCAAAGCCGCCGAGATGTTTCCAGCCGGCTGTTACGATCATATGTATTCCCGGTGCGGAGAGACCGACCCACTCCGCGTCACCGGTCACCGGCAGGGCCCTGCGTTCTTCTTCATTCATCATGTGGAGCGGGAGCGAAACATCACCGGTCATCTGATGCAGTCTGAATTCATTCATGTTCCGTCTTTGCGCTTCGGTCGATCCGTTTTCCCCCCGGGGTAATGGCCCGCTGCGGGCAGACCAGCACGCACAGGTGACAGCCGACACACTTCTTCCCGTCCAGCACCGGCTGCCGGCTGCTGTTCAGGTAAATGGCCTGATGGCCGCCGTCCGCGCAGGAAATTTCACACCGGCCGCAGCCGACGCACTTTTCCCGGTGGAACCGCGGGAAGATAACCGTATCGCGTTCCAGTACATCCGTCGTGTCACTGACCGAGGCCAGGGCCTCGCCCCGGACTTCCTTCACGCTGCTGAAGCCCTTTTCCGCCAGATACAGGTTCAGGCCGGCTTTCAGATCATCAATGATCCGGTAACCGTACTGCATGACAGCGGTTGTCACCTGGACACTGCCGGCGCCCAGCAGGATATATTCCAGGGCATCCTGCCAGTTTTCAATACCGCCCATGGCACTGATATGCATGCCGGCAAGCTGCGGATTGTTTCCCATCTCCGCGATGAAGCGCAGGGCAACAGGACGCACCGCGTTGCCGCTGTAACCGCCTACCGCGGACATGCCGTGCACCGCCGGAGCAGAGACATAGGTATGAGGATCAACCCCGATAATACTCTTGATCGTGTTGATGGCGGCAACCCCGTCAGCCCCGCCGCGCAGGGCTGCCTCGGCCGCAGGACTCATCCTGTCCACATTCGGGGTCAGCTTGGCCAGAATCGGGATTTTCGTACCGCGCCTGGCCGCAGCCGTAAACCGCGCCACCAGTTCCGGCACCTGGCCGATATCCGAGCCCAGGCCGCCGTCCGCCATGTTCGGGCAGGAGAAATTCAATTCCACGGCATCCGCGCCGTTTTCTTCGCAGAGCCGGGCCAGGTCCTCCCATTCCTGGTCATTCTGGCCCATGATGGACGCCAGGATGACTTTGTCCGGATAGTTCTTTTTCAATTCCCGGAATACAGC
>JAEEGL012109201.1_pt1 | contig 10809 bp, 6 predicted proteins | sample 9134231 | NCBI WGS metagenome assembly JAEEGL01 (sample SAMN16246548, study PRJNA631951) | gut metagenome | biome: gut microbiome; feature: rumen; material: fiber-attached | host: Bos | place: Iran: Karaj | collected 2018-10
GGAAGACTATCTCGACAAGAAATATATTTTTCCAGATGGTTCATCAGCATATATCCTTGATATAGAAGCTGAAAACGAAGGGGTAATAAGGATTATATTTAACTGGTTTAAGCCGGAAGATATACTTAAGATAATGCTCCCTGCTTCTTCTACTTCGCTATCAATGAGAGATAAAGTACAGATCATTACAAGATATAACAGTACGATTGATTACGATTTTGAACAAAGGTTTCTTTTTGGTTCCAGGGAGGAACTCTTCAGGCTTTTACTAGAAGCTGGAAATGATGAAGCCACGGCATGCGATGTTATGGAGGTTGTACGAAAGGGACTTGCAGTGCCGGATAGATATAAACCTGCATTGAAACAGAAATGGCCGGTATTAAAGCAAAGGGCTGTTATACCGCAAGACATACTTGCAATATGTGAAAAGACACATTATCTGAGCTCTGAGGGATATGCTATAGCGATTTTGGCGTGTACCGGCAACTTAAGTGAATAACGATTATTTGAGCGACAGATACTGTCCATGTGAAATAGTATACTCAAATCAGAAATAACGGAAACGTTAATCTAATAACAGTATACTAAGGAGGACGATCACATGGTAGGTAAGATAACACGAAGATTTGGAATAGTAGTTGGTTTAACGGGGACGGCATTAGTATTCAAGGAGGCAATGCGCCTTTTTAGAGAAAACAGTGCCAATGAAGTGTTAAGAAAACACTGGTTTCCGACTGCTGTACTAACCGATAGTATTGGGGATTATCTTCCGGAAACAAATGAAAATGAAGTAATTGGATTTGGATCTTTGCTGGATCAGATTCTTGCTACTATACCATCTGCAGAGAGGGTTCCTGATGACGAGTTATTGCCAGGAGAACTATCGGCTGTGGTATTTCAGATTGGGTACTATTTCATTAGAGCAGCGCAGAAGGTCTACCATCGGGATCGGAACTTAGATGATTACAAGGATGCATCACCTGCGTCCAAAGAAGATGTTCAATTTGTAAGAGAACATAGCGATGACATATTTAGCGGATGCCGCAAAAAGTATATGGTGGCGACAGAGATTTCAGCAAATGTGGTCAATTATGCTGCTGAAGAGATGCATTATGTTTGTAACACGATTCAACCAGTCGGATATAGTTGGCATGAAGAGATAACAGCTATTATTACGGCAAAAAAAGGTTCTCTTCTCTCAACAAGACATGAACATCTATGGGTATGTATTACATGGTATGGCGAGTCTGATACTGTGGAGACTTGGTACGATCTTAACTGGGATGGTAAAACTAGTACTTTTAGCAGAAGTACGAATCCTTACAGGTTTTAAACGCATATGCATAAAGGTACGGATAAAGATTATAAGTATTGCGATATGGGAGCATTTGCTAATGGATGGAGAAGTGCGAGAAAAAACTGAACGAGTGCTTGGAATCTATACAAGATTAATGAATGGTGCATTGGTCAATAAGGCGGAAGAGGCAACGCGATATCACACATCTGAGCGATCTATCCAGCGTGATATTGACGATATCCGAAACTACCTTGAAGAGACGGAAGACAACGGCGGTGTCATTAATACAGTTGTATATGATCGAGTGAGAAAAGGTTATCATCTTGAAAGGATATATGACGTAAAGCTTACTAATCCGGAGATACTTGCAATATGCAAGATTCTTCTAGATAGCAGAGGTTTACGAAAAGATGAGATGGAACTTCTTCTAAAAAAACTCATAGATTGTTGTGTCCCGGCAGAAAACCGAAAGCTAGTTAACGAACTTATAGCAAACGAGAAGTTTCATTACATCCAACCTAAGCATGGAAAGCGCTTTATTGACAGTATGTGGCAAATTGGTATGGCTATTCAGGAAAGCAGAGTGATCTCTTTTGAATACCAGGGCGTTCGGGCTACCAAGACGCATGCAAGAGAGGTAGAGCCTGTAGCAATCCTGTTTGCAGGCTATTACTTCTATATGTTGGCTTTTATTCGGAACATAGACAAAGAAGTTGCTTTTACTAATATAGATGATGCTAATCCTACGATTTATCGAATTGATAGGATTGAGAATCTTAAAGTAACGGACGAACGTTATCGAATCCCTTATAAGAACCGGTTTGAAGAGGGCGAGTTCCGAAAACGAGTGCAGTTTATGTTCCCGGGAAAACTTCGCAGAGTTAAGTTTAAGTATAAAGGCTACTCTATGGAGGCTGTTGAGGATCGACTGCCTACTGCAAGAGTAGTTAGGACGGAAAAAGAGATTGTTCGAGACAAAGAACAGGATGTATTTATCGTAGAGGCAGAAGTTTATGGTGATGGAATAGATCAATGGTTTAGACAGCAAGGTGAGATGGTGGAAGTGTTATGAGTTACTTGCTGTAAAGATTTTGTGAATTCCCCCAATAATATGTAGGTGTTAAATAACTATTAAAAGGAGCATTTAATTATGGAAAACAATATTCACAAGTTGCTTATGAAATATCATCCTGCAAAAAAAGAAGTGGATTTTCAACACTTCCAAAATGGGAAAAAAGTTGAAATAGGTGCAAGTCTTAGTAAGTTTGTAAAAAGAAAGGGAACGTTTGTCTTACAAGACTATGGTGATGATTTGTTTGAGGCAATTCGTAAAGAGGTAAGTGGTTTAAAGCAAGTTGAAATAGATGTTATTACAACTAGATTGGATTATGAGGATTTTCAGCAAATGGTAGAGCATTATAATAAGGTCGGAAGTATCAGAATTACAGCCTCTTTGCTTTCAGAACTTCCGGATATGGGACAAACGTTTGAGGAAGTGAAAAAATATGGAACAAATGCACTGTCCGTTTTAGAAACCCACAGACAGAAGTTATTTGAAGAGAACATGGGAAAAGAAAGTGTTCGTGTCCGTGCGGAAGAATTTGCTCAAAGAATTAGTGAAGAGGTTGATGCGATTAAAGCGAAAATAATAAGCCTTGAGGATAATAAAGTCAGTTTATGTTTCGTTGGAGTTTTTAGTTCTGGGAAATCGGCTCTTATTAATACTATTCTAGGATACAGGATACTTCCTGAGGATATAAAATCCGAAACAGCGAAGATGTTCAAAATTATTGGCTTAAAAGCTGATGAGGAACCTAGAATTGAGTTTGATATAGACAATGTCTTTACATGCATAAAATGGAACAAAAAGAAAAATTGTCTGGAGTTTGAAGAAGGACCAATTGAAAATGATGTAAGAGCATCCATACAAGCCAAGATAAATGAATTATCTGATAAGAAAAAAATGTGCCATGAACAAATGAAGGCTGTTTTGGATATGATTAATGGATTTGAAAATGTTGCTTCTACTATAACTATATTCTTTCAAATACCACTTGATTCAGAACGGGTTCAGTTCACTATTTATGATACTCCAGGAACGGATAGCAATTATGTAGAACATCAAACAATTCTAGAGGAGGCTTTGTCGGCTCAAACACAGTCAATTCTGATTTTTGTTGGAAAACCTGATGGACTCGAGGGAGAGGGAAATAACGCGCTTTTAGGCTACTTACAAAAAGCAGAAAATAGCGATGTTAAAACTACTATAGATATTGGACGCTCACTTTTTGTTATTAACAAAGCAGATGGGCAATCTGCTCAAAACAGAGAGACTCTTCAAGAGCAAGAAATACGTAAAAAGGGGGATGAGTTATTTTCTATTAAACTGTCAGACAAGAAACTGTTTTTTACAAGTGCTAGGTATGCATATGCTGCTCGAGCTGTGAAAAATCAAATAGCGGATTCACAAGAAGAAGGTTTTTTTGCAGCTGGAAAGGCGACAATGATGAACGAAGATATTCCGATGGCTTTTTGCTATCGCCAGAATCGCTGCGCAACTTCTGAAGTGGCAACAAGTAGGCAGATAAAAATGTGCGATGATGCATTTGCAGAAGCAGTAAAAAATAAGAATACTGAAGACGCATTAGTTATAGCATCAGGTATTTATGCACTTGAAAAGGAAATGACCGTATATGGAGAAAAATATGCTTCAGCTGTAAAGGCATTCGCTATTATTGACAGTGTGGATAAGGCATTAAAAAAACTAGACAGTCATGCCAATTCATTGGAAATGAGCAATAAGAAAGATGTTGAGGAAATAACAAGGAGCATTAAAGCATTAAGGAATAGGATTGAGACTGCTGTTAATGAGGGAGAAAACAAGTACAGAATAAACTTTACTGATGATAAGAAACCTCGGATTCCAGAAGAAACATTAAACAGACTGCATTTAACATCACAGGCTGTTAAGGGAGAAATTATTGACCCCACAAAAACATACATAGATTCTACGCTTAAAAAGGTCTTTTTTGGCCTTTTCGGTCCTGTAAAAGTGAAGGATGAGCATAAAACAAAAGTGAGAAAAAAAGTTACCGAAGTAGTGGAACAGTTTACTAGCCGATTTATGAATTATAGAGAGGAGGAATTAACCAACTGTAGAGACCGGTTTATGGAATTAGTTAAGAACGCAATTGCTCAAGACGGGGATATAAGTGAAGAGGCAAAGGAGATTATGCTTCAAATAGAAGCACCCAAAATAAAGAAACCCAAGGAATATAAAGATAGTGATGCCTTGTATGATGCAAACAAACGCACAGGAAATCTGTTTATCAAAGAGATATTAGATAAAGATGGATTTATTGATGACGTAGAAGAATCATTAACAAAAAAGATGATGGATATGAATGATGAATATGCTATAGACTATGCGAAAGGTATAAACGATGTTATAGGGAGCGTAAAGGTGAAATTCTTATCTAATCTTGAGTCGTTTTCTCTTGATATGAAGGAAATGATTGAAAACAGAGATGATATGTTAAAACTTGGGAAGATCCTTAAAGAAGCATCAGAAATGCTTACAGAACGTCAAAGAAATCTTAACGAGATAATATGGAAGGAGAAAGAATAAATGAACATTCAAAGATACATCGATGGAGAAAATGTCCGTAGAGATCGCATTTCTAAAGATATCAAGAATGGCGTCATAGATGAAGAGGAATTAAGAGGATTAATAAAGGATGAGCGTATTACAAAATCCTTTTTTGAGAATGTCCCGCTTAAAAAGATACCGGCTAATGAATGGGACAAGTCTTACCTTGAAGAATTGTCATATAAAGTTATTGGAGAAGTTTTTACAGAGAAATTTCTTTTGTATTTGCTTGAAGTTAGTAAAAAAGTGAATAAAGATGCCAAGCGGAATAAAGTATTCAAACTGATAACGCTGGGGATAACGGTTTTATTGTTTTTTGCATTGGTGGCATACGGAATATACAAGTTAGTTAACAGATAGAGGAGATTAAAGTATGGCTGGAGAAGGAAATAGAGGTCGTATTTCTGAAGATAGTCTTCTTCAAAGTGTTGGGAAAATAGCATTCACGTTGGATCATGCGTATTTATCATCTCTTTCGTCAGAAAATATAATGACTTTTAATGAGTATAATAAAGATGAAGGAAATGGTATTGAAGAAAATATAAGGGCTCTTAAGGTGGGACGTTGGGTCTATGATAGAGATGAAAAACCTGGAGACTGCCTAAAGAATTTATTTAGCCTGTTTGCAGATGGCGATCATACGATAGCGTTGGTGATAAATCGTAAAAAATTATGTACAGAGATGTATTTGGTGGTTAAAAATACAGGCCCTGGAAAAAACCCTGAATCAGAGGATAACGAAAACTTACTGAAACAGGCTGTTGAGGGCAATTTTCCTGGAAGTGAAATATCTACAGTGGAAATAAAAAGTGACAAATACACGTTTGACTTTGCCGAAGCAAAGTCAGTAGCTGTATTAGTAAATAATCCTACACAATACGCAGATGACTATTTATCTCAAGGTCTAGAGAAACTATTGAATGGTATTAGACCTGAAAATGATGGAGAGTATAGTATTGTGTTTTTAGCGGATTCTATATCCCAAATACAGATCAGAGATGTTTTGTCTGGATATGAGGAACTGGCTTCAAGTATTGCTCCATTTCAATCCTATCAATTCCAATTCGGAAAGAATGAACTAGAAATGCACGGAGAAATGCAGTCAACCTCTCTTAGCACAAGTACCAGCAAATCCATATCAAAGACACATTCCATAAATGCATCTTTGCATCTGGGCATTGCAGGTGATGGCGTAAATGTTGGCAATTCAATAGGATATGGGTACAGCTGGACTAAAGGGAGAACTGATACTACCGGAAAGACGGAAACAAATAGTACAAATAATAGTATTTCAATAGGCAAATCTGAAAGTGATACATACACTTACAAATCATATACAGTAACGAATTTGATAAATCGTTTAGAAAAAACGATGGAGAAGATTCAAAAAGGTCACTCGAACGGATTATGGAAATTCTCGACGTATGTATTCGCAAAGGATGCATCCGTGAGTAAAAGCATAGCAAACTATGTTAGATCCTTGACTCAGGGAAGAGAATCTTATTCTGAATCCCCAATAGTTAATGAATGGACGGAAACTACTGGAAACGATGTTGACGCATTTACAGAAATCAGAAACTATGTTTCTAGATTCTGTCATCCTGTTTTTTCTATTAGCGATATGAAAGAAGCCGATGGTTCGGATGACGAGGAATCAATTCTTGTCTCGCCATGTTCTTACATCACTACTGATGAGATTGCCAATGTTATGCGTTTTCCGCACCAATCCGTTAAGGGGATTCAAGTTACGACTAGTACGCACTTCGGAGTGGAACCTATGCAATTATCTGGTGGGAAAACAGATTTGGAGATAGGTTGTGGCTATGATAGGCTACATAAGGTTGAAGCACAGAAAATGTGCGTTTCAAAAGAAGAACTCACAAAACATACCTTTATAACCGGATCGACGGGTTCCGGTAAATCAAATACTATTTATACAATGCTGGAAAAACTATCAGCAGATGAAAAAGTTAGCTTCTTGGTTATAGAACCGGCAAAAGGGGAATATTATAAAACACTTAGTAAAAATATTATAGTAAATGGATTTGGAACTAATCCTAATGATGATAGTTTGGAATTGCTTAGGATTAATCCTTTTAGTTTTCCAACGAAAAAAGTACACGTTTTAGAGCATATTGATAGGCTCATTAGTATTTTTAATGTTTGTTGGCCTATGTATGCCGCTATGCCTGCAATACTTAAGGATTCTATTGAAAGGGCATATGCTTCCTGCGGTTGGAATTTAGAGAAATCTGTTAGCAGATATGAGACAGTATTGTTTCCGACATTCAATGATGTGCTACGACAAATAAGAATAGTATTAAATGATAGTGACTATTCTAATGATAATAAAGGTGATTATATCGGATCGCTTTCAACTCGAGTAAGGTCATTAACAACAGGTATTAATGGACTTATATTTCAGAGCAATGAGATTCCTGATAGAGAACTGTTTGATGATAATGTCATAGTCGATTTGAGCAGGGTGGGGTCAGGCGAAACAAAGTCAATGATAATGGGAATGCTGATCCTTAAATTGCAAGAATATCGAACTGGTACGAAGAGCTCGAATTCTACTCTAAATCATGTGACTGTTTTGGAAGAGGCACATAATATATTAAAAAAGACATCTACAGAACAGATGTCTGAAAGCTCGAATTTAGTGGGTAAGTCGGTAGAGATGATTTCTAACGCAATTGCCGAAATGCGAACATATGGCGAAGCATTTATAATAGCAGATCAAGCCCCAGCGCTTTTGGATATGGCTGCTATTCGAAACACGAACACGAAAATCATTATGCGTTTGCCTGACTACACCGATAGGGAGTTGGTAGGAAAATCAGCAGGACTTAACGAGAATCAAATCGAAGAGCTTAGTAGACTAGAGGTAGGCGTGGCTTGCGTTTCGCAAAGTGGTTGGCTAGAACCTGTTTTAACCAAAATTCATGAATTTAAGGTTGCGACAGATGGAGTGAAGAACACAAAAAAAGATGTGTATGATAAAATTGGTTGGGACAGAAAAGAAAATGTAGAACAATCTTTACTTCAAATTCTCATGAAGAATGAGCTTAGCGGGAAAGGTGATGCGGAAGCACTAAGGGCAATTAAAGATAGTGTGATCAACTCCAGATTAGACACAGCGGTGAAATGCGCATATATGGAATTGATTTCTGGAAAACAAACTGAAGCAGAAGGCGGGCTAAAGCGGCTAGTATATGAATTGTTTGATGCTTCCAAAGCGATAGAAAAAGCAACGATTCGTTGTGATATTGAATCCTGGATGGATGACGTAATTAAGAATCTTTCGCCTTCAGTTAGTAACTTCTCTCAGGAACAGTTGAATCTTTTATTAGCCATTATCATTCATGAACAAGTGGACAGAGATGCTAGGTACGAGAGCATTCTTGGAAGATATTATGAACATCTGAAAGAAACTGGAGGTATACGATGGATAGTATAAACAACAAAGACCTTCATAATGCGGAAATAAATAAACCCAATGAGACTGTTTTTTATGAGATAAAACCTGAAAGAAGGGAAAGTATCAAGGAAGCTTACCAACATATAGGGACTTTAATCTCAAGAATAGTCGATGTTAAAAGCACAAAGGCTGCTGAGTCTAGTGAAAATAAGATGATATCTATCAATGAGAAGAGGGAGATAAATATCATTGAATTCGCCTTCTCAGGATGTCCGATAGACGGGCACGGAGGACATTGGGACGGTGAAAGAGGTAATTCGACATGGTATCCTGATAAAGAAGAGGTTCCTAAAAACCCTAATACGAATCCCGAAAAGCGTAGCTGGGAGGAAATACTAGATAAGTACGGAATAGAAGGAATACCATTTGAAGATGGAGAACCAGACTTTTCAGAAGTATCCAAAGGTACAGTGGAAATAGATGATTTCTCTGAAAACCGTTACGGAAAGGGTGGAAATTTTGATCAAGCTACAGAAAAATTAGCAGAAGAACGAGGATGTACCAAAGAAGAAGTTAAAGCCTGGATGAAAGAGAATAAATATACTTGGCATGAACGCTCAGATTGTAAGACCATGGATAAGGTGCCCACTGAAGTACATGGAAATGTAAGGCATGAAGGCGGAATATCAGAGATAAAAAAACAGGGAAAGGAAGGTGAGTAATCATGATAGATAATGTTTTCGGTGAATTGATATATAAAGGTGGATGGTCAAAGGAAGACAGCATTAGTTTCTGGGGTAAAGATATTAATGTAAGAGTTATTGTATCGGCTTATGAAACGGAGACCCCTAATGAGGCACAACAACATTCATACTCATATTTGAAGGAAAACCTTCAATTGCTCTCCGAGAAAACACTCAAAGCGTTAAAGGACTATATGGAAGTAATAGAGGATGATATTAAGGCATATACTAACATAGATAAACTCCCTAGTGATGTTAATGAATTAGTAGAGATTAATGAAATAATGTTTACCGAGAGTGGTTCAATTGGAATATTGTGTAATACTAAATGGGATAGTCATGGCATTGCGGTTCTCTGTAAAAACGATGAGATAACTGTGGGAGAGCAGGATATTGTCTGGTTCGACTAAAATAGTACCTTTTCAGTACCAAAATAGTACCTTTACAGTATTTTCTTTTGAAAAAAAGTATGTTATATTTACAATGGACAAAGCGAACGGGAAAACAAAAACGAACTCCCCGAAGCGGAGTCCATTTTCTTTTGCAAAAGAATAACGGGGACAGATTTGAGCGTCAGCTCATGACCGGATCACGGTCATGGGTCTGGCGCTTTTCTTATGTCCAAAACCAGCGGTCGAGGGTGACGATCTGAAGCCGGACACGACAAAAGAAAGGATAACATACTTATGAATTATGAAGATTTCAAAGAGAAATTCGTAGAGGATGTCAAGGACAGGCTTTACGAGCAGGGCGCTGAGGTGAATGTTTCACTTCACGAGGTCAACAAGCTCAACGAGAGTTATGAGGCCATTACGGTAACGCCGGAGGGCAGCAACATCGGAGTGAACATCGGGATCGATAAGTTCTATGATGCTTTCGATAACGGCAGGTCTTACGACGAGGTTGTAGACAAGGCCGTTGAGGTCATCAATAACGGCATCAATCAGCGACCGGACATCGATGTGGCGACACTTACCGATTACGGTGTCATGAAGGAAAAGCTTGCGATGGAGGTTGTTTCAACCGAGGCAAACAAAGAGATGCTTGAGACCGTACCGCATCAGAACATCGAGGACATGGCGGTTGTTTACCGCTTCGTGCTTACCTCTGATGATGACGGACGCGCCTCAATCCTGGTAACAAACCAGATGCTCGACAGCATGGGCGTCACTCCGGAACAACTGCATGCGGATGCGCTCGAGAACGCGCCCCAGATCAAGCCTGCAGAGATCAAGGGCATGAGCGAAGTCATGGCTGAGATGATGGGTGTTGAACAGGCCGAGTTGATGGGAATCTTCCCTGTGGCTCCTGAAGATGAGCAGATCTTCGTTGCTACGGTTCCCGATAAGATTCACGGTGCAGGCGTTCTTGCCTACCAGGACTTCATGGACCAGGCAGCCGAGAGAGCAGGCGGTGATTTCTTCATTTTGCCGTCAAGCATCCACGAGATTCTTATAGTTCCGGACAACGGAAAGATGGGGCTTAAGGAACTTGAGGCAATGGTAAGGGAAGTGAACGCAACACAGGTTGCTCCTGCAGATAAGCTTACCGACAGCGTTTACCACTATGACTCGAAGGACAAGATCTTCGAGCTTGGAGAGAAGTTCGTGGAACGCCATGCTGAAAAGGAAGCAGAGCTTTCCGAGGAGAAGGGCGAAAAAGCTTCCCTGCTCGGTGATCTTAAAGCAAAGAAGGACGA
>JAEEGL012892961.1_pt1 | contig 10809 bp, 11 predicted proteins | sample 9134231 | NCBI WGS metagenome assembly JAEEGL01 (sample SAMN16246548, study PRJNA631951) | gut metagenome | biome: gut microbiome; feature: rumen; material: fiber-attached | host: Bos | place: Iran: Karaj | collected 2018-10
AAATGCTACACGAAACATTAGTCTCCAACATCTGAAAATGCAGAGTTAAATAGCAACATTCGAGCCTTCAATTGATAAAATCCAGAAAAACTCTAACTCAATCAAAAATGCGTTTTCGATTGAGTTAGACGATTATTCGAACGGTAATTTCATCATAGAAAGTTACGACAGACCAAGCGCAGTTTTCGTGGTTACTCTCCTTCTGTATGAAAATTGAAGCAGGATCACGGATATCTTCCCATGAAGAGAAGAACCCGTTTCCGTCCCGATCGAAGTCTGCTCTGAGTTTTCCGATCTGGCCGGTCTGTCCCGCGAGCTGCTGCGACTGGCGGTAAAAGTACAGGCGCTCGTTACCGGACCAGGGTTGTAGTTTGAATAGCATATTTCGTCTCCTTTCAATTTTTGCAATAAAAAAAGCCGGCTGAGTTTTTAATTCAGTCGGCTGAAAAGAAAAGTATTGAGTTGGATTTTCGGACACAAAGATTTAACAAATAAAATACTTCAGAAGGTTGTCTCTGAACGTTCTAATGGACGGAAAACAGCTGTTTTCTCCAGTCCATATCTGGTTAAGACCACCCCAGTGGGGAGTTGCATCAATTAACGACATACAAAACCGGGTTTTTGAAAAAGCGAGAAAAACGACGAAAAACGCAGAAAACCAGCGAAAATCGCTGGTTTTCGGGCTTGCATCAATTAAGACCGCAAGATATGGAGGCGCCACCCGGAATCGGACCGGGGATAAAGGTTTTGCAGACCTCTGCCTTACCGCTTGGCTATGGCGCCGTTTTGCAGAAAAGCCACGATATCTCGTGGCTTTCCTCTGGAGCGGATTACGGGGCTCGAACCCGCCACCTCGACCTTGGCAAGGTCGCGCTCTACCAAATGAGCTAAATCCGCATACCGCTTTTTACAACTGCGGCCGTTGGTGCCTCGGGTCGGAATTGAACCAACGACACAAGGATTTTCAGTCCTCCGCTCTACCAACTGAGCTACCGAGGCAAAATCGACCGGTGCTTCTGCACCGGTCGCTGGCGACCCGGATGGGGCTCGAACCCACGACCTCTAGCGTGACAGGCTAGCGCTCTAAACCAACTGAGCTACCAGGCCAAATAATGGTGGTGGCTATAGGGCTCGAACCTATGACCCTCTGCTTGTAGGGCAGATGCTCTCCCAGCTGAGCTAAGCCACCTTTTTTTCGCCTTCGGACAATGCTCTTCCTAGCGGCGAATTGAATTATATCATACGCTTTTTTATTTGTCAATACTTTTCCGAAAAAATCTTTTTTATTTATTTCCCGTTTTTTCCGCTTTTTTCTTTTTTCTTATTTGTTCTATATCTTCTCCGGTGAATTTATATTTTTTGTTGCAGAACTGGCATCCGACCTCAATTACCTTGTCCTGAACCAGAATATTATACAGGTCCATTGGATTCATGGTCAAAAGAGCGTTACCCATTCTTTCTCTCGAGCAGTCACAGCAGTATCCTACTTCATACTCGTCGAAAAAGTCGAATTCTATTCCTTCAAATACAGTCTGTGCGATTTGTTCGTTTGAATAATTCTTTGACAGCATCTCCGATACCGAAGGGATCGTTTTTACGTTTTTCTCTATTTTGTCAACGGTAACGTCGTCCGCCATCGGAAGCAGCATTATAAGGTATCCTCCGGATGCGGTCAGTTTTCCGCCTTCAAAAGTCTCGCCTAAAGCGCAAACCGTCGGCACCTGCTCGGATTCTGCGTAATAATTCGCGATATCCTCGGCGATTTCTCCGCTTTTCAGCGGAACGATACCGATATAAGGTTCTTTTTCTCCGGTGTCTTTTACAACGTTAAGCGTTCCCTGCCCGACTGCTTCCTTTACGTTGATTTTCCCGTAAACGGTAGGCAGTTCTATATCTGCGTTCTGTATATACCCCTTAACGTTTCCCATATAGTCTGAAACGGCTAGAACGTGCCCGCACTTTCCGTCCCCGCGGAAATTTACCGTCACGGTATTGCCTTTATCTTTCAGAGTTGAACCCATCATCGACGCTGCCGTAAGCACTCTGGACAAAACGGTCGACGGTGTTTGCTTTGCCTTGTGTATCTTTATTGCTTCTTTTGACGTTTCGCTTGAATTTACAATTATTATCTGAGCTGAGCCGTCATGAGTCATTGCACGGTATATTTTAGACATTTTTTTCTTCCTTTCAGTTTACTACGTTTTCTGGAGTCCCGTTTAAAAAAGCTTTTATATTGCTTTTCACAATACCCAGAAGTCTTATCCTGGTTTCTATCGGCGCCCATGCGACGTGAGGGGTAACAATAAGGTTCGGAGCGCCGATCAGCGGGCAATCGGCTGACTGCGGCTCTTTATCGAGCACGTCCAGACCCGCTCCGGACAGTTTACCTGATCTCAAAGCATCCGAAAGAGCGCTCTCGTCTACCGTTCCTCCGCGTGAAGTGTTTACAAAAAACGCGCCGTCCTTCATCTTTTCGAACGCGGATCTGTCAAAAATACCGGTCGTTTCAGCAGTCAGCGGAGTATGAACCGTTACAACGTCAGATTCTTTGAGCATTCTGTCAAAATCCGCGTATTCTACGTCGTCGAAACGCTTCGTCCTTGTGCAGACAAGCGTCCTCATTCCGAACGCGTCGGCTATTTTTTTGACCTCCTGGCCTATCGAACCGTATCCGAATATTCCGAGTGTTTTCGACTGAAGCTCAAACGTCGGATAAGAAAACACCGAGAAAAACCTGCTTCTCTGCCAGTCTCCTCTTTGAACGAATTCGTTATATTCCGCGACTCTGGAGTAGTGCTCAAGAATCAAAGCAAAAACGTGCTGAGCAACAGACGCAGTTGAATAACATCCCGCGTTTGAAACGACTATTCCTTTTTCCCTTGCGTATTTTACGTCTATATTGTTGTATCCGGTCGCAAAAAGGCCGATATATTTAAGATAAGGAGCGTTATCGATTTCTTCACTTCCGATTACAGTTTTATTGCAGAGAACGATCTCGGCGCCGTGAATTCTGTCAAACAATTCTTTACCCGTAACGTTTTCCTGATAAATTGTCAGTTCCCCGAATTCGCGGAGTTCTTCAAGCGGAACGTCTCCGGACGAAACGGTCCCGGCGTCTGTAATTACGATTTTCATTTATCTCTCCTCCAGTAACTATTACGAATTATACACAAGAGTCGTTGATTTTTCAATCAATTTTCATAAATATTATTTTTTCTTTAATTGAAATTTTATAAAGAAAAATGTTGATTTTATGCCGCTGTCATATTATAATATAGACACAATTGAATAAGAAAGAAATCGGGGAGAATAATATGAAAGAATTGTACGGACCGCTCAGTGTTATCGCTATGAGAGGATGCGAAGACTTCGCAGAACAGGTCAACGCCTATCTGAAACTCTGGCGAGGCTCCGAGTCCGGCTTTGAAGTCAATGCGGAATGTCCGCGTTTCGGAAGCGGAGAAGCTAAAGGAATCCTTCACAAAACCATGAGAGGACATGATATCTATATCCTTTGCGACGTGTTCAATTACGGCGTAACCTATAAGATGTACGGAATGACGGTTCCGATGTCTCCGGACGACCATTTTCAGGACATCAAGAGAGTTATAGGCGCCATCGGAGGAAAGGCAAGAAGAATCAACGTTATCATGCCTATGCTTTACGAAGGAAGACAGCATAAGAGAGCTTCGAGAGAGTCTCTTGACTGCGCTACCGCCCTTCAGGAACTTGTTTCTATGGGAGTTACAAATATTATCACCTTCGACGCTCACGACGCGCGCGTTCAAAACGCTATTCCTCTGTCAGGATTCGAAAACGTAAGATGTACTTATCAAATGATAAAAGGCCTTATCAAGGGAATCGACAATCTCTCTCTCAACAAAGATAAAATTTGCATAGTTTCTCCCGATGAAGGCGGAATGTCCCGCGCGATATACTATTCTTCGGTACTCGGTCTGGATCTCGGAATGTTCTATAAACGCCGCAATTACTCTGTTATCGTAAACGGCAGAAACCCCATTGAAGCGCACGAATACCTCGGAAAAGACGTTAAAGACAAAGACGTAATAATCGTAGACGACATGATTTCTTCCGGTGAGTCCATTCTCGAAGTCGCTTCAAAGTTAAAAGAGAAAGGCGCGTCAAGAATATTCGTTTTCGCATCCTTCGGTTTGTTCTGCAACGGGCTTGAGCTTATCGATAAGGCATATGAAGAAGGCAAAATCAACAAGATATTCACAACCAACCTCGTTTACCGTACTCCCGAGCTTCTCAAGAGAGAATGGTATTACGAAGTCAATATGTGCAAATACGTTTCACTTATCATCGACACTCTTAACCACGACGATTCTCTGAGCGAACTTCTCTCCCCCGAAAAGAAGATTCGCACTTACGTCGCAAAAGCTGTCGAAGACGGTATCATAACCGTCTGAACGGTAAATACTGTAAAATCATTGCCTGCCGCTACCGAGCGGCAGGCGGTTTTTTATTTTTTTACTTTTAAGAAACAATTCTTTAACATATTTTTGCCTTCAGCGTCTTGTTATAAATAAATCTAAATGCTATAATAAGATGAATATTTGTTTAATAGGAGTTTTTATGAACACTACCGAACTTTTTGAATATATCAGCAGAGGAAAGCTCAATTCCGCACTGACTGATCTTTACGGCAGAGAAAATCTTGCAAAGCAGACTGCCCGCTACCTCTATGCCGTCAGCAATTTTGAACAGCTTTACGGAAAAGGCAAAAACGTCCGTCTTTTCTCGGTTCCCGGAAGAACCGAAGTATCCGGTAACCACACTGACCATAATCACGGAAAGGTTCTGGCTGCTTCCATCGACCTTGACATAATCGCCGTTGCGGAGGCAAACGACGAGAATATTATCAGAATCAAATCAGAAGGATTCCCGGAAGACGTCGTTGCTATTTCCGACATCAAAGTTGATCCCGCTAAATTTGCCACTTCTTACGCAGTGATAGAAGGAATGTGCGACGGATTTGTTAAGGCCGGATACAAGATCGGCGGTTTTAACGCATATACAACGTCAAACGTTTTCAAAGGTTCCGGCCTCTCTTCTTCGGCCGCATTTGAAGTAATGGTCGGAAATATGCTCCGCTCTCTGTACGACAACAATATAGACAACGTTGAGATAGCTAAAATTTCTCAGTACAGCGAGAACGTGTTCTTCGGCAAGCCATGCGGACTGATGGACCAGATGGCCTGTGCTCTCGGCGGATTCATATCTATAGATTTTGCAGATCCAAAAAACCCCGTTATCGGCAGACCGGACTTTGATCTCTCCGCAATGGGCTATTCCCTCTGCATCCTTGACACCGGCGGAAACCACGCTGACCTTACTCCCGATTACGCGGCCGTTCCCGCAGAAATGAAATCTGTTGCTGCAAAATTCGGCAAGGAAGTCCTGCGCGACGTCAACAAGGCTGATTTTATCGAAAAAATACCCGAACTGAGAGAAGAACTCGGCGACAGAGCTATTCTGCGCGCGCTTCACTTCTTCAACGAGAACGAAAGAGTCGGAAATCTCGAAAAAGCTCTTGAGAAAAAAGATCTTACCGCTTTCTTTGATGGCATCCGTGCGTCCGGAAACTCTTCGTTTAAATATCTCCAGAACGTTTACACGACAAGAAACGTACAGGAACAAGGGCTCTCTCTTGCTCTTGAACTCATAGAAGAGTATCTCGGCAAAATAGATGAGCCGGCAGCTTGCAGAGTTCACGGCGGCGGTTTTGCCGGAACCGTTCAGGCATTTGTTCCCGCCCGTTATTCCGAAGACCTTGCAAAGAAACTTGAAAAAGTTTTCGGCGAAGGTAAATGTCATATTCTCCGCATAAGAAATAAAGGCGCAATAGAAATCGCAACCGAATAAAATGAAGAATAACAATCTTCCTGAAAAGCCGGGCAAAAAGCTTTCTGCAAACGCAGTGAAAACTACTGTTTCTCTGCTCCTTTGCTTCGGAGCGGCTTTTCTGATCTACGTCCTGATATTAAAATATGAATTTGCTTTGGGATATCATCTGCTCTATATCGTCACCGGTGTTCTTTGCTGCGTTGTGGTGATTTTGAACGGAGGTTTCTCAAAAAGCGTTCCCTCTCCCGAACAGCTTCGCGACGACTGGGATGACGAAAAAAAGCAGAAATTCATATCAAGAATCGAAAAAGGCAAAGCAATTGCCAAAAAGCTTATGGTCGTTCTTGTTCCGCTTCTTGCGGTAATAATGATTGATATCATAAGTCTGTTCTGGACAAAATCCTGACGGCGGAGGAAAAATGACAGAAATATATTCTCTTTTCTCCGGCTCTTCGGGAAACTGTTCGCTTTTCCGGACGGAACACCATGCCATACTTATCGATGCGGGCTGCACCATGAAAAAAATCGACGCCTCTCTCAAGAGCGTCGATTTGTCTCTGGACAGAATAGATGCGATTTTCGCAAGTCACGAGCATTCCGATCACGTTTCTGCGCTGACGGCGATAGTCAAACATTTTGATATGCCCATCTATCTCCCGGGTCCGTCGGTTTCAGCGCTTTCAGACTCAAACCTCGCCGGCAGCAAAAACGTAAGAACTATTCCTCAGGATTATTCCCCGCTTCGATTCGGGGACATCACCGTCAGTTTTTTCAGAACTCCTCACGACAGCGCGTCAAGCGTCGGATTCATAATCAATACTCCCGACGGAAAATACGGATTGGCCACAGACATGGGAACCGTCATGCGGTCAGTCACAGAACAGCTGACAGGATGCAAAGCCGCAATCATAGAATCAAACTACGATCACGTAATGCTGGAGAACGGCAGCTATCCGAGGGTATTAAAGAACAGGATCGGCTCTGCTTCCGGACACCTTGATAACCGCGACTGTGCAAGGCTTGTCGCTTATCTTGCGATGACCGGGACTGAAAAGTTTATGCTCGCACACCTTTCCAAAGAAAACAACACCCCGGAAAAAGCGCTTGCCTGCGTAAAAAATTATTTGGTGCAAAACCGTATTTCCGCAGACGTTAAGGTTGCGCAAAGAGACTATATTACAAGGTTTATCTGAAATGCTGAACGTTAACATTATTTGTTCCGGAAATCTGAAAGAAAAATATCTTCGCGACGCTTGCGCCGAATATTCCAAACGGCTCTCTGCGTACTGCCGTCTGAACGTTACAGAACTCAAAGAAGGAGTCGATCCTTCTCCGTATATCCCGACCTCAGGTCATTCTTACAAAATTGCCCTCTGCATAGAGGGAAAAGAATTCTCGTCAGAGGAGTTTGCAGACAAGATTGCAGATATTCAAACCAAAGGCTGTTCGGAACTTTGTCTCGTTATCGGACAGTTCGACGGAATTCCTGAAAAAGCCAAAAGTTTGTGCGATCTCAGACTTTCTTTTTCAAGGATGACCTTCCCTCATCAGCTAATGAGAGTCATATTGCTTGAACAGCTTTACCGCGCGTTTACTATCATAAACGGCGGAAAATATCATAAATAACAAGGATAAAAAATGAACTTCATTCCACCAATTCTGAAAAGAATACTTTCCGTTGTGGTTCTTTTCGCTTTAACTTTTGTGGTCATTGCATTTGCGACCGGTGCGCTCCGCGCCAAGGGACCGGAGACTACTGCTTCGCCCATTTCCTCAACGGTTCCGACAACTGAAGCAAAACCGACCACCGAACCCGTGATAACTTCAAGCGAAGACCCCGCGACGACCGAACCTCCGGTAACTTCTTCCATTTCTGAAAAACCAGAGTACTACAGCAACCTGTCTCACGTGCTCGGTTACAAAGGAATCGACGGACTGACGGTCTCAAGGACGTCTGTCAGCCTCTCGGAAAGAATTGAAAATCATAACCGGCTCTGCGGACAGTTTGAAACTCTTGAGAACAATCCCGACGTTTCCGTTCAGACTTCTTCGGACTTTAACCCCGAAACTGACAGAATCGTAAAGGGCGGAGTTATTGCGGATAAATATTCAAGCGGAAACAAGATTGTTCTGAAATATCACCGCATCGAGAACAACTCCGACGCTTCTTACAAAACCGTTTCGACAAAGGTGACCGTTGAGAGACCGACAGTCGAGCCTTATATGGGCTTTCTGATTATTTCTTCGGATAACGGAAACAAACGAACCCTCTGCGACAGCTTCGGCAACGTTCTTTTTGATGATCTCGGAGAACTCGAGCCGTATTTCGGACGGGACATGAAAAACAATCCCGTCTTCTCAAAAACGGAAGACGGCGAAGAGCATTATTATATTTTTAACTCAGAAAAATCATCCTTTACAGAAATCGACGGCAAAACCATCAGGACGGGGCTTCGGTATGATTACCCCGCGTACGCCTACGCCCCTTGCGGATACGAGGTCAAATGGGATGACGCAAGCGAGTCGTACCGCTATTATTATGAAAGCAGAAAGCAGTACAGATTTCAGTATTACTACTACGGATTCAATTACAGCGAAGACAGAACTGTAATGGTTCTTCCCGACGGGGTTGAAGTTGCTTTCGTCGACAGGTCCGGATACAGATGCTTCCGTCAGACAAAAAAATACAATCACGAGACCGGCGTTCCCGGGCAGGATATGTGGGTAATTGACTATTATACCCTTCCCGATACTCTCGGAATCGAGTCTATCGGTACCGCCGGATACGACCACGGCTGGGTTCGCGTCAGAATCCAGGCAAAAAGCCAGATGCCCCACACAAGAGGCAAAATCGCGACCGACATTGATTCCCTTATCGATTACAAGGGAAACAAATTCGATATTCCGGAAGGATTTACGCTCGAAGGTTATTCCGACGGCGTGCTCCTTCTTTCTAAAAACGGTTACTACGGATTCTATTCGATCAATCACGAGTGGATTGCAAGACCGATTTACACCTATGCGATGCCCTTTGTTCAGGGTCTTGCGGTAATCGGTTACGAGGACGGCACCGTCGGAATGATCGACACTGCCGGCAATATCGTTATGCCGTTCGTTTTCACCTCCCTTTCTCTCCCGTCAAGCGGCGTAATAACCGCTTTCTGCGAGGGTATAGGCTGGGAAACGTATTATATTGTGAGCTCAGAAAGCGACCAATGATTTGTTCCGGAGGATATGCAATGGACAGAAAAGAATTGTACGGATTTTTGTCCGGAGTTAAAAAAATACATTTTTCAGGCGTCGGCGGAGTAAGTATGTCCAGCCTTGCCCGCTGGGCAAAAGACAACGGTTATTCGGTTACGGGATACGACCGTTCTGAGTCTGACTCCGTGACCGCCCTCAGAGATTACGGAATAACCGTGGTGACAGAACATTCACCCGAGCTCATCGCCGATTCCGACGTTGTAGTTTATACGGTCGCTCTTAAATCCGACGATCCGGAGCTTGTTTCCGCCGCCCAAAACGGCAAGCCGACCGTCGCGAGAGGTGATTTCCTCGGTTTCGTGATGTCGCATTATAAAACGCGCATCGGAATCTCCGGAACGCACGGAAAATCGACCACGACCGCTATGATCGCTCATATTTTCGAATCTGACGGAAAAGATCCGACCGTGGAATGCGGCGCTTCTATCCCTGAATTCGGAGGAAACTGCAAACACGGAAAAAACAAAGATTTCTTTATCTACGAAGCGTGCGAATACAAAAACTCCTTCCTATCGTTCATTCCGACCGACGCGATAATAAACAACGTCGAACTCGATCATACCGATTTCTTTAAAAACATTTGTCATATAAGAAAATCCTTCCGCCGCTCGATAGAAACCGCCAATACCGTTTTCATCAATCTCGACAGTGAGAATGCCAGAAAAACCGTAAGAAACAGCGGCAAAAAAATCGTAACGGTTTCTCTGAACGATCCTAACGCCGACTTTTATCCCCTGAATATCACTCCATACTCTTCCGGACATGAGTTTGATATTATGAAAAACAATGTATTCTTCTGCAAGGTCAGGCTCTCGCAGATCGGCGTTTTCAACGTCGGCAACGCCGTTATGGCCGCCGCCGTCGCTTCCGAACACGGCATCGCTCCGGAAGTTATCGGGAAAGCGCTTTCAGATTTCACGGGAGTTTCAAAAAGATTTGAAAAAATCGGAGAAAAAAACGGCGTGACCGTTTTTGACGACTACGCCCATCATCCCGATGAAGTCCGCGCGACCGTGGACGGAGTTCTTGCTCTAAACCGCAGCGGAACCGTTTATCTTGTGTTCCAGCCTCACACTTTCACAAGGACCAGAGATCTTTGGAAAAAATGGGTGCGCGTTTTCAGATATACTAAGAAAAACGGTATAAACGTTATCCTGAACGATATTTATCCCGCGCGCGAAACAGACGACCTCGGCGTCTCTTCCGAAATGCTCGCAAAGGCTTGCGGCGTAAAATATATCGGATCTTTCGAAGATGCAGCCGATTATCTGAAATCAGTCGTCAGAGAATCCGACATGATTCTGACTATGGGCGCCGGTCAGGCGTACAAAGTCGGGAAGTTGTTTTTAAATTGAAACGTAATATAAAAAAGCCCCTTAGCGGGGCTTTTTTATATTACCATATTCCAGGCTCTCTTCCCAGATCCGGGATAGTATAAGAATCGTAATCAACGATTTCGACTTTAGTGACCTTCAATGTCTTGAGAGCGTCTATGAACTCCTGATAATCCTCAGCTCTGCGTTCTCTGATGATAAAATCTCCGTTTTCATCATACTCCGCTTTTCTGATTTTGAAATTATCATATTCTCTGGACTCAGGAGATATGTCGGTATCTGCATATACAACGAGATATCCGTATCCGGATATTTCAAAATGTCTGTAGATAAGGCTGAA
>JAEEGL012918928.1_pt1 | contig 10809 bp, 10 predicted proteins | sample 9134231 | NCBI WGS metagenome assembly JAEEGL01 (sample SAMN16246548, study PRJNA631951) | gut metagenome | biome: gut microbiome; feature: rumen; material: fiber-attached | host: Bos | place: Iran: Karaj | collected 2018-10
CCAGCTTCTTCGCATACTGACGTTCCTTCCACCACTTGTCGATGTATTCGTCGGAGTAGTCTAGCCAATCCGGTATATTATAGCCGGCATTCCTTATATCAAAATTTTGATAGTCTAGTTCAGGCCAAAGGGGATTATCGTCATGTAGCTCTGGAAAACCATACAACTTATAATAATCCGTATGAAGCCAATTAGATTGCTTCGTAGAGGAACACGAGGCGGAGCATGCACACAGCACGCTCATGACAGTTGTATAGCAGAGCAACAGCAGATTCATTCGTTTCATGTTTTTGCTTTTCAATTTTCTGATTTTTAAGATGCTAATTATGAGTTTTCTTCCGCAAAGATAATAGGAAAAATGCCAAAAAACAAGTGAAAGGGAAGAAATTTGCCCCCCATTTGGATTTATTAACGCTTAGGCGCGTCAGAATATTTTGGGGGCTTTCCCGCTGAGAAAGAGGGCGTCGGGGTAAGTGATGTCTTGCAGGAAGAGGCCGCAGGCGGGCATGCTCTCACCGGAGGCGCTGCGGTTGCCGGCTCGGACGACGTCTTCCAGACCTTCAAGGGTGAGGCGGTGTTTGCCTACTTCGAGCAGAGTGCCCACGACGGCGCGCACCATGTTGCGCAGGAAGCGGTCGGCGGTGATTTCGAAGCGCCAGGCCTGCAGGTCTTCCTCCACCCAGCGGGCATGGGTGAGGTGGCAGGTGTTGGTCTTGTTGTCCGACCCGGCTTTGCAGAAACTGCCGAAGTCGGTGTGCTGCATCAGGCGTGCAGCGGCCTCGTTCATCCGGGGGAAGTCGAGCTCGTAGTAGTAGCGGCAGGCGTAGGGGCGGCGGAAGGGGTCCTTGCGCTGGTAGAGGTGGTAGTGGTAGGTGCGCGACGTGGCGCTGAAGCGGGCGTGGGCGTCGTCGGTGACGGGCACGATGGTATAGACGCCGATGTCGGGCGGCAGCAGGCAGTTGAACTTGAAGGTCAACTGCTGGCAGTCCACGGGTTCCTCCACGTCGAAATGGGCCACCATGAGGCGGGCGTGGACGCCGGTGTCGGTGCGTCCGGCGGCCACGAGGTTCACCTTACGGCGCAGCACCGTCTGGAGTACGTCTTCCATTTGCTCCTGCACGCTCGTGGCGTTGGGCTGGCGTTGCCAGCCGTGGTAGTTGGTGCCGTCGTAGGACAAATAGACAAAATACCTCATCGTGCCGTTATGTGGAAACAACTCTGTTTGGCTTCGTACTTCACGTAGCACGTGCCCTGCCGGCGCAGGTCGTTGAGCACTTCGGAGAGCACATACTTGAGCGTGTCGTTGCGCGTGGGGCGCACGGCAGGGCCGTCGGGGTCTTGCACAGGCACGTAGTGAAGATAGCTGATGTCGAAAGTGGTGCCGTGACAGTGGCAACTCTGTTCCGAGGCGTTGCCGTTGTGGCGGCGCAGCTTCTCCACGTCCTCGCGGGTGCGGGTCATCGACGTGACGAGCAGTTTGCTGGGCGGAATATGCTTCACATACTGCGAGTCGAGGAAGTTGCGGGCGATGCGTTCGAGCAGCACCTGGGCGCGGGGCACCAGATAAGGAATGCTGCTGTAGAGCGTCTTGATGTTGTAATAGGGATTCAGCCCGGCATAGACCAGACGGTCTTTGCTGTGCTCGGCGGCATCGCGGTTTTCAATGACGTCCACGCCCAGGCGCTGCGCCGTGGCCAGTTGCACGGGGTTGATGTCGGGAAAGCAGTCCTTGTAACTGCTCACACTGTATATTTTGTGCTTCTGTCCGTCTGCTCCTGCCAGCAGGTCGGGGTGGAGTGTCAGCGGAGCGAGGAGCACCGAGTCGGCCACCTGCATCTGTTGCATGATGGTATCGACCACGGCCGTTTCAGGCTTGTCTGGCGAGAACATCCGCGCCACACGTGTCATCACGGAGGGGAACAGCAGCCTTATGACAAAGAGCACGCCTACCACGCTGAGGAAGAACCGTACGAAATGGCGCTTCTCCACTTTGTCGGGCCATAGGATGTAATTCTTGTAACGTATCATCGGAGTGCAAAGTTACGAATAAGCGAGAGTAAAGCCAAAATGAAAGACCACGTTTTTCTTTTTTGGCTATGCCGAGTGAGAGTAACCAATCTAAAGTTACGGACTGGAGGTTACGAAAACGGATTTGGAAAAGACGAAAACGGATATAGGCTGCACAAAAACGGAGTTGGTGGCCCGAATGGGGGATACAAATTGAAAACAGCGCCTCAGAAAAACACGGGGCGCTGTTTCGGAAAAAAGAAGAGTCTAATGAAAACGGTTTTAACCATTGTTTTTCATGACGGGGAGGGTGAAGTCGAACTGCAGTCCGCCTCCGGGCCGGTTCATCACATGTATGGTGCCTCCGTGGAGGGCGACGGCGTTTTTGACGATGGCCAGTCCCAGCCCCGTACCGCCCTGTGCACGGCTGCGGCCCGACTCCACGCGGTAGAAGCGTTCGAAGAGCCTTTTCAGGTGTTTCTGGTCCACGCCCGGCCCGTTGTCATAGAAGGTGAAATGCCAGTACGGGCCTTCCTTGCTGGCCGTGAGCGTGATGACGGCCTTGTCGCCGGCGTAGGCCATAGCGTTGTCGGTGAGATTGCGGAAGATGCTGTAGAACAGCGAGGGGTCACCTTCGATGGTGATGTCGTCGGGCAGGAGGTTTTGGAACGTCTGGCGGTGTTCTTCCAACTGCAGGCTGAGCTCGAGCACCATGTCGCATACCAGTTGGGTGAGGTCAACCACTTCATGGGGGTGATTGGCCGGCGCAAAGTCCATGCGGCTCAGCGTGGCAATGTCGCTCAGCAGCGAAGCCAGCCGCTCGGTCTGCCTGTGGCTGCGGGCTATGAACTGGTTGCGTGTGGCCTCATCCAAGTCAGGATTTTCGAGCAACGTCTCCATGTAGCCGCGTATGCTGGCCACGGGCGTCTTGAGCTCGTGGGCCACGTTCTGCGTGAGCCGGCGGCGCATGCGGTTCTGTTCCTCTGCCTGCTGTCGGTCGATGCGCTCGTCCATGCGGTGGGAGTATCTCAGCAATATCAGCCCCAGCACGGCCAGCATGAATAGCGAGAACCACAGCAGCGGCCAGTCGAATTCGGCCGGCAAATGTTCGACAACGTGCCGCTCAAAGTCCTCGAAAATCAGGAATACGGCGGCATAGACAATAAAAATGGCCAGAACGCTCCAGAACATGCTCCGGCCGGTAGAGAGTTTCTTCATAATGGTTCGAGATAATAGCCGTAGCCTTGGCGGGTGGTGAGACACGTATCGTACGGGGCTATCTTTTTGCGGATACGGGTGATGTTGACGTCAACGGTGCGCTCGGTCACATAGACTCCTTTGGGCCATACGCTGTCGAGGAGCCGGCGCCGCGAATAGACCTCACCGGGATGTTGAGCCAGAAGGAGAAGCAGTTCAAATTCAGTCTTAGTAAAAGCCACATCCTTGCCGTCCACGCTCACCGTCTTGCTGGCCGGGCGGAGTACAATGCCGCGGTAAACCGTTTCACTGCCGGCAGCCGGTGCCGTGCGGCGCAGTACGGCGGCGACGCGCGCCATGACCTCACGCAAGGAAAACGGTTTGGAGATGTAATCGTCGGCTCCCAGGCTGAAACCCTTGAGTGTGTCGTCTTCAGTGTCTTTTGCGGTGAGGAAAACGACGGGCAAGTCTTTTGTGGCTTCATCATTACGCAGGCGTTGGGCCAGTTCGAAGCCCGACATGCCCCCCAGCATCACGTCAAGCAAGATTAAGTCGGGCTTGCCTGTCTGAACAAGGGCCAGCAGGGCGTCTTCGGCTGATAAGGCGGTGACAACGTCGTAGCCGGCTGCCTTCAGGTTGAACTGAAGTATGTCGCAGAGGTCCTGTTCATCGTCCACGACGAGGATTTTAGGCGTCAGTTGGGTCATATAACCATGATTTGTTTCTGCAAAGTTGCAAATTATTTTCCATATCTGGCCTCAACGACGTTCATAACATAGTCGGCCAGGCGTTCACACTCGCAGACGATATCCATGTAGAGCGTGCCCGACACATAGCTGTAGATGCCGTTGGCCACGTCTTCGGCATTCTGTTGTTTCATCCGGTCGCGCAGGAGATTGATACGTTTTTCGGTGGCGTTGGCCTGTTCGAACAGCGCCTGGTCGCGCGACTTCTGCAGCATCTCGGTCATGGCGGCCACTGCGCCCGACGCTTCGTGGAGCATGAGGTGGATGCCGCGCAGCTGGCTCTCATTGAACGATGCCTTCTGCTCCCATTTGCGGCGCAGGGTGAGCGACATATTGTAACAGCTGTCTCCGATACTTTCCATTTCGCTGATTTCACGCATCATGGAACGGATTTTCTGCTTGGTGCGGTCGCTCACGTGGGCGTTGCTGGTTAGTTCGAGGAATTGGGCAATTTCCATTTCCATGTTGTCGCATATTGTCTCGTATTTCTTTATGCGTTCCAAACGTTTGTCCAGTTCGTTGCCGTCGGTCTCCTCGGTTGCCTCCTTAACCATATTGACCATGCGCCCGATGCGCTGGGCAAAGTGGACAATCTCTTTTTGGGCTTCGAAAACGGCAATTTCCGGTGTTTTGAGCAGGCCGCCCTGGATATGTTTCAGGCGGAATTCGTCTTCGTCGTCCTGCCGGCGCGGGCGGACGATCCATTTCACCAACTGTTCAAGCTGTGGAATGAACCAGACGAGGATGAGCGTGTTGGTTACATTGAAGCATGTGTGGAACATGGCCAGCACCACAGGCAGATTGCCCGCTCCGCTGCCGGCTTTATAGCCTACGAGGTGGCACACAAGGTCCACGAAGGGATAGAACAGGCAGAGCACCCATATGACACCGAATACGTTGAATACCAGGTGAGCCATGGCGGCCCGACGGGCCTGTGTGTTGGCACCGAGAGCGGCCAAATTGGCGGTGGCGGTGGTTCCGATGTTTTCGCCCATGACGAGAGCAATGCCCAGGTAGATGGGAAGCACACCGGTGGAGCACAACATGATGGTAAGGGCCATGACCGCCGCCGACGACTGGACGATGCAGGTAATCAAGGTCCCTATGCCGAGGAAGAGAAGGATGGTCAGACGGCTGTCAGTGTTGAAAGAGGTGAAGAATGCAACGACATCGGGATTGTGCTCCAAGTCCATTTCCCCTCCGGTGGCGCTGAGCAGGACGAGGGCGAAGAACATGAAGGCCAGTCCGAAGAGTGCGTCACCCGTATAGCGGTGGCGGCGGGTGTAGATGAGAATGATACCGATGAGAAAGGCCGGAAACACCAGGGTGGTGAGGTCCATTTTGTAGCCCAAGGTCATGATCCAGGCCGTGAGCGTGGTGCCGATGTTGGCGCCCATGATGACGGTGATGGCCTGCGCCAGAGTGAGCAGACCGGCGTTTACGAAAGAGACGGTCATCACGGTGGTGGCCGACGACGACTGCACGGTGGCGGTGATGAGCGTGCCGGTGAGGATGCCCGTGAGCCTGTTGCCGGTCATGGCCCCCAGAATGTGGCGCAACTGCGGTCCCGCCATCTTCTGCAGGGCTTCGCTCATGATTTTCATTCCGTAAATGAGCAGGGCCAAAGCCCCTAAGAGTTTGAATGCGATTGCTATCATAGTTTTATAGAGTTGTTTCCGGATGCAAAATTACTCATAGATGACCGGGCCGGCGTCTTTGGTGGCGTTACAATCCTGTTAAAAATGCCGGGCCGCCGTTTCTGATGCCCAAATCCGTTTTGGTCTGTCCTATATCCGATTTGGTCTCTTCTTAATCCGATTTAGTTCTGTAAAAACAGTTGCTCCGATTTTTTTGCCGTCAATAGTGAAATATGATTGGTCACGTATGCACGCGTGTGCAAGGAAAATTGTAATTTTGCAGGTATAGAAAGAAACGCAACCGGATAGATGATAGAAAAACATCTGATACTCGAGGATGTTGACCCTGCGGTGTTCTACGGCGTTCAGGGGTCGAACTGGCGTATGGTGAAGTCGCTCTTCCCGAAACTGCGCCTGATGGCCCGCGACAATGTGGTGAAGGCCGTGGGCGAGGCCGACGACCTGGAGGTGTTCGACGAAAAGATGCAGGCACTGGTGATGCACTGTGCCAAATACAATTCGCTGACGGAGGAAGACATCCTTGACATCCTGCGCGGGCAGAAAACGAAGGACGAGAGCGGTGAGGACGTCATCGTTTACAGTACGCAAGGCCGTCCCGTGCGCGCCCGCAGCGAAAACCAGCTGAAACTGGTGCAAACCTTCGAGACCCATGACCTGACATTCGCCGTGGGCCCTGCCGGAACGGGAAAGACCTACACCGGCATCGCCCTGGCCGTGCGCGCCCTGAAGCGCAAAGAGGTGCGGCGCATCATCCTGAGCCGTCCGGCTGTGGAAGCCGGCGAGAAACTGGGATTTCTGCCGGGTGACATGAAGGAAAAGATCGACCCTTACCTGCAACCGCTCTACGATGCGCTGGAAGAGATGATACCGGCCGTGAAACTGAAGGAATATATGGACACGGGCGTCATACAGATAGCCCCTCTGGCCTTCATGCGCGGCCGTACGCTCAATGACGCGGTGGTCATACTCGACGAAGCGCAGAATACGACGACGTCGCAGATTAAAATGTTCCTCACACGCATGGGTACGAACACTAAGATGATAGTTACGGGCGACCGAACCCAAATAGACCTGCCCGCTTCACAGCGCTCGGGGCTCATTGAGGCACTCCGCATACTCAAAGACGTACCCGGCATAGGCTTTGTGGAACTGACGCGCAAGGATATCGTGCGCCATAAACTGGTGACCCGTATTGTGGAAGCCTATGAGGCCGAGGCCAGGCGCCGGCGCGAGGAGCAGAAGGAAGAAAAGATAATAAATGAACAAAAATAATAGACCCATTATGAACAAAGCATTAGTAAGAACCGATTTTAATTTCCCCGGACAAAAGAGTGTGTACCATGGTAAGGTGCGTGACGTGTACAACATCAACGACGAGCAGTTGGTGATGGTGGCTACCGACCGTATCTCGGCCTTTGACGTTATCTTGCCCGAAGGCATCCCCTACAAGGGACAAGTGCTCAACCAAATTGCCGCCAAGTTCCTCGATGCCACGACCGACATCTGTCCCAACTGGAAACTGGCCACACCCGACCCGATGGTAACGGCCGGCGTGCTGTGCGAAGGCTTCCCCGTGGAGATGATCGTCCGCGGTTACCTGTGCGGCAGTGCCTGGCGTGCCTACAAAAGTGGCGTCCGCGAAATCTGTGGCGTGAAACTGCCCGACGGCATGCGTGAAAACGAGAAGTTCCCCGAACCCATTATCACGCCGACGACGAAAGCAGAAATCGGTGAGCACGATGCCGATATCTCGAAAGAAGAAATCCTGGCTCAAGGGCTGGCTACCCCCGAAGAATACGCAGTTCTTGAAAAATATACGCTGGCTCTCTTCAAGCGGGGCACGGAGATTGCCGCCAAGCGCGGACTTATCCTTGTGGACACGAAGTACGAGTTCGGCAAACACAACGGAACCATCTACCTGATGGACGAAATACATACGCCCGACAGCTCCCGTTATTTCTACAGCGAGGGGTATGAGGAAAAGTTCAAAGCCGGTGAACCGCAACGCCAGCTTTCCAAGGAATTTGTGCGCGAATGGTTGATGGACAACGGCTTCCAAGGCAAGTCGGGCCAGCAAGTGCCTGAGATGACGCCGGAAATCGTGGAGAATATCTCCAACCGCTACATCGAACTCTACGAACACATCACCGGCGAGAAGTTTGAGAAAGAAACCGTGGGCGATGTGGCCAGCCGTATCGGTGACAATGTAACCGCCTACCTTGCCAAATGATGAGGACACTGCGACAGTTTAGCCTTCTGGCCTCGTTAGTGTTCCTTATGTTGCAGCTGTGCGGTTGCAAGGAGCACTATTCCGACGGCGAAAAGGTGGGCACGCTCATCGAATTTGCCAAGTCGGGGCTCGTCTGGGACTCTTGGGACGGGCGTCTCAATATGACGCAAACCGGCATGAACACTGCCGGCGAGCCCTTTGAGTTCTCGTTCGACAACGACCGCGATGATCAGGATTCGCTCATCACCCTGCTGCAGCAGGCGCAGGTGGAAGGGTGGAAAATCAAGATTAAATATCATCGTGTGCAGGGCTGGAACTGGTTTATGAACCGTGGCCGTTTCAACTACTTCGTTGACGACGTGACGGTGCTCGACAAGAACTTTGCCAATGTATTCCGTGACCGTGGCGAAGGCCGTCAGGGGCGCGTGGTTGACACCATTTATGTGGTGATAGACAAATCAGAAATACGTAAAAAGCAGCATTAATGGGTTACGCCCAAGAAGACATCAAACCATATGACGCCAATGCCCCCAAAGGTGAGCAGGTGGAGCGCATGTTCGACCACATCGCGCCCAAATACGACTTGCTGAATCATCTTCTGTCGTTTGGTATCGACCGTGGCTGGCGCCGCAAGACCATCGATGTCCTGTTGCCCTTGCCTCACGCCGATATTCTCGACGTGGCTACCGGTACGGGCGACTTTGCCATGCTGGCTTGCCGGCGGTTGCAGCCGCAGAAAGTGGTGGCCACGGATGTGTCGGAGGGTATGATGGCTGTGGGACGTGACAAGGTGGCTAAGGCCGGTTTAAGTGATGTCATTGAGTTCCGGAGAGAAGATTGTCTGGCGTTGAGTTTCGATGACGGCTCGTTCGACGCGGTGACGGTGGCTTACGGTGTGCGCAATTTCCCCGATTTAGACCGCGGCCTGCGCGAGATGTGGCGTGTGCTGCGTCCCGGAGGCCACGCCGTCATATTGGAACTGACTGCGCCGAGGCGCTTCCCTATGAAACAGCTGTTTTGGGCCTATTCGCACGTGGCGATGCCCCTTTTGGGCCGCCTGTTGTCGAAAGACCGCAGGGCCTACACTTATCTGCCGCGCACCATGGAGGCTTTCCCCCAGGGCGAGGTGATGAAAGGCATTCTCGAAAAGGCCGGTTTCGGCCATGTGATGTTCAAACGCTATACCTTCGGGCTCAGTACCATGTATCTGGCCTGTAAATAAACCGACAGAATGAAGACCTACGGACTCATCGGCCGTCCCTTGGGACATTCCTTCAGCCGCGCTTTCTTCACGGAGAAATTCCAGCGCGATGGCATCGATGCACAGTATCTCAATTTTGAGCTGCCGTCGATAGATGAACTTCCGCAGGTGCTCAGCGACCATCCCGACCTGTGCGGCTTCAATGTTACGATACCTTACAAGCAGCAAATCATCCCCTGGCTCGACGCTCTTAGCGACGAAGCGAAGGCCATAGGGGCGGTGAATGTGGTTCGGGTAATCCGTGTCGGGGGAGGACAGCAGGAAAACGGATATAGTGGCGACGAAAACGGACATAGGCCGCACGAAAACGGAGTTAGTTCCTCCGGAACGTCGCGAGCGTGGCGGCTGAGGGGATATAATTCCGATGTGATAGGCTTCACGCAGTCCATCCGTCCCTTGCTGCGCCCCCACCACCGGCAGGCGCTGGTGCTGGGCACGGGTGGGGCTTCACGGGCGGTCGTTTACGGTCTGCAACGTCTGGGGCTGGCCGTGCAACTGGTGAGCCGTACCCCGCGTGAAGGGGTGTGGGGCTATGCGGATGTGACTTCCGGAGTGATGAACCGATACACTGTCGTTGTCAATTGCACCCCATTGGGCATGCATCCCCAAACCGGTGCCTGTCCGCCCATCCCCTACGAAGCCATCGGCAGTGAACACCTGCTTTACGACTTGATTTACAACCCCGAGGAAACACTGTTTATGCGGCGTGGCCGTGAGCGCGGTGCTACGGTGAAGAACGGACTGGAGATGCTCCACCTGCAAGCCTTGGCCAGTTGGGATTTTTGGAACGAAACGGATTAGAAATATGAAATATCTGCTTCACACGTTGATTATGTGGCTCTGTCTGATTCCATTGTGGAGCATGGCAGAGACAAAGGTGTGGTCGGCCGACGAGGTACCTATGGTGCACCTGCAGGATGCCCGCCGCTACGTGTGCAACCCCGACGGCGTGCTTTCGCAAGCCGCAGTGGACAGCATGGACCTCCGCCTGTTCCAACTGGAGCAAACCAAGGGCGTACAGAGTGTGGTGGTCGTGGTGAAACGGGTGGAAAACGGCGACTGCTACGAGTTTGGCATGAATCTGGCGCGCAAATACGGGGTGGGCAGCAAGAAGCAAAACACCGGACTGGTCTTTGTGCTCAGCACGGAGGACCGCCGCTACTATATCCTGACCGGCTACGGGCTCGAAGGCACTCTGCCCGATGCCATCTGCCGGCGCATTGAGTACACCTACATGGACCCCCTGCTCAAACAAGGAGACTGGGACGGTGCCATGACTGCCGGTGTGCGGGCCTTGTGCGGCTATATCGAGAAAGACCCTGAACTTGTGGCCGAATTGGCCGGCGACGACGATGACGCCGCCGGTGCCGTGGTTGGCATATTGTTGCTCACGCTGTTCGTCCTGGCATTTTTATTTGTCATTGTCTGGTCGCGTTACCAGAAGTGTCCGCAGTGCGGCAAACGGGCGTACACTACAACCGGTGAATACTATCTATATACCCGCGGCGGCTGGGACTATTTCCGCGTGACGCAAGTATGCCAGAACTGTAAATACACGCAGTCGAAAGTGGTGCGCCGCCCCCATCGCGATGACAGCGACGATGGCCTTTTGGCTGGCGCCGTGCTGGGCTCCATTCTCAGTTCCGGACGGGGCGGAGGTTCGTATGGCGGCGGTGGCTTTGGCGGCGGCTTTGGTGGAGGCTCCTTCGG
>JAEEGL013050025.1_pt1 | contig 10809 bp, 8 predicted proteins | sample 9134231 | NCBI WGS metagenome assembly JAEEGL01 (sample SAMN16246548, study PRJNA631951) | gut metagenome | biome: gut microbiome; feature: rumen; material: fiber-attached | host: Bos | place: Iran: Karaj | collected 2018-10
TTCTTTGAGAGCGATATGCTCTCGCCGCAACCTGCCGCCCGCTATGACATCATCGTGAGCAATCCGCCCTATGTGTGCTGGAGTGAGCGCGAGGCGATGGACCGCAACGTCAAGGACTATGAGCCGGGCCAAGCCCTGTTTGTCCCCGACAACGACCCGCTGCTGTTCTACAAGGCAATAGCCCCCTATGCCGCCCAATCGCTGGAACGCGGTGGCAAGCTGTATCTTGAAATCAATCAGCGCTTTGGCAATGAGGTGAAGCGCCTGCTGCAGGATAACGGCTTTGATGAGGTGCGCATCATTGAGGACAGTTTTGGCAAAGTGCGCTTTGCTGCCGCCACAGCTCTCTAAAGACCTTAACGACCTAATGATAGTAGAAGAGAAATACATGAGGCGAGCGCTGCAACTGGCACGGCTTGGGGCAGGGCACACGTCGCCCAATCCCATGGTGGGTGCGGTGATTGTCGGTCCTGGCGGTGAGATTATCGGCGAGGGCTGGCACCGCAAGTGTGGTGAAGCCCATGCCGAGGTCAATGCTGTGGCCCGCGTTGCCGACGCCAAACTGCTGAAGGACAGTACACTATATGTGACCTTGGAACCATGCTCGCACTATGGCAAGACACCACCCTGTGCCAACCTGATCATTGAGCGAGGCATCCCCCGTGTGGTGGTGGGATGCCTGGACCCGTTTGTCAAGGTGGCAGGACGTGGTGTGAAGATGCTGCAAGAGGCTGGTGTAGAAGTTATTACGGGTGTGCTTGAGCAGGAGTGTCGGGACTTGAACCGACGTTTTATGACGGCACACACTTTAGGGCGTCCTTGGGTGCAACTCAAGTGGGCACAGACCGCCGACGGCTATATCGCTTTGCCACCCGAGGCGGGAGAGAATCCCCTGCACATGTCTACCCCCGTGACTATGCGGTTGATGCATCGCCAGCGAGCGTTGTGCGACGCCATTGTTGTCGGTGCCAATACCGCCCGCATCGACAACCCCTCGTTGACTACCCGCCAATGGCCCGGCAGGTCTCCGCTTCGCGTGGTTTTATCGCATGACTTGTCAATTCCCGGCAACTCAAATCTGCTCGCTGATGGCCTGCCCACTATCGTCTATAACAGTGTGAAAGATGAAACGGTCGGAGCCGTCGAATATGTCAAATTGGATACCGGTTCGCCCCTGACTTGGCTCGAAGACCTTTATCGCCGCGGCGTGACCAGTGTGATGGTCGAGGGCGGCACTCGGGTGCTGCAGGGGCTCATTGACGCTGGCGTGTGGGACGAAGCCCGCATTGAGGTCAGCCCTCGCAGGGTGGGGCAGGGTGTAGTTGCGCCGTTAATACAAGGTCAACAGATTTCCCGATACCAAATAGACCGCAATACCATTATTCACCTCGCGCCGATGGCCCAGTGAGGTCATTTGTTCGTTAAAAAGGTGTAAAAAACCGCGTTTTACCGTTTATTATCTTTAACGGGTGCAGTCCGTATGGCCATGAAATAGTATCTTTACCCCCCAAAAACGGTGGTCACTTACATTATAAATGGAAAAAATCCAGTCTGTGACCGAATTTTTTTGTAATTTTGCCGTTTGTAAAAAAAGAAAGAACGATAAAACGACAATGATAAAAAGAAACGCGTTAAATCTTCTCCCGGCGATGGCTGTGATGCTGTTGTCACTATCGGTGTTGCTTTCCTGCAACAAAAAGGACAAAGACGATGATGACATTTACCACTACAGCACCAGCGAGCAGACCACACTCGTCACTGGATTTGCCTTGCAGGCCGATGCCAATATTTTGACCAGCCTGGATTCGGTGCATTTTACTATTGACTATGACAAAGGCTTGATTTATAATGCCGACTCGCTGCCCGTGGGTACCAATATCACGGCGCTCAAGGTGACGGTCAACTTCCTCAGTACGGTCAATTCGGCGGTATTTAACATTTCGGGTGCTACCAAGCAGGCCGACACGACAATCACTTACTCCGCGTCGATGACCAAGAGTCTGGACTTTACCGGTAAGACCGTGCTCACTGTGACTTCTTATGACAAGTCACAGGTCAAGGACTATGAGGTGAAGGTGCTTGTCCACAAGGTCAACCCCGACTCGCTCGTGTGGCCCATGGACTGGCGCCGCGACCTGCCCGAATCAACCAATGCCAAGTCGTATAAGACCGTCAAGCAAGGCGGCCTGTACCGTGCAATGGCCTATGACGGCTTGAACTGCACGCTGCTCACCGCTACTGCCCCCAACCAGGGCACATGGGAAAAGCAGACGGTAGATCTGCAGTTCCACCCGAGGGTGAATACACTTGTTGCCAGCGACGAAGCCTTGTATATGCTTGACGAGGATGGCGTCCTCTATACTTCGCCCGAGGGCCTTGAATGGACCTCATGCGGTGTAATCTGGCATAGCCTGATTGGCGTGTATGAGGATCGCGTACTGGGCATTGTATCGGGTGCCGACGGTTATTATCACGATGAGTTCCCGCGTCCCGAGGGCTTTGATGCCACAGCCGTGGAGGATGGTTTCCCCATTGAGCACTCGTCGGACATGATTGTGACCGACAACAATTGGACTGTTGCCCAGCAGGCCATCATTGTGGGTGGTGTGGACCGCAACGGCCAGTTGCTGAGCAATGTCTGGGGATATGACGGCAAGCACTGGGGCAAGGTCAACAATTACAGCTCATCGCTCCCCGCTATTGCCGATGCCACGCTGTTTCCTTATTATACCTTCACGTCCTTGAGTGGTGTGCGCCGTTCGCGCATCCAGCCCACCTGGTTCCTGATGGGAGGAAAACTTGCTGACGGCAATTTGAACAAAAGGATTTACCTGTCCACGACCCAAGGTATCACCTGGAAGGCAGGTAATGACTCCACTTTGACTCAGGCCAGCCACATCCCACCCTTCTATGGCGCTCAGGGCTTTGTACTTACCGAGACGCTTTCCACCAGTGGTGCCAGCAATATGCCCCGCCGCATCAGTTCGATTGACGGCACGTGGGATTGCCCGTTCATTTATCTCTTTGGCGGCTACAACAGTGAGGGTGAACTGTTGCCCTACATCTGGCGCGGTGTTTATATCAGAATGATCAACAATCCTGTTTATTAAGACAGATGAAGAAATCGTTGTTCATATCACTGCTCATGTTGTTTGCCACACTGCCCGCGATGGCACAGCTGTACAAGTATGAGGTGGGTCCCACTCTGGGCATGACCGGATACTTGGGCGAGGCCAATAACGGCAACCTGTTCAAGCATCCGAGCTTCACTATTGGCGGCATCTTCCGTTATGTCCACAACAGCCGCTGGGCATTCAAGGCTAACCTGAATTATGCCAACCTCCGCGGCGACAGCATGTATGACGAGACCTGGTACCCCGACGGTGCCAATTACAAGATTTCTTCCAGCTTGATTGATCTGGGTCTGACTGCCGAGTTCAATTTTCTGAACTTCGGTCGTGGCCCTGCCTATAAGAAATTAAAGCCCATCACTCCCTATATGGTCGCTGGTGTGGGTTTTGTATTCGCCATCAATAACGGCCACAATCAGGCTTCGTTCACCATCCCTTTGGGCATCGGTGTAAAATACAAGTTCAAGGACCGCTTGAACCTGGGCTTTGAATTCACGATGCGCAAGGAGTTCAGTGACCGCATCGACGGACAAAGCGACCTTTTTAACATTAAACATTCGTTTGCCAAGAACACCGACTGGTATTCTTTTGCCATGTTCTCGGTATCTTATGAGTTTGGTAAGCGTTGCATCAAGTGTAACTATATAGAATAATAACGCTATGTCATCACTCAGCGACAAAATACAGCAGCTGGACCCGATGCGCATTCCGCGTCACGTGGCCATCATCATGGACGGTAACGGGCGTTGGGCAAAGCAGCACGGCCAGGAACGCAGCTTCGGTCACGAGAACGGAGTGGCTACCGTGCGTCAGGCTACCGAGATTGCCAGCGAAGTGGGCGTGAAATACTTGACGCTCTACACTTTCTCGACCGAGAACTGGAACCGCCCGCAGGACGAGGTGGACGCACTGATGAACCTCATCGTCGTGAGCATCGAGCAGCAGACCCCCGACCTGATTAAGAACAACGTGCGCCTGACCACCATCGGTGACATGGGGCGTATGCCTGAATTTGCGGCAAACCGTTTGCGCAAGTGTATGAGCGACACGTCTCATTGCACGGGACTGGTGTTGTGCCTTGCACTGAGCTATTCCTCGCGTTGGGAGATTGTTGAGGCTTGCCGTCAGTTGGCGCGTGAGGCTGCCGATGGCACGTTAAATCCCGCCGACATCGATGATGCTATGCTGTCGGCACATCTCGCCACCAAGGACATGCCCGACCCGGATCTGCTGATCCGCACTGGCGGTGACCTGCGTGTGAGCAACTATCTGCTGTGGCAGATAGCCTATAGCGAACTTTACTTCACTTCAAAATATTGGCCCGATTTTACCAAGGAAGACTTCGTCGAGGCGATTGCCGACTTCCAGGCGCGCGAGCGTCGTTACGGTAAAACGAGCGAACAGGTAAACAGCGATAATGAAGAGTAAATTGTCAATGAAGAGCTTCAAGCATAAGTTTCTGGCCGCATTGGCTATGGCGTCGGTCCTTCCTGCCGCGATGAGTGCCCAGGAGACCTACACGGCCAATGATACCATCTATAACCCTAGGATTATCTTCACGTCCTCGCCGTCACAGTATGAGATAGCCGGCATCCGTGTTGAGGGTGTGGATAACTATGACGATGACATCGTTATCGGTTATTCGGGACTTGCCGTTGGACAGCGTGTCGATATCCCCGGTGACGACATTAAGGCTGCAGCCAAGCGTTTCTGGCGTCAAGGTCTGTTCTCCAAGGTGCAGATCCAGGTCGAGAAGATCTATCAGGATCAGGCATGGCTGGTGTTCAACCTGCGTCAGCAGCCTCGCGTTTCCCAGGTGAACTATAATGGTATGAAAGGCAGCGAGAAGAAGGACATCATCGAGCGCCTGAGTTTCCAGCCGGGCAGCCAGATGACCCCCAACATCGCCGACCGCATCAAGATCATCGTTGAGAAATACTATGCCAACAAGGGCTTCGGACAAGCCACTTGCGAGGTCGTGCAAGTGCCTGACCTCAGCAAGCAGAACGAGGTCATCGTCAATATCAATGTTGATAAGCACGAGAAGATCAAGGTTCACAAGATCTATATCGACGGCAACGAGGTGCTGAGCGACAATAAGCTCAAGCGCACCATGAAGAAGACTAACGAGAAGAACAACATCTGGAAGATATTCTCGCAGAAGAAGTTCGTCCAGAGCGATTATGAAGCCGATAAGCAGCTCATCATCGACAAGTATAACGAGAAAGGTTATCGTGATGCTGTCATCGTCAAGGACAGTGTGGTGCCCTTTGATGAGAAGAGTGTTGACGTCTATCTCACTGTCAACGAGGGTAAGCGTTACTACATCTCGGACATCACATGGGTGGGTAACACCGTCTATCCCTCAGGTATCCTCGACGAGGTGCTGGGAATCAAGAAGGGCGATGTCTATAACCAGAAGCTCTTGACCAAGCGCACCCAGGACGATGATGATGCCGTGTCCAACCTCTACCTCAACAACGGTTACCTCTTCTATCGCCTCATTCCCATCGAGTCCAAGATTGAGGGCGACAGCATCGACTTGGAGATGCGCATGTTTGAGGGTAAGCAGGCCCGCATCAATAAGGTGGTTATCAATGGTAACGACCGCCTGTATGAGAAGGTCGTTCGCCGTGAGCTGCGTGTGCGCCCTGGTGACTTGTTCTCCAAGGAGGACCTGATGCGTTCGGCTCGTGAGATTGCCCAGACGGGACACTTCGACCCCGAGAAGATGGACATCCGCCCCGAACCCAACGAGGACAACGGTACCGTTGACATTATCCTTAACCTCGAGAGCAAGGCCAACGACCAAGTTGAGCTGAGCGCCGGTTGGGGTCAGACGGGTGTCATCCTCAAGGCATCGCTCAAGTTCACCAACTCCTCCATCCAGAACCTGCTGCATCCGTCGTCCTATAAGGGACTGATTCCGCAGGGTGAAGGTCAGACGTTTACCATCAGCGCCCAGACCAACGCCAAGTATTATCAGGCCTACAGTGTGTCGTTCCTCGACCCGTGGTTTGGCGGCAAGCGCCCCAACTCACTGTCGGTATCGGCCTTCTACAGCCGCCAGACGGGTATCAACTCGTCCTACTATAGCCAGTTGTACCAGAATGCCATGTACAACTATGCCAACTCGATGTATGGCTATGGACCTTACGGTTACGGTTATGGCGGCTATGGCTATAACGGCTACAGCGGTTACAACTACTACGAGAACGCCTACGACCCCAACAAGTACCTGCAGATGGCTGGTGTGACCGTGGGTTTCGGTAAGCGTCTGAAGTGGCCCGATGACTACTTCACCTTTATGGCTAGCTTGAGCTACCAGTGGTACAGCCTGAAGAACTGGGAGTACCTCTATTATATGAAGAACGGTGTGTCCAATTCGATTGTATTGGGCTTGACCCTGTCACGCAGCAGTATCGACAACCCGCTCTACACCCGCAGGGGTAGCACGTTTACCTTGTCATTCAATGCCACGCCTCCTGCAAGCCTGTTCGGTAAGAAGAACTGGAAGGCTTTGAGCGAGAGCAAGACTGAGCAGTCCAAGAAAGAGCTCTATCGCTGGATTGAATACTGGAAACTCAAGTTCCAGGCTAAAACCTACACGCCGCTCACCGATCCCGACGGACGTTGGACCCTGGTGCTGATGACTCGTGCCGACTTCGGTCTGCTGGGTAGCTGGAACAAGTGGTTGAAGTCGCCCTTCGAGACCTTCTATGTGGGTGGTGACGGTATGTCAGGTTCCTATACCTATGCTACCGAGACCATTGCCCTGCGTGGTTATGAGAATGGTGCCTTTACGCCCTATGGTTCTGAAGGCTATGCCTACGACCGCTTTGCTATTGAGTTGCATTTCCCGTTGATGCTTTCCCAGAGTGCTACCATCTACCCGCTCGTGTTTATCGAGGGTGGTAACGCCTGGACCCATGTCAAGGACTTCAACCCGTTCAATATCAAGCGTTCGGCTGGTGTCGGTGCCCGTATCTTCCTGCCGATGATCGGTATGATGGGTATTGACTGGGGCTACGGTTTCGACACCGTATATGGCCAGAAGGGTGGCAGCAACTTCCACTTCGTGCTCGGCCAGGAATTTTAACTAAGTTAACTTAATCGAATAAACGATTTAGCTTAATTGCAGTCTAAAAGTCGAATTTAACAACCAAATAATAGAAAGGAAAGATATGAAACGAATCGTTTTAATCGCAGTGGCGCTTGTTGCCGGCTTTATGGCCGCCAACGCGCAGAAGTTTGCTCTTGTTGATATGGAGTATGTGCTGAAGAATATTCCTGCCTACGAGATGGCCAACGAGCAATTGAACCAAGTATCACAGCGCTGGCAGCGTGAGGTGGACGAGCTCAAGAAAGAGGCCGACACCATGTACAAGAACTATCAGGCCGATATGGTCTTCCTGACCGACGACCAGAAGAAGAAGAAAGAAGCCGAAATCACCGAGAAGGAGAAAGAGGCTCAGCAGCTGCAGTACAAGTACTTTGGCCCCCAGGGCGAGCTGTTCAAGAAGCGCCAGTCGCTCATCAAGCCCATCCAGGACGATGTGTATAACGCCTGCAAGAAGGTGTGTGAGGAGCGCGGCTTCCAGGTTATCTTCGACCGTGCCAGCAGCCAGAGTATCATCTTCGCTTCGCCCCGCATCGACGTGAGCAACGAGGTGCTCGAGAAGATGGGTTACAAGTAATTAGGCTTTAGGCATTAGGCTTTAGGTTCTAGTGTTTTTTTGAGAAAAAGGATTATTATAATATTATAGAAAATTTTTTTAGACATGTTTAAAAGATTTATGCTCTTAGCCATTACGGCTACTATGATGTGCTTTGCTGCACAAGCTCAGAAATTCGGTTACATCAACACCAGTGAGATCTTCAACGTGATGCCTGAGAAGGCCACGGCCGAGAATACCCTCAAGTCGGTGAGCGACAAGTATGAGACCGAGTTCAAGAACCTGCAGGACGCTTTCCAGAAGAAGATGGCCGACTATGAGGCTGCCGATAAGGACGCCACGACTCCCCAGGCTATCAAGGACCGTCACAGCCAGGAACTGCAGGACGACTACGTGAAGATTCAGAACTTCCAGCAGACTGCTTCCCAGGACTTGCAGCGTCAGCAGGAGACTCTTCTTGCCCCCATTACCCAGAAGCTCCAGAACGCCATTCAGGCTGTCGGTGCCGAGGGTGGTTACACCTTTATCTTTGACCAGGCTGCCGGTGCCATCATCTACACCGGTACCAATGCCGAGGACGTGAGTGCCAAGGTAAAGGCCAAATTGGGCATCAAGTAAAATAATCTGACAGCTATTAGCTGCTTGAAACAGGCTGCCGCCAGTGTGGGTTTCCCCGCGCTGGCGGCAGTTTCGTTGTGTGCAGCGTGTTCCTGAAACGGCGGTGTGTCCTAGTTAACGTGAGTTTGATGAAAATTTGTTTTGATACATTGGTGTCCGGGGAAAATGTTGCCGTGCTGTAACGGCGGCTGGCTGTAGGGCCTCGCCTTGGCGTGGCCGCTGAGCGACAGAAGGTAAATCGCTTTCAAATAGCCCTTATTCTTAGTTATGTAAAACAATCCTATGAAATCAGGGCGTTGCGAACTATCCAGCGGGAACGGCCACGCCAAGGCGAGGCCCTACAGCCACGGGTAAGCCTACAGTTTTGATAATTTATCTAAATTTGCATGAATCAGCAAATTACGACGTACGTCCAAATTTATATCGGACACCAATGGTTTTGATAATCAATGCGTTAGCAACACCCCCTCTAAGATTAGAGGGGGGCGGGGGGCGTTGATGCTACCGATGACAGTTGCTAGTCGCTGCAGCACGAACGCCCCCGCCCTCTCCCCCTCCTCCGGCACTTCGTGCCACTGAATATCAGCACTTTATTTTCGTCGAACTCACGTTAACTAAAAAACAGGCGACCGCAGGGCCGCCTGTTTTTTAGGACTCGCTTTCAGCTAGAGCCCCAAGGGGAGCTGTAGCTGAAAGCTGGATGGATTTACTTCTTCACCTTAACGGCGTTGGTGGTACCGTCGGTGTAGGTGGTAACGACGATGGTCATGCCGTTAGCCTCCTGCATCTCCTGACCGGCCGTGTTGAAGTAGCGCACGTTAGCGATAGCCTTGCCAGCGTTCATCTCTTTGATAGCGGTCTCGGGATCTACGGGCATTGCGGGAACGATAACGGTCTCGCGAACGGTCTCACTATTGGAGGACTCGTCAGCGTTAGCCTTGGTGTAGGCTTCGAAGGTAATCTCTTGATCCTCATAGGTCTGAATCACGGTATGAGGGTTCTCAACAGCAACGCCGTTGATCATCAGCACAACCTCGTGGCCAGCGCACGAAGCAGTCATAGTGTAGGTCTCCTCATCCCAGCTGAGGGTGGGAGTGGGAGCGGGCTGAGTTGCGGGTTGCTCGACGGTAATCGGGCACACCTTGTCCCATTCACCACCGGTGCAGGTGTTGCCACGGGGATCGTCGGTGCAGGAGGGCTCGGTGTGTATCAGGATGTTACCACCAGTGAAGCCCGGAGCAATCTTGACCAGTATGCGATAGAATTTGAACTCGACACCATCGCCGCCCCACTTGGGATAACCGTAACACACGCTACCATCCTCGTTGTAGCACAGGAAGGCACCCCGAGTAGTAGTGAAGATGAAGTGAGGATACTCACCGAACAGCTCCGGATCCCAGCGCACAAGGGTCAGGACCACATCGAATTCATCCGTTTCATCATGCTCATCAATAACATACATGTAACAGTGGGGCTTTGCTGTATTGCACAGAACGCCAGATACGAACTCAATGCCCTCAGGGAGATTGATGGTCCAATCTACAGTAGTTACATACTGGTCGAAGTGAGCCACAACATAGAGAGCCTGTTCTTGCACGCCAGCTTCAGCCTGCTCTTGAGTCAGTTCAAAATCAGGAATATAGAGGTAGTTCTCCTGAGCAAACATGCTATCTACTGTCAGCAGAGCAACAAGTGTAAATAATAATTTCTTCATAAACTGAATATATTTAAACGTAATATATAAAGTGAGTAAAAACAAAATACACGTGAATCATACATGTAAGGCAATTATGATTTTTCATTAAGTGTCAGAATAACGTGGCATTATTATTCTCCAGTCATCATTTACTATGCGAATATAGTTCTACAAAGATATACATAATTCCATAACCTGCAAAAAGAATACTGGATTATTCTTTGAAACTATAATATAAACATCAATCATTGTCAGCCGCAAAAAGACAAAACATTGGTAAATAGCAGGAAAGCGGCCACGCCAAGGCGAGGCCCTACATGGTCCAGAAGGGCGACAATGGCGGAGTGTAATAATTCGCTACGCTGAGTTAAAGGTTCTCGGCCGTTAGGCCGATTAAGAATCAGAGGCGAATGGTGACACATCGTCAAGGCGCCAATAATTTGATGTCCCGATTGGCTGGCAAATCGGGAATTATTACTATATTTGCAGTCTAAGAAGCTATTAATCCTGCGCAATGGCCCAGTGCCGCGCTCTAAACCATTTCACAACTTAATATGAACAGATTTCTTACACTTGCTCTGGCAATAGGCCTCGCCTTTGCCGGCTCAGCACAAGACCGTTCTCAGGGAGGCATCAGCCCCGACATGATGCGCCAAATCGTTGCCTCCTCGGCAGCCAAACAAAACAA
>JAEEGL013122896.1_pt1 | contig 10809 bp, 6 predicted proteins | sample 9134231 | NCBI WGS metagenome assembly JAEEGL01 (sample SAMN16246548, study PRJNA631951) | gut metagenome | biome: gut microbiome; feature: rumen; material: fiber-attached | host: Bos | place: Iran: Karaj | collected 2018-10
CCTCCACATCGACGCCGACACCGGGTCCATGGGGGCTGCCTACCGGAAGCTGGGGACCCTCCTGGGCCTGGAGGAGCGGGCCGAGATCCTGGCCGCCTACTGCGAGGACACTTATGCCCGGGCGGAGCAGATCATGGAGGCGGTGGGGGACGGACGCCGGAAGATCCTCTACCTGCTGGGGGACAAGGGCCTGAACGTCATTGCCAAGGGCTCCTACCACGGAGAGATCCTGGACCTGGTGGGCGAGAATCTGGCGGTGGTGGACAGCCCCAGCAGCAAGGGCACCGGCAACGAGACGGACATGGAGCAGCTGCTCCTCTGGGACCCGGAGTTCATCATTTTCAGCTATGACTCCGTGGGCGCCGGGGTGGAGAGCGATCCCCTCTGGCAGCAGCTCACCGCCATCCGGGAGGGGAACTACGCCGTCGCCCCCTACGGCCCCTACAACTGGATGGGCTTCCCGCCCTCCGTGCAGCGGTATCCCGGCATCCTCTGGCTGCTGAAGACCCTCTATCCCGAGCAGGCGGATTACGACCTCTTCACCGAGGTGAACCGCTTCTACGAGCTGTTCTACCACTGCAGCCTCACCGAGGCGCAGTTTGAGAAGATCATAGGATAAGAACGAACCAAAAGACCGCCGTCCGGCCCGGCAAGGGCTCGGACGGCGGTTTTTCAGCGCTTCTTTTTCTTCCCGAAGATCTGTTTTCGGAAGACGATGAGCTGCATGAGAACGAAAAGGAGGATCAGGATGCCGAAGGTCATCCAGCCCCGGACGGGACTCTGGGCTGCCACGGGGAGGAGCAGCAGCATGGGAAAGCCGAAGACTATGGCCCAGGGCTGGTGATACACGATGTTGTCGCTGGCCTGGGTCTCGAAATTCGGGTCCACCTCCCGAAGGAGGATGACGCCGGTGCTGGCGGTGCCGGTGAGCATCCCGTACAGGCTCAGGAAGGCCTCGTGGGGGTACTGGACGAACACCCGGCGGCAGAGGATCCTGAGGTAGATGTAAGAGACCACGGCCCCCGCCACGCAGGTGAGGCTCAGAGGGATGATGAATTCGCTGCGGGTGAAGGCGGAAAGGTTGATGGCCGCGATGGAGGCCACCACCATAAGGTCGAACATAAAACCGGCGATGCGGTTCTGCATGAAGACGTTGGTGTACTCCCGGCGGATGATGCCCTTCCTGTGCAGGCCCCGGAGAAGGGCCTTTTCCAGAATGGCGAAGATGGTGCCGATGAGGAAGTTGAAGCCCCAGATCAGGGGCCGGAGGGTATTGAAGCCGAAATTGCCCAGGACGTTCGTCTCGATGAGCAGGTCCACCGCCTTCATGAAGAGGTAGGCGGCGATGTAGGCGATGAACACCAGGGCCACCTGAACGGTGAACTTGTCCATGCTCTCGGCCAGGGGGATCTCGTTCCTGCCCCCCAGCTGCTCGGAGGTCAGGACCTCGGTTTCCCAGAAGCCGTCGCCCCCCGTCTTCAGGATGCCCTTTCTCCGCAGCCGGTTGAGGTAGAGAACGCCCCCCACGCTGGCGGAGATGAAGCCCATGGCCGCCACGGTGAGGCCGAAGCTGGTGCCCCCCTGAAAGCCGTAAAGCTGCTCGTAGTTGTGGCCCCAGTTGTAGGCCTGGCCGGGGCCCTGGCCGTAGCCCATGGGCAGCAGGAGGCCGGAGGCCCAGAAGCTGTGCAGCAGGTAGTAGCAGAGCATGGACAGCAGCAGTCCCACCACCGCCTGAAGGAGATAACCGGAGACCACCGTCACCCCGGCGTCGAAGGCGCCGCTGCGGCTGCGCTGATCCTGCTTTTTCTCAAAGTGCCGCAGGGCCATGGCCACAAAGCCCAGGCCCAGGCCGTGGTAGGTGAGCATCTCCAGGGTCTCGGTGGGGATCAGGGCCCTGCCGCTGCATTCCCGGTAGACAAAGGAGATCAGCAGAAGGATCAGGCCCCCCAGCACGGAGCTGGGGATCATCAGGCGGCGCAGGGGAAGGATGGTATTGCGCAGGGTGTTCGCCAGGATCATGGCCGCGAAGAGATAAAACATCGTGACGATGAACGCCCATACCTGTCCGTCCCAGAAGTTGATTCCGGTGGTCATTTTCCGTGTACCTCTCTGTATTTATCGAATGATCTTGCGATCCCGGAAAGGCTTATTCCACGGTGAATTCCAGCTCCCGGGCGGGGCCGGGGCCCAGGACCCGGAGCCGGCCGCTGCCCTTCTCTCCGGTGCTGCGGAGCCAGACCCCCGCCGCCCCGCCCCGAAGGGCGGTGAGCCGGGGCCCGATGATCTCCAGGGGTCCCTCCGTCTCCAGCAGGAGGGGGTCTCCGGCGTACCAGAGCCGGTTCCCGTGCTGGTCCACGGCGGTGATGCGCACCTCCGCCGCCGTCCACATGCCCTCCTCCCGGAGGCTGCGCTCCGGGGCGTCCAGCCGGAGGGAAACGGACTTCACCGGCTCCAGCTCCACCGCAGCCGCCACGGTCCCGTCCCGCAGGGCCTCGAAGCGGTAGAGAGGCCCGCCGGAGAGGAAGGGGGCGTAGCGGTCCCGGAGGGCCCAGGCTGTCTCGGGGGTGATGCCGTATTTCCGCTTCAGGGTGCGGAGGAGGACGGAGCTGTCCGCATCCCCGCCGGCGGCCCAGAGCTCGTGGAGCAGCTTCCCCGCCTCGGGGTCCAGATGCTCCTTCTCCAGAAGCTCCGGCCCGGAAAAGTCCGTCATGCGCACCGGGGGATGGGGGAGGTGGGGGAAGCCCTCCCGGTCGGGGAGGAATTCCCGCAGAAGGACGCCGTCCCGGTAGACCCGGACGCTGTCGGCGTTGGTGAAGGCCCACACGGCCTCGGGGACGGAGGCGGGCCAGTCGCCCTTGTCCAGGGTGCTGGCGATCTCCAGCACCGGCGTCTCCTCCTGCTGGGAGGCATAGACCGCGGCGGCGGGCTTGGGGTTGCGGAACATGTCCATGACCCCGTGATAGCAGATCCGGTCGCCGCTGCCGAACTGCTTGTGGGTGTTGTAGTCAAAGGCGCACCAGCCGATGCAGCCGGAGATGCCGCTGAGACCGTACATGGCGTCCAGGACCCTGGCGTGCCGCAGGGCGTGCTCCAGCCGGTGGGGCTCGTCGTCAAAGCTCTTGGTGGGGAACATGTGCCCGTTGTATTCCGTCACCAGATAGGGGGCCTTCGGGTCCGGCGTGACCTCGTCCTTTTCCGCCAGGCCCCGGTTCTTCCCGCTGTGGATGAAGTCGTTGTAGGTATAGACATCCTCCAGAAGATGGCTCTTCCGGAAGCAGCGGACGCCGCCGGTCTGGCGGCTGGGGTCCAGGGCGTGGGCCCGCTCGTTGGTGAGGCGGTAGAAAACGTCGTCGTCGGCGGATTCGTTGATGCGCACGCCCCAGAGGATCACGCAGGGGTGGTTCCGGCTCTGGGAGACCATGTCGTCTACGTTCCGCAGGGCCTGCACCTTCCAGCTGTCGCCGCCGATGTGCTGCCAGCCGGGGATCTCCGTGAAGACCATCAGCCCCAGCTCGTCGCAGCGGTCCAGGAAGGCCTGAGACTGAGGATAGTGGGAGGTCCGCACCACGTTGAGCCCCAGCTCCCGCCGCAGGATCTCGGCGTCCCGCCGCTGGACGCTGTCGGGCATGGCGTAGCCCGCGTAGGGGAAGGACTGGTGCCGGTCCAGACCCCGGAGGATGCGCTTTTCCCCGTTGAGATAGAAGCCGTCCTCCCGGAATTCCGCGTCCCGAAAGCCGAAGCGGAGCTTCCGCTCGTCCAGCGTGCCGCCGTCCCCGTCCAGCAGGGTGAGGCTGAGGGTGTAGAGGGTGGGCTGCTCCGGGCTCCAGAACGCCGCCCCGGGGCAGTCCAGGCGCAGGGCGCGGCGGCTGCATTCCCCCTCCCGGACCGGCAGGCCCGCCGGCAGGGAGCGGTGAGACTCCGGCGCCTCCTCCAGAGAGACGGTGGCCGAGGCCAGAGCCTTGCCCTCCCCGTCGCTGACCAGCAGGGAAACGGCCTTGCCGCCGCCCACCGCCGCGATCTCGGCGGTGAGAGCGGTGCCCGAGGTATGGACGAAGACGTCGCTGAAAAAGGCGGGACCGGTGAGGGTCAGGCGGCAGCCCCGGTAGACCCCCTGGTAAGTGAGATAGTCGATGACGTTCCCGAAGGGGGGCAGATCCTGCTCCTCCCGGCTGTCCAGCTCCAGGGCCAGCAGGTTTTCCCCCTCCCTGGCGGCGGCGGTAAGCTCGGCGGTGAAGCCGGTGTAGCCGCAGCTGTGGGTCAGCAGGGTCACGCCGTTCAGCATCAGGCGGCTGCGCTGGGCGGCCCCGTCGAAGGTGACAAACAGCCGGCGCCCCTCCGGGATCGGCGGCAGCCGCAGCTTTTTCCGGTAGCCGGAGACGTACTGATAGGAGGTCTCGTCCGTGTAGTTATAGGGGAGCAGGGTGCCGGTGTGGGGGAGCCGTACGGCTTCCGCGCCGCAGTCTTCGCCGGTGAAAAAGGCGGGAGGCGGCTGCTTCATGAACTCCCAGCCGTCGTTCAGAGCTGCGCTTTGGGGCATGGATGCTTACCTCGCTTTCGTAACTTCCGTGATGGCTTCCACGGTGTAGTGGTGATCGGTCAGCTGTGTCAAAAGCCGTTCCAGACCGGAAAAATCTCCGCTCAGAAGCAGGTCGCAGCGATCCGCGGCGGAGACCAGCCGGGCGGAACAGGCGGAATAATCCGTCAGTTCTTCTTCGGCGGAGAAGAGGAGGAGCCCCGCCGCTTCCGCCGCCGTCTCCGCCTCCGGGGGAAGCCCCACACCGGCGGAGAGGAAGGAGACGGTCATGGCCGCCTCCCGCAGGACCGCGGAGAATTCCCCGTACTCCTCCGCCGGATCCGTCCGGACCAGCATCCCCAGGCCGTAGCCGCTGCCCAGGATCCGCCGGACCAGGTCGTCATGGGCCAGCAGCTCCTCCGCCGGGGCAAAGAAGCAGGCGGGGAGCCCGGCGTCCTCCAGGGCGTCCAGGACGAAGGCGCTGTTTTCGTTCAGGCCCAGAAAGCAGAGGTGAACGGTCACGTCGCTGCGGTCGATCACCGGGGGCGGGGAGGGAGTGGGCACCGGCGGCAGAGGGGTGGGGGGCGGCGTGGGCTCCGGCGTGGGGGAAGGGGTCGGGGTAGGGGAGGGGACCGGCGTCGGCATCGGGAGGCCCCGGCTGCTGAGATACTGGTTCAGGCGGCTTTCGATGAGGGAGGCGGCAGCGGAGAAAAAGGCGTCGTCCGAAAGAACGCTGCCCCGGGTCAGCCGCACGATATGACGCTCGTCCCGGCGGATGTAGGAATAGGTCAGTCCGAAGAAATCCGCCACGAAGAAGGCGGGAACATAGGCGGTGTCGTTGACGTAAATGGCGGCGTAGCGGTAGGTGTTCTCGTCCCCGTCGTAGCTGTTACCGGCGCCCATGTCGAAATAGAGCAGGGCGTTCCCGTCGGAGATCAGCACGGTCTGGGTGCCCCGGGAATAATAGGAATAGGTGTCCAGGGCGGTGGAATTGAAAAGGCTGCTGGGGACGTAGATGACGCTGTTGTAGCTGACGGGCATGGTGTCGTCCGTGAGCTCCAGCAGGGTGTTGTTGATGGCGGTAAAGAAGATGCTGTCCTCTGCGGCGGAGGGCAGAAGGAGGAAGCCGACGGTCAGAAGGACCGCCAGAAGAAAGCAAACCGGCCTTTTCTTCATCCGGGCCCCTCCTTTCGCGGCTTCAGCCCCGGTTCAGCTCCCGCAGGGACTCGCTGAGCCGCTCCCGCCGGAACTGGTTTTCGTAAAGCTCGTAATAGCGGCCCTTCTTCGCCATCAGCTCCCGGTGGCTGCCCTCCTCCAGGATCCGGCCGCCGTCGATGACCAGGATCCGGTCGGCGTTCCGCACGGTGCTGAGACGGTGGGCGATGATGAAGCTGGTCCTGCCCCGGAGCAGCTTTTCCGCCGCCGCCTGGATGCGCTGCTCCGAAACCGTGTCGATGGAGCTGGTGGCCTCGTCCAGAACGAAGATGGCGGGGTCGGCCAGAATGGCCCGGGCAAAGGAGATGAGCTGCTTCTGGCCGGTGGAGAGGTTGCCGCCCCCCTCGCCGGCGTCGGTGTCATAGCCCTTTTCCAGCTTTTCGATGAACTCGTCGGCGCCCACCAGCCGGGCGGCCTCCCGCACCTCCCGGTCCGTGGCCTCCAGGCGGCCGTAGCGGATGTTCTCCAGGATGCTGCCGGAGAAGAGGTGCGGCGTCTGCAGCACGTAACCGAGGCTGCTCTGGAGCCAGAGCTGGCTCCGCTCCCGGTAGTCCCGCCCGTCGATGGAGATAACGCCCTCCCGGGGCTCGTAAAAGCGGCAGAGGAGGTTCACGATGGTGGATTTGCCGCCGCCGGTCTCGCCCACCAGGGCGATGTTCTCCCCGGCCTTCACGTGCAGATTGAAGTCGGTAAGCACCGGCTCCCCCTTCAGATACCAGAAGGAGACGTGATCGAAGTCCACATCCCCACGGATGGGCTCCCAGTTTTCCTTCTTCGGGTCGAAGAAGCCGCCGTATTTCTCTGTGACCTCCGGGGAATCCTCGATCTCGCTGCTGCTGAGAAGCACGTCCGCCACCCGCTCCGCGGCGGCCTGGCAGGACTGGAATTCCGCGAAGATCCCGGCGAAATTCCGGATGGGCTCGAACATCATGTTTCCGATGTTGATGAAGAAATTCAGGGTGCCGATGGTGAGGACCCCGCGCTGCACGTCGTGGCCCCCGGCAATGAGGATCATGCCGGTGGCCAGGCTGATGACCAGGCTGGCCAGGGGCATGTAGATGGCGGAGATGGTGGCCGAGCGCATGGAGGCCCGGAACATATCCCGGGTCTCGCCGGTGAACTCCTCGTTGTTCAGGGCCTCCCGGTTCAGGGTCTTGCTGGTCTGGGCGCCCATGATGCCCTCGTTGAAGGAGGAGGTGATCATGCTGTTCAGGCGCCGGGTCTTCCGCTGGTAGCGCAGGATCTTCTTCTGGAACCACACCGACAGCAGGGCCACCACCGGCACGGCGGTGAGGGTGATGAGGGCCAGCTTCAGGTTTACCAGGAACATGGCGATGAGGCTGGCCACCACCGCCATGGCCCCCCAGCCCAGGTCGATGCAGGTCCAGGACACCATTTCGGTGATGCGGGAAACGTCGTTGGTGAGCCGGGAGATCAGGTGCCCGGTGCTGGTCTTGTCAAAGTAGCTGAAGCTCATGGACTGGAGCTTCGTATAGGCGGCCCGGCGGACGTCGGAGCTGAGGTGCGCCTCCAGGTGCCCGGCGGCCCGGCAGTAGAAGAGGGTCAGGGCCGCCATCAGGACCTGCAGCCCCACGGCTGCGAAGGTAAACAGCCCGAGATGCTTCGTCGTGCCGGGGCTCATGAAGCCGTCGATGGCCCAGCGGGACATAAAGGACATGGCCGTGTCGATGATGCCGGCCAGCATGCCGCCGCCCAGGATGAGGAGAAAGTATTTCTTCCGGGCCGCGGCGAAGCGCAGGATGGTTTTCCAGGTCTGGGGGTTGATCTTCTGGCCCTCGTAGTCCTTTTCGCTGCTCACGCGCTCTCCCCCCCTTCCACGGCGGCGCTCTGGATGTCGAAGGTGCGCCGGTAGATCCCGCCGGGAACGGCCATCAGCTCCTCGTGGGTGCCCTCCTCGGCCACCCGGCCGTCCTTCAGGACAAAGATGCGGTCCGCCTCCATCAGGGTGGTGACCCGGTGGGAAATGATGATGGTGGTGACGCCCTTCCGCCGCTCCCGGAGGGCGGCGCGGATGGCGGCGTCGGTGCGGGTGTCCACGGCGGAGAGGGAATCGTCGAAGATCAGCAGATCGCTCTCTCCGGCCAGGGCCCGGGCGATGGCCACCCGCTGCTTCTGGCCGCCGGAGAGGGTGACGCCCCGCTCGCCCACCACGGTATCGTAGCCCTCTTCAAAGTCCATGATGTCGTCATGGACGCAGGCGTCCCGGGCGGCAGCCTCGGCGGCGGCCCGGTCCGGCTCCCGGCTGCGGGCGGAGATGTTCTGCAGGATGGTGCGGGAATAGAGGAAGGGCTCCTGCAGCACGATGCCCACGCGGCTGCGAAGCCAGCTCTTGCGGATTTTCCGCAGGTCCGTCCCGCCGATGGTGACGCTGCCCTCCTCCACCTCGTATAGGCGCTGCAGCAGCAGCATCAGGGTGCTTTTGCCGGAGCCGGTGCCCCCCAGGATGGCCACGGTGCTGCCGCCGGGGATGTGCATGCTGAGGTGCCGCAGCACCGGCAGGTCCCCGTAGGAAAAGCTCACGTCCCGGAAGTCCAGGTCTCCCCGGAGGCTGGGAGTCTCCCCCTCCTCCAGGTCCTCTTCCTCCGCCGCCCGGAAGATCTCCTCCAGCCTTCCCACCGCCACCAGGGTACGGCTGAGCTGGCCCAGCACCCGGCCGAAGCCCCGGATGGGCCAGAAGAAGGTATAGACGTAGCTGAGGAACACCGTGAACTGCCCGATGGTCAGGGTCCCCCGGACGGCCAGGAGGATGCCCACCACCAGCACGGCGGCGAATTCCAGGCCGCAGACCAGGTCCAGGGAGGCCCAGAGGGAGGAAAAGGCGTTGTTGACCCGGATGAGCATCTGCCGGTTCTTTTCATTGGCGTCGTTGAATTTGTCCAGCTCGAAGCCCGGGCGCCCGAAGGCCCGGACCACCCGGATGCCGGTGACGTTTTCCTGCATCACCGTGAACAGGGCCCCCTCCGCCGCCTCCTGCTCCTCCAGGAGCCGGTTGATGTACACGTGGAAGAGGATGCTGATGAGGGCCACCGGGATCACCATGCCGATGGTGAGGAAGGCCAGGGAGCTGTTGATGGTGAACATGACGCAGGCCCCCACCAGGACCATGAGGATGGTGCGTACGAATTCCAGCAGGATGCCGGAATTGAAGCGGCGGACGGTGTCCACGTCGTTGGTGGCCCGCTGGATCACGTCCCCGGTCTGGGCGGCGGCGTGCCAGCGGAAGGGGAGCCGCTGGATGTGGGCGTAGAGCCGGTCCCGCAGGACCTGAACGCTGCCCTCTCCCGCCCGGGTGTTCAGCCTGGCCCGGGCAAAGCGGAGGATGCCGGAGAGAATGGTCATCCCCACCATGGCCGCCGCCATGATCCACAGGTTCCGGCGGATGACCTCCACGCCCCCCACCATAGGGACGAACCAGCGGAAATACCAGGCCACGTTCACCGGCTCGCTTCCCAGCACCGAGTCGATGGTGACGGCCAGGACCAGGGGGGAAATGAAGCCCAGAATAAGCTCGGCCACCATGAGCAGGAAGCTCAGGAGGATGGGGAGCCGGAATCCCTTTGTATAGCGCAGGAGCGCGCGGACGCGCTCCCCCTTCCGGGGCTGCATCTCGGCATGCACCTCTCTTCCGCGATATAATCCAATTCTATATTATAACGCAGAAGCCCGGGCTTTGCAAGACATTGCAGGGCCCGGAGCGGGCATTTCCGGGGGACGGCGGGAGAGAAAAAACGTGTTGAATTCCGGGGGAAAAGGTGGTAAAATAAAGCTTGTTTTTAAGGGAGGCGAGGGCTTTGCAGCTGTTGGAGGATCGCATCCGGAAGGAGGGCGTCGTTCGGGAGGGCGACGTGCTGAAGGTGGACAGTTTTCTGAACCACCAGATGGACGTGGCCCTGTTCGAGGCCATGGGCCGCGAGTGGAAGCGGCTCTTCGACGGCTGCGGCGTGAACAAGATCCTCACCATCGAGGCAAGCGGCATCGGCCTTGCCTGCATCGCCGCCCAGTCCTTCCACTGCCCGGTGGTCTTCGCCAAGAAGACCGAGACGAAGAACATCGCCGGCGACGTGTACCGGACCCAGGTCCGCTCCTTCACCCACGGGCGGGTCTACGATGTCATCGTGTCCAAACGCTTCCTGGGGCCGGAGGACCGGCTGCTGCTGATCGACGATTTTCTGGCCAACGGGGCGGCCCTCAGCGGCCTGCTGGACCTGGCCATGCTGGCGGGGGCCGCGGTGGTGGGCGCCGGCATCGCCATTGAAAAGGCCTGGCAGCCCGGGGGCGAGCTGATCCGCAGCCGGGGCATCCGGGTCGAATCCCTGGCCCGCATCCGCTCCATGAGCGAGGAGAAGGGCGTCGAGTTCTGCTGAGACGCCCCCGAAACCCGAAAAATGAATACCCGGTCGATATAATTCAAATAATCCGGTTTTGAAGTCTCTACCCGGCCGCCGGAAACGGCCGGACTATCGGCAGACGCGAGGGGGCAGTGCGCTTTCCTCTCCGTTGTGTTTGGTAAAAAGAGAGACCGCCTGTCTCTCTTTTTATATTTGGAACGGTCTGAAAAAGAAATCGAAATTGGAGGAATGAAAAATGAAGAGAACTCTGGCAATTCTGCTGGTCCTTCTGCTGGCCCTGTCCCTGTTCGCCGGCTGCGCCAAGTCCGGCGGCACGCAGCCTGCCGGCGGCACCCCCACCGAGGCTCCCGCCCCCGCTCCCGCCGCCGACGCCAAGGTGCCCGCCCCCGTTCCCGCCGCGTCGGACATGGAGTTTGAGAACGACTCCGCCGCTGCTGACGCAGCCGCCGCCAAGACGGAGCTGTCCGCCGTGCTGCCCCAGGTGAAGGTCGGCTTCATCTTCCTGCACGACGAGAACTCCACCTACGACAAGAACTTCATCGACGCCGCCAAGGAGGCCTGCGAGGGCTTGGGCGTTCCCTACATCCTGCGCACCAACATCCCCGAGGGCCAGGAGTGCTACAACGCCGCCGCCGAGCTGGTGGACGACGGCTGCAACATCATTTTCGCCGACTCCTTCGGCCACGAGGACTTTATGATCCAGGCCGCCCG
>JAEEGL013722674.1_pt1 | contig 10809 bp, 8 predicted proteins | sample 9134231 | NCBI WGS metagenome assembly JAEEGL01 (sample SAMN16246548, study PRJNA631951) | gut metagenome | biome: gut microbiome; feature: rumen; material: fiber-attached | host: Bos | place: Iran: Karaj | collected 2018-10
CTGAGCTACAAGCCCGCTGACAGGTGCTATTATATCACATCGTCTCCGGTTTGTCAACAGGGATTTCAAAAATATTTCGGCAGGAAAACGGCTTCTCCGCCCCCTCTTCTGCGGCCATGCCGACGGTGAGTCCGTTTCGTGTCCCCGGGCACGGTCCGGCGTCCGGCGGCGGCTTGACAAGTCGGCTTCCCCATGCTATAATGAAGCGAAATATCTTCCGAGGAGGACATTATGCTTCAAAAGGAAACCCTCGCGCGGTATCTCTCGCTCTGCCTCATGAGCGACGCGGATTTCGCGGAGATCTACGAAGAGGAGGAGATCTCGGAGACCGTCTCCTCCCTCAACGCCGAGGTGGAGAGCGTGAACCGCACCCTGAAAAGCGGCGCGGGCATCCGGCTCTACCGCGGCGTGCAGTCGGTCTACGGCTACACCAATCACACGGACGACGAACACCTCATCCCGATGATCGAGGACCTCCGAGCCGCGCTCGGCAAGACCTACGGTCCCGGTGAAAAGGCGGTCGCCGTCACCCTTACGCCCGTCGAATACGAGAACAACAACCCCGTGAAGATCGACTTCGAAACCGTCCCGCTGGCGGACAAGGCTGCGCTCGTCTTCCGCAGCGAACGCGCCGCGAAGGCGTACGACAGCCGCATCGTCAAGACGCAGGGCCGCCTTCTCAACGTGCGCCAGTCCGTGCAGATCTCGAACAGCGAAGGCCGCCTCGTCGCCGATACGCGCGTCCGGACCCGCCTGATGATCGAAGCCTACGCGGCGGAGGGCGACAACTTCCAGAGCGGCGGCTACAACCCCGGCGCGGGCAAGGGCCTCGAATACTGGGAGGAGAAAACGCCGGAATCCGTCGGTGAGGAAGCGGCGCGCTCGGCCGTCGTCATGCTCTCGGCGAAGGACTGCCCGTCCGGGAAGATGCCCGTCGTCATCGACAACGAATTCGGCGGCGTCATCTTCCACGAGGCGTGCGGCCACTCTCTCGAGGCGACCGGCGTCGCCAAGAACCAGAGCGTGTTCGCGGGCAAGCTCGGGCAGCAGATCGCGGCGTCCTGCGTCACGGCGGTGGACGACGGCACGATCCCCGGTGCGTGGGGCAGCGAGAACGTGGACGACGAGGGAACGCCGCAGCGGCGCCGGGTCCTCATCGAAAACGGCATCCTGAAATCCTACATGATCGACCGCCTGAACGGACGGCGCATGGGCATGGAACCGACCGGGTCCTCCCGCCGCCAGTCCTACGAATTCGAACCGACCTCCCGCATGTCGAACACCTTCATCTGCGCGGGGACGGACTCCTTCGAATCCCTTTTCGAGGGCGTGGAGCGCGGCCTGTACGCGAAGAAGATGGGCGGCGGCTCGGTCAACCCGATGACGGGCGAGTTCAACTTCTCCGTCCGCGAGGGCTACCTGATCGAGAATGGGAAGATCACCTGCCCGGTCAAGGGCGCGTCCCTCATCGGCACAGGCCAGGAGATCCTTTTGGACATCGACCGGGTCAGCGACAATCTCGAACGCGGTCAGGGCATGTGCGGCTCGTCGAGCGGCTCCATCCCCACGGACGTCGGCCAGCCCGCGATCCGCGTTTCTTCCATCACGGTAGGAGGTACGGCAAATGAATAAGCAGAAATGGATCGCCCGCGCGCTCGACATGGGCGTCGAAGGGCTTGAAATCTACGAAGGCCAGTCAGCGGAGCGCAAGGTCGCGTGGTTCGACGGACAGATGGATTCCTTCGGGACCTCCTCGGTCCTCGGCACCTCGATCCGTGCGATCGTGGACGGCAAGGCGGCAAACCTCGCGCTCGAAGCGGTGGACGACGGCAAGATCGACGAGACGATCACCATGCTGATCGAGCAGGCGAAGCTCGTCTCCTCGAAGGACACGGACGAGCTCCGCGCGCCCGAGACGACCGACGAGGTGAAGAGCCGCGCCGTGTGGGTCAAGCCGTCGATGGAGGAGATCCGGGACAAGCTCGCGGCCACGGAAGCGGCGATCAAGGCGGCCGATCCGCGCGTGAAGCAGGTCACGGAGATCGGATGGAACGAATCCGAGGATTCCCGCGAGATCACGAATTCAAAGGGCCTGCACGTCACCGACGCGAGCCGGTCGCAGATCCTCTACGCGGGCGTCGCGGTCGAGGAAAACGGCGAGGTGAAGGACGGCTTCCACATCGAAGTCGTGTCCGATCTCTCGGAGACCGATCCCGCCGAGATCGCGAAAAAGACGCTCGAGAACGCCGTCGAAGAGCTCGGCAGCCGTCCGATCCCGTCGGGCCAGTACCCGGTGATCTTCGAGCGGCGCGCGATGACCTCCCTCTTCGGCGCGCTCACGGACATGTTCTCCGGCGATCTCATCGGCAAGGGCCTCTCCCCGCTCAAAGACAAGGCGGACACGGCGATCTTCTCCGACAAAATCACGGTCGTCGACGATCCGAAGAACCTCGACTGCCTCTCCGTCGCGAACTACGACGATGAGGGCTGCCCGACGCGCCGCAAGACGCTGGTGGACGGAGGCGTGTTCCGGCAGGCCCTGCACAACACGAAATCCGCCGCGCGCATGGGCACGGAGAGCACGGGCAACGGCTTCAAATCCGGGTACGCCTCCGCACCGTCCGTACGCCCGATGAACTGCTGCATCCTCCCGGGTGAAAAATCGCTCGAGGAGCTGTGCCGAGAGATGGGCGACGGGCTCGTCATCACGCGGCTCGCGGGGCTTCACGCCGGTCTGAACCACGTGACGACGGACTTCTCGCTCCAGTGCTTCGGCTATCTCGTGAAGAACGGCTGTCGGGACCGCGGCGCCGCGCTCATCACGGTAGCCGGAAGCTTCCTCGATCTGATGAAGAAGGTCACCGCCGTCGGCGCGGACCTCGACTGGGAATACCGCTCGATCGCCTGCCCGAGCATCCTCTTCGAGTCCTGCGCGATCGCGGGCGAATAAAGGAGGCACGGCATGCTGCTCAAACGCATCCCGCTCGAAGAGGGCAATCCCGACGCGTATCTGGACGCTTATCTCGCCGATCCGCTCGGCGGCTTCACCCGTCGGGCGATCCTCGTGATCCCGGGCGGCGGCTACGGTGCGGTCTGCTCGGACCGGGAGGGCGAACCGATCGCGCTCGCGTTTATGGCCGAGGGCTATAACGCCTTCGTGCTGCACTACACCGTTGGACGGAAGAAGACCTATCCGGCCCAGCTGATCGAGGCCTCGCGCGCCATGGTCCATATCCGGGAGAACGCCCGGGAATACGGGATCGATCCCGACGCGGTCTTCGCGGTGGGCTTTTCGGCGGGCGGGCACCTCGCGGGCTGCCTCGGCACGATGTGGAACCGCCCCGAGGTCACTGAAGCCGGCATTCCCGCGGGCATGAACCGTCCGAACGGCATCATGCTCGTCTACCCGGTCGTGACGGGCGCGGACGCGTTCCGCAACGAGGGCACCATCCGCAATCTCTGGTGCACCGACACCCCGACCGAGGAGATGTACCGGACGGCGAGCATCGAGCTGGCGGTCGACGCGCAGTCCGCCCCGCTCTTCCTCGTCCACACCTCGAACGATCAATCCGTCGACGTGCGCAATTCGCTGATCCTCGCGGACGCGTACCGCCGGGCCGGCCTGCTCTTCGAGATGCACATCTACCCGGACGCCCCGCACGGAGTCGCGCTCGGGAACGACATCACGCGCTGCGGCGTTCCGAAGTGGTCCGATCCCGCGATCGGCGAATGGGTCTCCCACGCCGCGCGCTGGGCCGAACGCTTCGGGGATCACGGGTGACCGCCATGGACCGAGAAGACATCACCCTGCCCTCCGCCGCCGATGGGAGACGCATCCACGCCGTGATCCTGCCGGCGGACGGGGAGCCCCGGGCCGTTCTCCAGATCGCGCACGGCATGATGGAACACATCGGACGGTACGGGGCCTTCGCCGACTACCTCGCCGCGCGCGGGATCGCCGTCGTCGGCCACGACCATCTCGGCCACGGGGAGAGCGTGACGGACGAGCGCGACCGCGGCTTCTTCGCCGAAGGAGACGCCTCGGAAGCCCTCATCCGCGACCTGTACACAGTCACCCTCGAAGCGAAGCGGCGCTTCCCCGGCTGTCCGGTCTTCCTCGTCGGGCACAGCATGGGATCCTTCTTTGTGAGGCGGTATCTCCCCCTTTACGGCGGGGAGATCGCGGGGGCCATTCTGATGGGAACGGGCTGGTTCCCGAATCCCGCCGCCGGTTTCGGCAAACGGCTCTCGCGCGCGATCTGCCGCGTCAGGGGCGAGAGGGCAGCCTCCCCGCTCCTCGACCGTATCATCGTCGGCCGGAACGAAAAGGCGTTCCCGGAGGACGGGCGGCTCGGCTGGCTTTCGAAGCGGCGGCAGAACATCGCGGACTACGAAGCCGATCCGCTCTGCGGGTTCCGCTTCACCGCCGGCGCGTACCGGGACTTTCTCGCGATCCTCGCCGCCGTCGCCGAGGAAGACGGTTACGACGGGATCCGGCGCACCCTGCCGATCCTCGTGATCTCCGGCGAGCGCGATCCGGTCGGGGGAAAAGCCGCGGTGGAAAAGGTCGCGGCGGAATACCGGCGGCTCGAGTTCACGGACGTGACGGCGAAGATCGTCCCCGGCGACCGCCACGAGATCCTGAACGAAGACGACCGGGAAAAGGTCTACGTGTACCTCGCCGACTGGATCGGGGCGCACGTGAAATGAATCAAAACGTCAAAAAGGACCGCTGTTTTCCGCAGCGGTCCTTTTGCCTGCAAAGGATCAGTCCCCGTTGATGTAGGTCTTGTCGAGGAATTTCTCAAGCGACTTGACGATGGCTTTTTCGTTCTTGCCGGTCTTCGAGGCGATGTTGTCGCTCTTCGACCCGACGAGATCGCGCCAGATGTGTCCGGGGGACCCGATGTGGGGCGAATTCACGACGCCGAAGTTGTACGTCGCGCCGGCGCGGATCAGGCCGATCATCTCCGCGCTGTCCTCGTCGCGGGCGTACTTCGAGAGAAGCGCCTTGTCGTAGAACGCGGGCAGGATGAACTGGAACGAACGCGCCGCGAGGTTCTCCGTCACGACGCCGGTGAAATCGAGGTCCGCCGTGCGCGGCACGCTGTACAGGTTGTAGGCGTCCCACGCGGTGGTGTGGTAATTCGCCTGCTCCTCAGTGTACTTCGGATAGGGGATGATGCCGAAGTCGAAGTCCAGCTCACGCAGGGCGGCCGCGTTGCCGAGGATGTCGGCGAGCATGAGCGCGCGGGCTTCCTTGAAGACCTTTGCCGCGTCGCGGTCATCGCCGATCATGCTGCCCTCCTCGGTCGTGAGGAAGACGCACGGATCGACGCAGACGAACTGATAGAGGGACATGAACTTGTCGATGAAGCTCTCTTCGCTGATGGCGAGCACCGGGATGCCGTCGTCGCCCTTCACCGTGACGTCCGCGTCGAACGCCGCCATGTAGCCGGAGATGAAGTTGGTCGAGTCGGTCGAGTAGCCGTACATATCGTCCGCGTTCATCTTCCCGTCGCCGTTCACGTCGATCGAGAGCGTTTCGGCATAGGTCTTCATGACGTCGAACGTCCACTTCCCCTCGCGCACGAGGTTGTAGGGAGATTCGAGCCCGGTGTCCTCCATCAGGAGCTTGTTGAAGAAGATGCTGAAAAGGTATTCGACCGAGGTCATCGTCAGATCGCCGGTGATGTAGAAGAGGTGATCCGCGACGTTCATCTCGTAGACGATGTCGCTGTTCCACCACGGCTTATCGAAGTTGAGCGCGTGGACATCGTTCCAGTTCGCGAAGACGCCGTCCGCCGCCACCGCGGTGATGTACGCGCCGTAGCCCGCGACGAGCTGATACGCGTCGTCCGCCGCCAGCACGGAATTCTTGACCTTGCCGGTATAACCGTCGCGGTCGTCCCAGAGGCCGGGCTCCGTGACGGTCACGAGGGCGATGTTCAGATCCGCTTCCGCCGCGGCGTTACGCTTGTAAACCGCCTCGGAGATGATGTCCCCGTCGACCTCGCCGACGAAGTCATATTCCGTGTGGCGGGGCGTGAGGACGGTGAAGGTCCTGCCGCCGAAATCCTCCTTCGGCAGGTCGGCGTAGAGCGCGGCGTCCGGGTCCTCCTCCGGGGCGTCGGTTTCCGCGTCGCCCGCTGACGGGGCGTTCTGTCCGGCAGGCGCGCCTCCCGCCGGGTTGTCGGTATTCTGCGCCGATTCTCCGCAGGCTGCGAAGAGCGGGAGGAGAAGCGCGGCGATCAGGAGGAGGGTGACGATCTTTCTGGTTTTCATGAAATGCGAATGCTCCTTTCCATCGTGATCCGATGCTGATTCGGCTGCCCTTGCTGCGGGCTTCGCTGTGTTCCTCTTTATTATGACACATCCGGGATCGTTTTTCAAGACCCGAACCTCATTTTCTTCCTTCGATCCTTTCGTTTTCGGAGGATTTTCCCGCCGAAAGCCCTTGCGCCCGGCCTCCGGTTGTGCTATACTCAACACAAAGGGACAGGACCGACGCAACGAGGAGGACTGCATGAAACAGAGAGACCCCTATTTTCATCATCAAGACGGAACGCGGCTGCTGCCGCTCGGAGAGTTCGGATGCTACTTTTCGCTCGCGTACGTCGGGGAGGAGCTGGCGGCGGACTCGCAGCACGGGAACCGTCTGATCGAATTCCAGCACGCAACGCGCGGCGTCTGGCGGAAGTTCTTCCGCTTTCTCGCCGAAGAGGACGGGGCGACGGCGATCCGCATGTTTCCGCGCGGGGACAGCGGCGGCTCGGCGTGGGAAGGGCTCGATATCGGCGGGCGCGTGAACCGGCCTCTTCTCGAGAAGATCAAGGCCTACATGGCCGACGCGAAGCCGTACGGGATCGGCCTGCAGCTCTGCCTCTTCACCGAGCCGGAGTGCAGCTTCTACTGCGAGCCCTACACCCGGACCTACTGGGGCACGCGCCTCTGGACGAAGGAGGAGATCGCCTCGGCTTCGCCCGCGCAGAGACGCTTCCTCGAGCACCCGGACGACATCGTCCCCTACGACCGCTTCTTCTCCGATCCCGACGTGCGGATATGCTGCCACCGGTTCCTCGACGAGATCCTCCCGACGCTTCGCGGGATCGACGGGCTCTTTGCGGTCGAGATCTTCAACGAGGCAGGCTGGGCGAGCCCGCACGCCGATCCGATGAACACCTTCCGCTGGGAGGACACGCCGGACTACCTCGACTGGCTCCGGGACATGACGGATCACGTCCGCCGGCAGGCCCCCGATCTTCCCGTCTGCATCAGCAATCCGGGCGTCGGGCTCCTCGGGCACGATCCGATCCACTGGGCGCGGGAGATCCGCCCGGACTTCTTCTCGCTTCACAACTACCCGGACATCTGCGGGTCCCGTCCCAGCATGGACTACGCGGCGATCACCGACATGACCGTGCAGTACATCGCCGCCGAATGCCCCGTGATGATGGGCGAATGGGAGGCGATCCCCCTGCGGTACGCCGATTTTCCACAGAAAGAAGAGCTCCTCATGCTGCTCAGCCGGGATATGGCGTGGATGACGATGCTCTCCGGCGCGCCAGGCTGCCTCTCGTGGTGCGCGCGCGGCTGGGGACAGTATTTCGCCGTGCGCGAGGTGTTCCGGGAGCTCGAGGCATACCCGCTCGTCCCCGATCCGCCGCTCACGATCGACATTTCCCGGGAGCAGGTGTGGTTCGAATCCCTCTGGCACGGAGGCGAGGAGACGTGCCGCTATCCGGCGTGGCGATGGTGTCCCGACGCCTCCGCGACCGACCGGCGGCACCGCTTCTGCGTCAAGAGCGAGAGCGAAGCCTACCGCCGCCTCCTCGACGCGGAGCAGTGGAGCCTCGAGACGGGCGTCCCGTTCCGCTTCACGCTGGATGACCCGGACGGACGCGCGATCCGGCTCGCGGACCTGACGAAGGCCGACTTCCTCGCCGTCAGACCGGCAGTCCTGCCCATCGGCGGCTACCGGCAGAAGGCCCTCACGGCGGACGGCGGACGGGTGCGGCTGGTCTATCTTCAAAACCGGGCGCCGTATTCCCACTTGACGGACGACCGCGCAGGCGGGCTCGCGGAACAGTTCTCCCTGCGCGGGCGCACTCCCGTCCCGGTCACGGTCACGCTCGATCCGCTCACGCCGAAGGACCGCGCGCGGGTGTACGATCTCGACGCGGGGACCTGGGCCGAAATGGACGGGCGCTCGCTCGGCTTCGGCGTCACCGATCACGATTTCATCGTCCTCCTCGAAAAAGCGGAGGAGGTCCCGAAATGAAGAAACCGCGGAGCAATTCCCCGTACCCCCTTGCAAAGAGGGGAAAAGCGTGATACAATACATACAGTACCCATTTCACTCCGCACGGGGTTTTGTATGACAACTTGAAAGGAGCAGCCATGAAACGCCGCATTTCCATCCTTCTTCTCTGCGCCCTGCTACTTTCCCTCGCCGCCTCCTGCGCCAAAGGAACCGACGAAGCGAAAAAGCCCGACGCCGCAGCGCCCTCCTCCCCCTCCGCGGAAGCATCGCCCGCCGGGGAAGACGACGCCGATCTACCGAAATATCCGTATTACGACGGTCATGACCTCGGCGGCCGCAATTTCCACTTTATCAACGCGCCGGCCGCTTACTGGGATATGTTCACCTCGATGACGGCCGACGAGATCACCGGCGAGGTCATCAACGACGCGGTCTTCGAGCGGAACGCCCGGATCAGCGAAAAGCTCAACTGCACGATGACCGAGGAGGGCTACCGCATCTCCGACGGCTACTGGGACGAGCTCTCTCCGCTGATGCAGGCGGGCGACCCGAAGTACGACATCCTCTGTCTGCCGTACCGCTACACCGCGACCTGCGTGACGGGCGGGTACATTCTGAACCTCGACGAGATGAAGAACCTGCACCTCGACGAGAATTACTGGAACCAGACGATCCTGGGAGCCACCTCGCTCAATCACCGCCACTTCATCGCGTCGAGCGCGGCGCACTTCATGTCGGTCGACGGCATGTGGTGCCTGTACTTCAACCAGGCCCTGATGCGGAACTATCAGCTTGATTTCCCCTACGATCTCGTGCGCGAGGGCAAGTGGACGCTCGACCGCCTGCTCGAATACATGAAGGCCGGCGCCAACCTCAACGGCGAGAGCGCTTTTGCCCCGCCGTATGAAGGACGCGCGCAGTTCAGCCTGAGCGGGACCTCCGTCTACGGCTTCACCTCCTATACCTCCGTCTTCCAGAAGCTCCTCTACGGCATGGAGGCGCACATGATCGACAAGGACGACGAGGACAAAATGGTCTTCACCGCGTCCTCCGAGCACTTCATCACCTGCGCCACGAAGCTCGCGGAGAACTTCTCCGTCCCCGGCCAGTACATCGACGCGAACGACGACGACGGCTTCTCCTACAACCTGAACATCTTCCCGTCCAGCCGCGCGCTCTTCATGGGCGGCGAGCTGAAGGACGCGCAGGTCTTCCGCGACATGGACGATGAGTTCGGCGTCCTCCCGCTCCCGAAGTACGACGAGGGACAGAAGGACTACTTCACGACGCTCGACTTCCAGATGATGACCTTCGCGATCCCCTATACCCAGACTGCAGCTGAGGACGCTGCGCTCCTCCTCGACGCGCTGTCCTTCGAGACCTACACCTCGATCCTCGACGTCTTCCTCGGCAACCGCATTGAGCAGAAGGGTCTGAGAAACGCCGATTCGATCGAAATGCTGCACATCATCTACGACGGGCTCGGGATCGACCTCGGCGAGGCGTTCGACCTGTTCGGATCCCTCTCCACCGACATCAAGAGGAACATCCCGCAGGGCAAGACCGAATTCGCCTCCCTGATCGAGAAGAACAAGAAGCCGATCGTCAAGCAGATGGAAAAGCTGCAGGAGCATTTCCAGTAAGTCATATCATCCATTCAGAAAGGGACCACCCATGAACGAAAACAACGATTTCATTCTTCTTCCGCCCTCCGAGCTGGAGGTCATGAACGCCATCTGGGAAGCGGAGAAAATCTTCCCGAAGCCGATCCTCACCGCGCATCTTCTCGAAGCCATGCCGGCGCTGAAACGGCTGCAGACCACCTCCGTCCTGACCCTGCTCGGCCGTCTGGTCATGAAGGGGTATGTCCGGATCGAAAAGCAGGACCACAACAACAACTACATCTCCCTCATCACGCAGGAGGAGTACCGGATCCGCGCGTGCCGGGATTTCGTCCGGGCCGTGTACCTCGGGAACAAAACGGAGCTGTTCGCCGAGATCATCGCCGGCATGACGAAGGAGGAGCGCACCGCCCTCGGCAAGAAGCTCCCCAAGAAGAAAGCGTAACGCAAATTCCATCACGAAAGGAAACACGAGCGTGGAAAAATACCTCATCAACCCCAACCAGAAGCTGAGCACCATCTGCCGCGACATCTACGGCACGTTCAGCGAGCACCTCGGCCGCTGTATCTATGAAGGCGTCTACGTGGGCAAAGACTCCCCCATCCCGAACGTGAACGGCATGCGCACCGATGTGGTCGAGGCTCTGAAGGAGGCGGGACTTCCCGTGCTCCGCTGGCCGGGCGGCTGCTTTGCCGACGAGTACCACTGGAAGGACGGGATCGGTCCGAAGGAAACGCGCAAGAAGATGATCAACACCCACTGGGGCGGCGTCGTGGAGGACAACTCCTTCGGCACGCACGAGTTCTTCGAGCTCTGCCGCCAGCTGGGCTGCGACGCCTACGTCACCGGCAACCTCGGCTCCGGCACGGTGCAGGAGATGAGCGAGTGGGTCGAATACATGACCTTCGACGGCGTCTCCCCCA
>JAEEGL014840174.1_pt1 | contig 10809 bp, 3 predicted proteins | sample 9134231 | NCBI WGS metagenome assembly JAEEGL01 (sample SAMN16246548, study PRJNA631951) | gut metagenome | biome: gut microbiome; feature: rumen; material: fiber-attached | host: Bos | place: Iran: Karaj | collected 2018-10
ATGCAAATACTTTTGTTCCTTTGCTTCGCTCGGTTCCCATAGAAGCAAACCATTCTGGACCATTTAGAATAATACGAGGAACGTTTGCATAAGTTTCAACGTTATTTAATACGGTAGGCTTAGCGAAAAGACCTTTTACTGCAGGGAAAGGAGGTCTGGGACGAGGCTCGCCGCGATTTCCTTCGATGGAAGTCATTAAAGCGGTCTCCTCACCGCAAACGAACGCGCCTGCACCGAAACGAAGGTCGATGTCAAAATCGAATCCTGTTCCGAAAATGTCTTTGCCAAGTAATCCGTACTCTCTTGCCTGTCCGATTGCAATACGAAGTCTTTCGATTGCGATGGGATACTCGGCACGTACATAGATATAACCCTGGTTAGCGCCGATTGCATAACCTGCGATTGCCATAGCCTCAAGTACTACATGGGGATCGCCTTCGAGAACGGATCTGTCCATGAATGCACCCGGGTCGCCTTCGTCGGCGTTACAACAAACATACTTCTGATCTGCATCGGGAACTAAGGTTCTTGCAAGTTTCCACTTCTGTCCGGTCGGGAATCCGGCACCGCCACGTCCTCTTAAGCCGGAAGCCAGGATGGTGTCGATAACCTGCTCGGGAGTCATCTCGGTAAGAACCTTACCAAGTGCCTGATAACCGTCTACTGCGATATATTCTTCGATGTTCTCGGGATTGATAACACCGCAGTTACGAAGTGCAACACGCTTCTGTTTCTTGTAGAAACCGGTCTCAGCAAGAGGAATAACCTCTGCTTCCTGAACGGTCTCATCATAGAGAAGTCTGGTAACAACTCTACCCTTTAATAAATGTTCGGAAACGATTTCCGGAACATCTTCGGCCTTAACCATCGAATAGAACGATCCTTCCGGATAAACAAGTACGATGGGACCGAGTGCGCACAAACCGTGGCAACCGGTACGAACAACCGCTACTTCGTTCTCAAGATCGTTAGCCTTGATTTCTCTTTCAAATGCTTCGATAATCTGCTGACTTCCGGAGGAAGTACAACCGGTTCCGCCGCATACTAAAACATGTGAACGATACATGAATCTTTCCTCCTTCGGTTAGTTTTTCATAATAGCACCGATGGTATATTCGGTGATGGGATTTCCGCCGATGATGTGCTTTTCAACAACTTCCAAAGCCTTCTCGGGGGTCATTTTTACATAAGTAACTTTCTCTTTGCCGGGCTGGAATACCTCAACAATCGGTTCATACTGGCATAAGCCGATGCAACCGGTCTGAGTAACCGCACAGTCTTCGATTTTCTTCTCTGCTACCGCATTGGAAAGTGCAGTAAGAACAGGTCTTGCGCCGGAAGCGATACCACAGGTTGCCATACCTACAACAACTCTCGTGCTTGCTTCAGACTCATTACGAAGCGTTACCGAACCCTGCATTTTGTCTCTGAGTGCTTTTAATTCTTCAAGAGATTTCATTTACCTTCCTCCTAAAATTAATAGTCGTTTGTTTGTCCCTTCCCGATTCTTTCGTTTCGACCGCTTCAACGGCGATTCGTCCGATACTCAGACGTTCACGCCTCCGTCGGTCGCATTTTTCTGCTCGGTCAGGTAATCCATGATATACTGGGATATTTCCGGTTCTTTGAAAGAAATATCTCCGAGAATTTCCCTGAATTCTCGCGTATCAAGGGTAAATTCGGCTTCATTGAAAACGTATCTGTAAATCCAGTCAAGCCCTTCATTATATACAACCAGTGTGTGGATGGTTCCGTTGATGTCTCCCAAAGGCATCCGGTCGATATTGGATAACCCGAAGGAAGCGAATGTTTCGGTTCCGACTCCGAGTTCGGACCTGATGTAAAACTCTCCGCCTGCAGCAAGCGCCGCCTGCTTGTAAAACGGTACGCCGAGTCCGACTTTTCTGGTTGATCTTGTGGTGAAGAACGGGTCTTCCACGCTCTTTAGCTGCTCCTCGCTCATTCCGCATCCGTTGTCTTTGATCCGGACAGAAAGTAAATCTTTCTTTTGATCGATGATTACTTCGATTTCCACAAGTGTTGCATTTGCACGGACAGAATTCTCTGCCACGTCAAGCACATTCAGTGCGATTTCCGTCATCATATGCGTTTTCTCTTAAAACCATGCAGGGAACTTAGTTAAATCTGTCCAGGATACCCTGAACGTCATTCGGGGTAATACGTCCGAATACTTCACCGTTAACTGTCATAACGGGTGCAAGTCCGCAGGCACCTACACAACGACATGCGTCGAGGGAGAACTTACGGTCGGGCGTGCATTCGCCACCCTTAATTCCGAGAATCTCCTCAAGCTTTGCATAGATTGCGCCTGATCCCTTTACGTAGCAAGCGGTACCAAGACATACACTGATCTGATACTCACCCTTCGGGTTCAATGCGAACTGTGCATAGAAAGTAGCTACGCCGTAAACTTTCTCAAGAGGAATGCCCATCTCGTCTGCAATTATGGTCTGCACTTCAATGGGAAGATATCCGTAGATATCCTGTGCTTTCTGCATAATCGGCATCAAGGCACCCTTCTCGTCTTTGTTCTCAGCGATGACTTTCCGCAGTTCTGCCTCTTGCTCGGGAGTGCCGGCAAAAGGTACGTTTGCTTTCTTAAAACTCATCCCAAAAACCTCCTTGATATTTTTTTAACAATGGCATCTGTCAATACCACATGGTAAACAATATTCTATCACAGTAAATAGCAAAAATCTACAAGTTAGTCATGACTAATTTGTAGATTTTTGTGCATTTTTTATGAAGTTTTTATTAAGCCGCTGCAGGTCCGTCCTGTACTTTGCCGTCCTGCACCGCGTTCTTGGAAACACCGATTCCGAGCTTCTTGTGGAATTCTCCGGACTCAATCTGACTGTTTTCTTAAAGAAGCCTTTATGATTTACTTTCCGGGCGCCTTGATTTCTTCGTGTTTAGGTGGCTCGTGATTCCCTTCAGGTTTGTTCAGCTCCGGTTTATTCTCCTGCTTATTGAGAGCAATATTTTTATTAACCGCAAACTCATTCTGAATACTTCCGTTGTCAATCATCGCAAGCAGTTCATTGCCGTCGTGTTTTTCAAGCAGTTCCAGAAGTTTTGCACGTTTTTCGTGTGTTCCGAACATTTCTTCCTTTACGGTGACCTTTGTCTCGCCCTTCTTTAAGCCGCCTCGAAGTTCGATTGCATTCGGAATCAAAATGTCCATGAATGCGTTGACCTTCTCGGCCCATACATCATTATCCTTCATGCTGCCCTTGCCCATGGCTGCAAGTTTTTCCCGGGCCTCAGCAACCGGATCTTCGACCGCAGACTTTTTAAACTTTGCCAAATCCACGTCAACTTTAACGACCTTATTGAAATCTACGGGATTCAACCCGTTATTCTCTTCCGGATCGGGCACTTCCGGAATGTTTGCGACAGGCGGAACCTGTACAACCGGTTCATGAAGAACGGGCGGTTTCTTCTGATATTGTTTTTTGATAAACTCGGCAGCAGAATCCGTAAACGTTTCCGAGAGATCGTTAGATATCTCTCCGCTGTCAAACCGTCGGATATTATCCGCTATTTCCGCATCACTCATATTTTGGATTTCGTTGTCAAACAGATAATGCGCCGTATTTGTGTTAAGCTTTTCACGGATTATTCCTTCAATATTCCGGATGGTTTTTTCGTTTAGTTTACAGCACTGAAGCAAAATTCCGCCGTAAACGCTTCCGCCGCTTAACATCTGATAGGTCACAATCTTGTAAAGATTTTCTGCAAGATCATTATTATCCGCATTTCTGAGTCTTGAAATCAATTCGCGCTGACGTTCCTCCGGAGTCGACATATCATCCGAAAGCTTCGGCATACCGGTCGCAAAAGCAAGAAGTGAACCGTATTCTTCGAGAATTCTGTCCAGTTCGTTTCTGTAAGGGAGGCTGTCATCCGGCGTAATGGTTTCGATTCTCTCCCAGTTCTCATAAGTATAGTCATGATAGTTTTCTTCCATCATGATAAAGAGCGGGTTCCCGGCAAGTTCGTTAATCCGCGCGTCAATGTTGCGAATCGATTTTAAATCCTTAAAATCAGCCGTGCCGTTTTGTGCGGCCTGCTCATACTTATGGAGTATATAATTTCTGGCTTTTCCCCTTCTTGCCCGGCTTGTCGGTCCGGCAGGAAGATTCCTGTTTCCCGCCTTCTCAATCTCAAGCGCCATTTCGCGCTCAATATACTTCTGTTTATAGTATTCCGGCGTACGGACAAATCTTAAACCTTTTTCCATCTGATTTACGCTTCTGTTAATCTGCCCGAAAGAGCTGTCCGCAAAATTGCCCAGCAGCGAACATGGCATATTGCTTGCAAATCCTTCTCGCAAACGAAGGTAACGTTCCTTCAGCTCGGGAATCAGTTTTTGCAGGTCTCTCGAAACCGCAAGTCTTTCCTTTCCTTCATCACTCCAGCGTCCGGAAAACCAACCGCTGTGCGTTCTTTCATATTCACGCGCCGCATGCAGCAATTCATCAAACTCCTTTATGAAAAGCTCTTTATCGAATGTTTTTTTCTTATCATTCTCAAACATATAGATTAAATCGCCCAGATGGGACGCCATATGAGAATAATAAATCGTATTGAATTCTTTCGTTTTTCCGTCGAAGTTTGCGTCCTGATTTGTCTGCGTGGCAGCCAGACGATTCTTCAAGGTATTCAGATCATTCGTGATATCTTTGCTTCCGGCCTCATAGATTCTTGCATTTTCAATGAGCTCCAGCTGTTTTTCCCTCTTCGGGAGCAGGAACTGCGGCGGCTGTTCAATCAAACGGTCATCGCTTGTGACGGCGAAATTTCGCATGCTGAACTCTTTTCGTCCGAGTGCAAGTTCCTTAAGAATCTCCGCGCGGTAGTACTTTTCTTTCAGCGAAGGATTCTCGATATGCTCATATTTCCTTCCCCAGATTTCGGATGGTTTTTTCCCGTCAAACAAAACGGTTTCGGATGCTTCAATGCCGAGGACGGTACAAATCTGCAGCTTGTATCCATCAAATATACCGGTCACACCGCAGAGTCTCTTTGCGACAAATGCTTCTCCGGACATCGTCTCATTCCCGATTGTCATTTCTCCTTCCATGAACTGCTTCATGCTTTCAAAGTCATCGTCCGGAACATCGGCAAGTTTAAGAAGTGCGGCATCGAGTTCCACATTATCCTTATACGCGTTCTGTGTGGAACGCTGATTAAACAGGACATAATCTTTTACCTCGGCCAGCGTGCTTTCCATAGTGGGCGTTGCCTTCTTTATAAATTCTTCGCCTTTTCCAAGCTGATAACGGATTGCTTCATCGGCAAATTGGGAATCCTCAAAAGAATCCGCGAAACTCACATGCAATTCGTTTGCCAGTTTTCTCTGATAAAGAGCCTTTGTACCGGCTGTTCTTGTAATTTCCGCAAGAGTCTTTCCGCTGAAATGATTCAAAACTTTTTCGGAATTGATATTGGAAACTGCCATTTTTGTGATTTCCTTACGGATTTTACGAATCGGGTGTCCGATAAAAAATTGCGGATCCGCATATGCAGGATTGTTTAATCCGTATGCGTTTACATAATCATTGATATTGCTGAATGACGCATCCAAAGAATGTTTGATTCGAAGATACTCTTCTTCTCCGCCGAGTTCATCCTTTGCAATGTTCATTGCGTTAATCCTGTATTGGGAAGTGAAAATTCTCGAAAACTCCTGATCCGCATCAACGGTTAACCGGCTGATCAGATTGAGCTGATTCATGGCATCCAGAGCTTCTTCACGGTTCCGGTAGTTTGCCTCGGGAATCTTAAAATTCATGATTTTTTCATAACCCGCTTTATAAATCTTTGCCCATTCTCTTATACCGGACTCGATATACTCTGCGGTTGCATCTTCTCTTGCAACAGCGTTCTGTCTGCAGAATCGGATAAATTCATTTCTGTATTCTTCGGAAAGTTCAAACTCCTCCTTATTGATGAGCTCTCCGTCTCCGTTATATTCGGGAACGGTCTCACAGATTCTTTGTGCCTGCAGCGGATCCAGTCCCTTTTTCGCCATCACATAATACATGAATACGGTCAGAACAGAGGTAAGACGATCGGATACTAAATTACATTTTCCAAAAGCATTTACTGCATTTAACGCCTCAACTTTTAGCATTCCCTTAAATGTTACTTCCACTTTTCTGCCGTCTTCCGGAGAAACGGTGGTCTGAACCACATCCTCTCTGATCGGTGCAGGAGGGAATTTTTTATTCAGGAGTTTCGAAGCTTCGTTAATCTTAAGGTTATGTCTGAACGAATCGGAAAAATGGAGTTTTTCATCTATCCGGTTAAACTCCTCTCTTGTAAGAATGCGTTCCCGGTTCGGATCAAAAAGAAATGCAAAGCTTCTCTCGGTTTCATCGAGAACACGCGTTTTTTGATCTGTTTCCGCTTTCAACAGGTCTTTCTCTCTTTTGGTAAGATGCTTTAACAAATCTTCCGCAAGGCTGTTGTCACCGAATTTATCGCCAAACTTTTCGATATTTCTGCCTTCGAGAACACGTTTTCCTATAAAATACGCTTTTGCGGCATTTACAAGATCCTGATACTTATTCGGATCATCCGCCACCTGCTCGCGAAGAATCTGCGTTTCAAGCCTCTTGGAATTCAAAAGCAGACGAACCGTAACGCTTGCGAGATTATCGTAGTAATGCTCAAGCCTGTTCTTTGCATTTGCAAGAATCTGAGCCTCATCCGGATCGTTCTCGTCCGCATTGCGAATCGTATCGTCAAGCGTGTTAAGAAGACCCTCCGGCGTATCCTGGGATTCTTTCGTTAAATCAAATACGGCTTTCAAAGCCGTGCCCGATGTGCGAACCAGTTCACGAAGTTCTGCGGAATACATGTCTTTTACATTCTTCCCGCGGGCTTCAACGGAACTGAATTCGCGGATACACTTATCCGGATTCTCCTTCATTTTACGAATGAAAAGCGGATTCACGGAAAGGTTATAAACTTCATCGTCAAAATTTTCGATTTTACGAAGATCGTCAATGCTGTAAGAAGGCTCGGCATCTCTTGCATCGGGATTCACACGCGCTTCAAAATAGCCTAAGAGATACTCTCTTGCAAGTTTCTCTTCGGGTTTCAAAACCTTGTTCGGATTCTCTTTTGACAGGCGGTCTTTTAATTCTTTCAGCTTTGCGCCGAGTTCCGCTTTGACGTATTCATTCAGGTACTTCGGATCGTTAATGTCGATGTGGCCCAATGCGTTACGGTAAACAGGTTTGTTCATCGTATTCACAATTGTTGCAAAGCTGGCATCTTTTGCTTTCGACGTTGCCGAATTGGAAATAATTAAATTATTTGCAAAGCCCTGACGCATGGAATCGAATTCATAAACCAGATCGGACTTATGCTTTGCCGAACATTCAAGACGGGTAATTCCTCTATCCGTTCTCGGTCCGATAATACCGACATGCGTTCTGTGGTACTCTGAAGCAACATTCTCCAATGCAGTAAGTTTGTTACGAATTTCCGTCGGAGATACGTCTTCCCCGTTCGCATCCCTTTGCAGCACATCAATGGCATTCTGCAATGCTTTCGTGTAATTCTTATACTCCGTACTGCCTTCTTCGTCAGCTTTTCCGAAGTTTGCGGACATGTTCGACTGGGTGCTCCGGAGCATTTCCTTATCGGCAAGGAGCCTGCTTAACATATCGTCGCGTTTCACTTTATACGCTGCAAGGGAATCATACATTTTATCCGTGATTTCCTTACCGAACGCGATATTTTCCGGCTCGACTTCATGAAATCCCTCGCGGTTAAAATCAAAGCGGCGCATCTGCACATTCGCCGTACCTTTTGCGATTGCCTTGATTACTTCGAGACGATACAGAAGTTCTCTTTCATTCTCGTCTGCAACATTCTTGTATTTTTCACCCCAGAGTTTGGACGGAGCTTTGCCGTCAATTAAGAACAGGTCACTACGGTTTAAGCCCAGCAGATGCATGACATTACCGTAGTAGCCGTTAATCGTACATTTGGTAATGATATGATTGATATGATCCTGAACGGATTCAATATTTCCGGCATTCATTTCGAAAACTGCCCTGTTCAGTTCGCGCATGGACTCCACATCGTCTTTGCTTTCGATCAGAAGTTCGCGCATGGGCGAAATACATCCGCCGACAATTTCTATTCCGAAAGATCTCTGCGTGGACAAAGGTGCATTCGCCTGAAGCTCATTGTATTTGCGGTTAAACCCTTCCTCCGCTTTCGCCTCAAACGCCTTCACATTTTTTCCGAAGAGCTTTGAAACCGCAATTTCCATCGGAATCAGGGGTTGTACATCCGGATTCATTTCCGCAAAACTTGAATTGATATAATCCTTTGTCAGACAAACCAGTTCGGACTTTGAATACATGTTATCCAGATACTCTTTTATGGGTTTTCCCTTAAAAGGCGTAAAGAACTTATTCGCAAAATAATCGGTGGTAACTCTCGTAGCCACGGTCATGTAATTTAAGCTCTTTCTCGGATTAGTGATGTGCCGGTGTGCCGAATAAAACAGTTTTCCGAAGTTTTCCTGCAGACCGAAATAAAACTGTTTTAAGGACCAGAATTCTTTTTCTCCGCCGAAACATTTCGCCGTCAGCGTTTGTCCGACACCGTACTGATTCATCATCCGATCGGTTTCCTGAACGGAATTTACGGATAAATTATCAAGCATACCGAATACCTGCCAATGTGCTTCCACCTGTTTCGGATCCGTATAATCGATATCCGGCAATACATATTTTTCCACCTGAAGTTTCGCTTTTTTGAATACTTCCGCCCACTTCGTTAAGTTGGTAATTTTATCCGCTTCCGGAGCGTTTTCTTTTTGCAGCATCGGATACTGATTAATGAACCGGATAAACTCCTCTCGCAGCTCATTGTTTTTGTTAATCTGCGCAAGATTCGTAATATTTCCGGCTTTATCGATTACCGGGGAATCGGACAGTCTCGACGCCTCTTCGACGGTTAATCCTTTTTCCGCCATGGCCCATGCACAGAAAAGAGCGTGAATACGGCTCGGCGCTGCAGTGATGGTTCCGGCCGGAAACTGCGGAATGTTTGTAATCAAACAGCCTGCAACCGTGGCGTCATTGACATAAAGCTGATTCTGCTCATCGATTCTTAAAAGCTGGTTTACCTTGGGATACTGATCATCGGTAAAAATACCGTTAAACTCATGTCTTCCGTTTAAGAATGCGATTTCCCCATCATAAACCTGCGGTCCGTCGGATAAATCAAGTTCTTTTCCTTCGCGAAGTTTTAATTCAAGATTCAGGTGATCCTTGATTTTTTCGAAACCGTAATCCTTTACGTCTTCATTCGGTCCGGGGATAAAACCTGCCGCCGCGGCGTTGGCTTTCACAATTTCAAAATATTCCTTTACCGTATCAGCGATTGCTTTCTTATCATCGGTATTTGCCGCAGCAAGAAATGCCTGCACTTTCTGCTCCAGTGCGGCATAATTCGCTTCGTTACTGTCAATGTCGGCAGCATCTTCCAGATCTTTTGCAATCAGATAAACCGGATCGTTGGTATTCAGAGTTCTTCTGAATTCATTTACAGAATTCTTAATTCCGTCAATACTCTTAAATGCATTGCGGGCTCTCAATGTATCAGTCATGGAATGAACCAGCGTGACCGGCTTTCCTTCCACAACTTTACCGTTTTCGTCAAGCATAAAGGTATCCACGGTAATCTCATGCTTTCCGTTTACAATCTGATTAATCAGTTCCGAACGGTAAAGCATCTGCCGATCAGACGGATTCTTATAGGCAATGTATTTTAAGCCGTACAGTTCATCCAGAGTTTTTCCGTCAATGCGAATCAGCGAATACGGATCCTTATACGGATTGATCAGATACTCCCTCTGACCCTTGTTCGCAAAGAGCTTATCCATAAGCTTTAAGCCGGCTTCCTGAACCGCCAGCCTGTTCGGATTGGCAAGATCGTTGTAAATTGCCTCTGCCGGTTTGTCCGGCTTAAATACAACGCTAAGCGCATCCTTTAACCCGTTCACTTTCGAAACGGCAACAAGTGCATCCTTCGTCTTTTCGGGCTGGATACTGTTCTTTTCTTTTCGTATTTTCGCAACTTCTTTTGCCTCAATTTGGGATACTTTTTCGGCAAACTGAGGATTTCCGGTTTTTAAATAGTCCATTACCTCCTCTTGCGAGAACAAATCCTCGTTGTCGGTCACATTCTGAATTCCCTGATAATAATCTTTGCTGAAGAAATATTTTACGCTTCCGTCCGTAACGACATCTTTGACTTTCTTACCCTTAAAAACGGCATTCGCTTCTTTTCCGAATACGCTTCTTCCGACAGCCGCATACTGAAGTGTTCCGTCAAGATCCTGGCTCAGCTCGGTACAGGTGACATTGTATCCAATCCTGTAGCTTTCGGTGAAGGCTTTCAGTTTTTCAACCGGTTCTCTGTCTTTTAATGCCTTTTCATGTCCACCCGGATAATTCGTCGAAAGAACAATCTGATTTCTGAGAATGGTATCGTGTTCCCTACGAAATCTCGTAACAAAAGTATCTAAAAAGCTGAATTCTTTTTCATGCTCCAGTACCTTCACAGGGTCACTGTAGTCAATATCGGGGATTTCGTATTCTCCGATAACTTTTGCGCAACGTCCGAATAAATCAAGCGTCTCGTTAAGATTCTTTTGTCTGGTATTCTTGTCTTTCGTGGAATGATTCTTTGCAAAAGCGATAAAATCATTAAAATACTGCTCAAACTCCGGGCTCTGCGGAGTAAGATTCA
>JAEEGL016264427.1_pt1 | contig 10809 bp, 11 predicted proteins | sample 9134231 | NCBI WGS metagenome assembly JAEEGL01 (sample SAMN16246548, study PRJNA631951) | gut metagenome | biome: gut microbiome; feature: rumen; material: fiber-attached | host: Bos | place: Iran: Karaj | collected 2018-10
CGGGGCCGGATAGAGCCGTAAGGCAGGAATACTTTACCCTCGTGTTCCACCGTGGAATACGGGCTGTCCAGCCCCTCCACGAAATACTCGCCCCGCTGAAAGAGGATCGGCTCCGCCGGCAGGCCCTGTCGCCGGGCGCCGCAGCCGGCCAGGGCCAGGATCAGCGCCGCCAGGGCGCTGCACAGGGCTCTTTTCACGCCTCGCCCTCCCGGAATTCCAGCAGGTCCCCGGGCTGGCAGGTCAGAGCCTGGCACAGCCTGTTCAGCGTCTCCACCCGGACGGCCTTGGCCTTGCCGGTTTTCAGGATGGACAGATTGGCCAGGGTGATGCCCACCTTCTCGGAGAGCTCCGTCAGACTCATCTTCCGCCGGGCCAGCATGATATCGATGTTGAAAATGATCATGTCATCGCCCCCTTTCAGATGGTCAGGTCGTTGTCTTCCTTCAGCTTCGCCGCGTCGTCCACCAGGCAGCCCAGGCAGAGGAAGGCGATGCCCACGGCCACGCAGACCAGCATGACGGCGGGCGTCACCAGCACCACCAGGCCCGGGGAACCGGCGCCCATCATGCCCACGATCAGCATGCCGACCGGGAAGATCACCGCGTCGGCGAAGGCCAGGCAGGCGATCCAGCGCAGGCACTTGGCGTTGGAGCGGGTAAAGGCGCCCTCCTCCGTGGAGATGCTGGAGCAGATCCGCCACGCCGGGATCACCGCGGCGAAGATGGGCGCAGCGAAGCACCAGGCCCAGATCAGGCAGGGCCAGTAGGCGTAGGCGAACTCCGGCGCCTCCACCGTCGCCATATACCCGCCGTAGGTGGGGATCGCCCAGAAGAACAGTCCCGCCAGCAGCAGCGTGCCCACGATCAGCGCGGCGTGCAGCAGACGGGTCATGGTTGTCTTTTTCATGGAAACCACTCCTTTCCTTGTGGCACCACCATACCACGGTCTTTTCCGAAAGTCAAGTATTATTTATTGATTATCAATAAAAATTTTTTGAATTACAGAAATCTCCCTGTAAGTTGAAAACCGCCCTTGCAATCCGCCGCCGTTTGGTGTATGATAGCTTTCGAAAACAACGGAATCATTTGTCTTCGGGGCGGGGTGCAAGTCCCCACCGGCGGTACAGTCCGCGAGCGGCCCACGGGCCGCAGGAACCGGCGCAATTCCGGTACCGACAGTAACAGTCTGGATGAGAGAAGGCGTGTACGGCATGTTGCGATGCTCTTTTTTGATGCGTGCACCTTGGAAGACAAATCGTCTTCCCGGTGTTTATCCCATCAAAAAGGAGCGTTTTTTATGTCCGCCAAGCGAAAAACCTACCACCTGGCCGTAGCCGCCATGCTGGCCGCCGTGGCCTTCGCCCTCCAGTTCGTGGAGTTCTCCATCCCCCTGATGCCCTCCTTCGTCAAATTCGACCTGTCCGACCTGCCGCCCCTGCTGGGCACCTTCGCCCTGGGCCCCTGGTGGGGCGTGGCCATCCAGCTGGTGAAGAACCTGCTGCACCTGCCCTTCGGCCACAGCGCCGGCGTGGGCGAGCTGTGCAACTTCCTGCTGGGCGGCGTGTTCGTCTTCGTGGCCGGCGCCGTCTACCACCGCCGCAAGACCCGCCGCACCGCCCTCACCGGCTCCATCCTGGGGGCCGTGGCCATGGCGGCGGTGAGTCTGCCCCTGAACTACTTCTTCGTCTATCCCGCCTACATCGCCATCCTCCACTTCCCCCTGGAGGCCATCCTGGGGGCCTACGAGGCCATCCTGGGCGGCGTGTCCCGGATGCCCACCGGCAACGGCCTGTTCAACTGCCTGCTGATCTTCAACGTCCCCTTCACCCTGTGCAAGGGCCTTATCGACGTGCTGATCTGCTTCTTCATCTACAAGCCCCTGTCCCCCCTGCTGCACAAGTGATATCGGCAAAAAAACTTCGGCCCGGCGGGCCGGAGTTTTTTTCGCGCCCGACCTTTACGCCGGCCGGCCGCCGTGGTATAATAGAACAAATGAACGATAGGGGGTGACGACGTGGACCGGGTGATCCTGCACTGCGACCTGAACAGCTTTTTTGCCTCGGTGGAGCTCTTGAGCCACCCGGAGCTGCTGGACCTGCCGGTGGCCGTCTGCGGCGACCCCGCCTCCCGCCACGGCATCATCCTGGCCAAAAACGAGCACGCCAAGAAGTACCGGGTCCAGACCGCCGAGACCGTGTGGCAGGCCCGGCAGAAGTGCCCCTCCCTGGTGCTGCTGCCGCCCCACCACAAGCTCTACGGCGAATACTCCCGGGCGGTCAACGCCATCTACGGCCAGTACACCGACCTGGTGGAGCCCTTCGGCATCGACGAGAGCTGGCTGGACCTTACCGGCAGTCTCCACCTCTTCGGCGGCGACGCGGTGGCCGTGGCCGATCAGATCCGCCGCCGGGTCCGGGAGGAGCTGGGCCTGACCCTCAGCGTGGGCGTCAGCTTCAACAAGGTGTTCGCCAAGCTGGGCAGCGACTACAAGAAACCCGACGCCACCACCCTCATCTCCCGGGAAAACTGGCGGGAGATCGTCTGGCCCCTGCCGGCGGGGGATATGCTGTTCGTGGGCAAGGCGGCCCAGAAGGTGCTGGGCCAGTACGGCATCCGCACCATCGGGGAGCTGGCAGGGTGCAGGCGGGAGATGCTGGAGACCCTCATGGGCAAGATGGGCGCCCAGCTCCACGACTACGCCAACGGCCTGGACAAGAGCCCCGTCCTGCCCCAGGACTACCGGGAGCCGGTGAAGTCCGTCGGCAACGGCACCACCTTCCCCCAAAATCTGACCCGGTGGGACGAGGTCCGCACGGGCCTGTCCCTGCTCAGCGACTCGGTGGCCAGCCGCCTGCGCCGCCACGGCCTCTACTGCGGCGGCGTGTCGGTGACCATCCGCACCGCCGATTTCAAAACCTTCAGCCGCCAGAAGCGGCTGGACAGCCCCACCCACCTGATGAAGGACGTGTACGGCACCGCCCTGGACCTGGTGCGCCAGGCCTGGAAGGCGCCGGAGCCCATCCGGATGCTGACCGTCACCGCCCTGTACATCACCGACAGCGCCGACTCCTACCAGCAGCTGGATCTGCTGGGCGGCGCGGCGGCCAGGAAAAACGAGAAGCAGGAGAAGCTGGAGAGCGCCATGGATGCCATCCGGGACAAGTACGGCAAGGGCGCCATCGCCTACGGCACCGCCGACGGCAAGGTGGGCTGGGAGGACTGAGGGCTCCCGCCGCAGGCGGCGTTGCCCCCCGGCGCCCCCCTCTCCCAACACTCTTTTCAGAAAGGCGGATCATCCATGAAGCATCTGCTCATCACCGGCTTCGCTCCCTTCGGCGGCGAGACCGTCAACCCCTCCTGGGAGGCGGTGCGCCGCCTGCCGGACGTGCTGGGCGGCGTGGTCCTTCACAAGAAGGAGCTGCCGGTGGAGTTCACCGCCGCCGCGGACCTTGTGTGGGCGGAGACGGAGCGGCTCCGGCCGGACGCCGTCCTCTGCGTGGGCCAGGCGGGTGGCCGGGACGCCGTGACGCCGGAGTACGTGGCCATCAACCTGCGCCACGCCCGGATCGCCGACACCGCCGGCTGCCGGCCCCAGGACGAGCCCGTCGTCCCCGGCGGCCCGGCGGCCTATTTCGCCACGGTCCCCGTGCGGCGGATGGCGGCGGCCGGGGAAGAAACCGGCGTGCCCTGCCGCTGCTCCTACACCGCCGGCACCTTCGTGTGCAACGAGGTCCTCTATACCCTCCTCCACCGGCTCCGGGACACGGAGATCCCGGCGGGCTTCGTCCACGTGCCCTATCTGCCGGAGCAGGGCAGCCCCGCTCTGCCCCCGGAGGAGACGGTCCGGGCGCTGACGGCCATGATCGGGGCCATCTGGGAATAGACCGCCGGGCCGGTCGGCGGCGCCGTCCCCGCCTTTTCGGCGTGATTTCTTGCAATATGGACAGAGATATGATAAAATTGATATGTTGTACCCCGCGCGGGTCCGGCAATTCTTTCAGAAAAAAGGAGATTCAGGAATGAAAAGCAGGAATATTATCCGTCTTCTTCTGGCCCTGGTCATGGTTCTTTCGCTGACCGCCTGCGGCGGCAGCAAGCCGGTTGTCAAGACCGCGGAGGGCCGGGAGGCCGTGCGGGAGATGGTCACCGACTTCTATAAGGACCTCAAGACCGCCGATCCCATCCGCATGACCCTCACCATGGACGGCACCGTCGCCTCCGTCTTCACCAAAGACGGCGACAAGATGTGCAGCGAGAGCAGCTATCAGGACGTCCCCTACTATATGTTCATGGAGGACGGGGTCAAGTACGCCATCTACGACGGCAGCACCGCCTTTCCCGACGAGTTCATGTACGACATGACGGCGGAGGGCATGGAGCTGACCCTGGCCATGTTCGTCACCGGCATCCTGGAGTCGGAGGACGCGGAGGACGCCCCCCTCACCTACAAGGCCACCCGTACCGACGGCTCCGACGGCTCCGAGCTGGTCTATGAGGTCACCGGCGAGTCGGAGGGCCAGTCCGTGAAGCTGACCGTCACCGGCAAGGCCAACGCCGACGGCAAGGTCACCGAGATCGACTATGACGCCGCCTCCGGCGATCAGAGCCAGGCCATCACCCTCCGGTTTGAATATGACGGCGTCACGGTCACCTTGCCCGAGTACACCATCGATCCCGGCGAGGTCTTGCCCGAGTTCGCCCACGTGGAGAGCCCCTTCGGCACCATCCAGGAGCTGATCGACGTCCTGGGCGAGGACGAGAGCCTCTCCTACTCCGTCATGGACAACCGCCTGTACGCCGAATGCCGGAAGGACGGCCGGCACTACCAGGTGTCCGCCCTGCTGAGCCAGGAGGACCGGGAGGCCTTTGACGCGCTGGACATCTTCGACGACGATTACGAGCAGAAGGCCTACGAGATCATCGGCAAGCTGACCATCGACGACTGCATCGACATCACCGACGGCATCCTCTCTCCGGAGGAGATGAACTCCTTTGTGGGCAAGACCGCCCGGGATATGATGGACGCCGGCTTTGAGGACAGCGGCTGGAGCGCCTTCGAAGACGAGGTCTATCTGTTCCTCACCGCGGACTACATGGAGTACACGGTCAAGCTGACCCCGGACGAAAGCTTCGACGCCGCCGGCGAGTTCGAGCTGGAGGATCTGCTGGACTTCCCCGTGGAGAAGGTCGAGTTCAGCCAGGCCACCACCTTCTTCTTCCAGTAAGGCGCGGCTTCGCAAGCGGAACGAAACGCGAAAGAGGCGCCGTCCCCGAAAGGGACGGCGCCTCTTCTTTTGTTCTCTTTTGCCGGGCGGATCAGTGGCGGGACACTCTGCCCCAGCCGTCCGGCTCCTCGTGGAGCAGCTCGATGGCCTCCATATAATCCGAATCCAGGGGGTTGGCCTTGGGCGCCTTGGCCTTGTACTGCTCCAGCCGGCTCTTCGCCTGCTCCGGCGGCAGGACCGTGCCGGCGCCGGCGATGCAGCCGCCGGGACAGGCCATGCCCTCCAGCAGATAGCCGTTATACTTGCCGGCCCGGGCGATGCGCAGCATCTTGCGGCACTCCCTCAGCCCGTCGGCGTAGGCGGTCTTGACCTCCATGCCGGGGTGCTCCCGCTGGATCACCGCCTCCACCGCGCCGGCCACGCCGCCGCTGGCGGCGAAGCCCACGCCGGGGGCGGAGGCCTCGTATCTGGCGGGCTGGTCCTCGATCCTGCTGATGTCGATGCCCTTGGCCTCGAACATGCTCAGCAGCTCCTCAAAGGTCAGCACGAAATCCACCTCGCTGCGGATGGTGCGGCGGCTGGCCTCCAGCTTCTTGGCGGCGCAGGGGCCGATGAAGGCCACGCGGCAATCGGGATGGAGCCGCTTCTGGAGCCGGGCCGTCAGCACCATGGGGGTCAGGGACATGGAGATATAGGGGGCGAAGTTGGGGAACTCCTTCTTGGCCATCACGGACCAGGCGGGGCAGCAGGAGGTGCCCATGAAGGACATCTTCTCCGGCACCTTCTCCACGAACTCCCGGGCCTCCTCCACGGCGCACAGATCGGCGCCCACGGCCACCTCCTCCAGACCCACGAAGCCCAGCTGGCGCATGGCCTCCTTGATCTGGCCGGGGGTGATGTTGTCGCCGAACTGGCCCCAGAAGGCCGGGGCGATGATGGCGATGACCTTGTCGCCCCGCTTGATGGCGTGGATCAGCTGGAACAGCTGGCCCTTGTCCACGATGGCGCCGAAGGAGCAGTTCACCAGGCACATGCCGCAGCTGACGCACTTGCTCTGGTCGATCTCCGCCCGGCCGTGATCGTCGCAGCCGATGGCGTCCATGCCGCAGGCCTCGGCGCAGGGTCGCTCAAAGCGGATGATGGTCTGGTAGGAGCACGCCTGCTTGCAGCGGCCGCACTTGATGCACTTGCTCTGGTCGATCTCCGCCTTGCCGTTGCTGAAGCGGATGGCGTCCTTGGGGCACACGTTCTGGCAGTTCCGGGCCAGGCAGCCCCGGCAGGCGGCGGACACCTCGTAGTGGGTGGGCGGGCAGGCGTTGCAGGCGTACTTGATGATATTGATCAGCGGGGGATCGTAGTACTTGTCGGCGATGGCGGTCCTGTCCACCACGTCGCTGAGCAGGCTGCGCTCGTCGGCCTCCCGCAGGGGCAGGCCCAGGGCCAGGCGCACCCGCTCGCCGATGATGGCCCGCTCCAGGAAGATGGATGGCCGGGTGGGGTCCTCCCCCTCCACGTTGGTGAGCTCGTAGGGCAGCCGGTCCACCCTCTTGTAGTCCCCTTCATAGGCGATTTTTGCCACGGCGGCGAACACTCTCCGGCGCATGGCCGCGATCCGTCCTTTGTAATTCCGCATAGTCGTCTCCTTGCCGGTGATGATTTCGTTTGTAAGTCCCCTCTATTATACCAATCGTCGGGAGAAAAACAACCTTTTTCTTGTCCCCCCTACTCCACCAGGTCCCGCAGCTCCCCCTCCAGCTTCTCCAGAGCCCGCTTCTCCAGCCGGGACACGTAGGAGCGGCTGATGCCGTAGACGGCGGCCACCTGCCGCTGGGTCTGGGGCGGCCGGCCTCCCAGGCCGTATCGGCGGCGGATGATGTCCGCCTCCCGGTCCGTCAGGCACCGGTCCACCAGCCGCCGCACCAGGGCGCCGTTCTCCCGCTCCTGGAGATGGTCGAGCATGGTGTCCTCCTCCCCCACCACGTCCAGCAGGTAGAGGGAGTCCCCGTCGGCGTCGCCCTCGATGGCGTCGTTGAGAGACACCTCCCCCTGGAGCTTCCGCCGGGAGCGGAAGTACATGAGGATCTCGTTCTCGATGCACCGGGCGGCATAGGTGGCCAGGCGGATCTTCCGCTCCGGCCGGAAGGTGTTCACCGCCTTGATGAGGCCGATGGTGCCGATGGAGATGAGATCCTCCTGATCGTCGGCCTGGGTATAGTACTTCTTCACGATGTGGGCCACCAGGCGCAGATTGTGCTCCACCAGCTTGTTCCGGGCGTCCAGATCCCCGGCGGCGCACCGCTCCAGGCACGAGCGCTCCTCCCCCTCCGACAGGGGCCGGGGAAAGGAGCCCGGATCCCCCGTCAGGCGCAGGGACAAGAACAGGCTGTTCATCAGCAGCATCAGGGCCGCAGACAGCATGGCAACTCCTCCTTTTCCGCCGTATCCTATGCCGCTGCGGGAAGTCCCTATGCCCGCCGGGCGCAAAAAGGCTCCGCGCCTCCCGGGAGACGCGGAGCTCTTTTCGTTCAATCGGCGGCGGCGAGGCTGTTATCTGGCCACAAACAGCTTCGCGCCCAGCTTTTCGCCGTCCGCCTCGGACACGCCGTAGGCGTTTTCATCCATCGGGCCGTAGCGCACCGTCACCTCAACAGGGGCGTCATAGGTGGGCTCCTTCACGTTGTCCTCGATGCAGGTGATCAGGAAATCCATGGCGGCGGCTGTCAGATCATCCTGGCTCATGCTGGTCACGTTGGGGAGGGACAGCAGGTACTCCATCATGCTGTCGGTGAGCTTGTCGGACTCCATCACCACCAGGGGCTCGATGACAACCGTCACGTCGAAGCCGTCGTCAACCGCCACGGCCTCCTTCACGGTGTACTTGCACTGCTTCAGGGCGTGATCCATGGCGGTGCGGAAATTCTTGACGGTCTCCTCCGGGAGATTCATTCCACCGGAGCCCGTCAGAGCCTCCTCCACGCTGTCCAGCAGCTCCTCGCGGGTCTTTTCGGCGCTCTTATCCAGATCCGTAAACTTCACGGACCGGTCGTAATCGCCGGTGCAGATGATATCCAGCACGGCCTTCACATAGTTCATGGCGTCCTTCTCGGTGGGCTTTTTGCTGCCGCAGCCGGCCAGCATGCCCGCGGCCAGCACCAGGGCCAGCGCGGCGGCCAGCAGCTTCTTCATGGTATTTTTCATATGCAAACCTCTTCTTCTTTCTCTATTTCCGCAGAGCGTCCGCGGAACTCGGGTCTATTATAACCGACGGTTCCCGACAATTCAATGAAAACATTTTCCCGGACGGACAAAAAAGCGGCGGGCCGCCGGCCCGCCGCTTTTCGCTATCGATTCAGCATCCATACGCCTACATTCAAGTATCCGGCGAAGGTCACCCACAGCAGGTAGGGCACCTGCAGCCGGGCGGCCGTCAGATCCGCCCGCCGGAAGGTCAGGATCATCCACAGGATCAGCGCCCACAGGGCCGCCAGCCAGAGGGCCGCGGCGCCGAAAGCCCGGGCGTTGAAGAACAGGACGCTCCAGAAGAAGTTGAAGAACAGCTGGGCCAGATACAGCAGCAATCCCCGGCTCCGGGCCGCGGAGGGCGGCAGCCGGTATACCCGGGCCGCGCTGATCCCCATCAGGGCGTACAGGATGACCCACACGACGGGGAACACCGCCGCCGGCGGCGACAGGGGCGGCTTTTGGATCATCGCGCGGTAGATTTCCGTCCCCTCCCGGGTCAGCAGGCCCGCCAGGGCGCCCACCGCCTCGGTGAGCACGATCCAGAATACATACGTCTTCCAGGCTTTTTGCTTCACGTTTCATCACCCGGCGTCAGCATATGCACTTTGGGGGGATTCTATACCCGCTTTTTTATCCGATCCGCGCCAGCAAAACGGTCCTGTCGGCGGCGCTCATGCGGAGCTCCAGGCCGCCGTCCCGCTCCCGGCGCTGCACGGCCAGCTCCTCCCCCTCGTAGCAGGGAGCTTTGAAGTGGACCTCCAGCTCCTTCACGTCCAGCGCGTCCCACTCCCCGGTGGAGAAGGCCCCCGCCAGGCAGCGGACGTAGGCCACGTTGTTCATGTGGCCCCCCAGGTCGATGTCGGTGGAGCGGACGGTATACCGGGCGAACACCGGCTCGTCGCCGAAGTCGTCCCGCAGGCGGGCAAAGGGCTCCGGCCAGACGGCGTCGGTCCGGAAGGTCAGCCCCTCCGGAAAAACCTCCGTCCCGCGCCGCAGCTGGCCCGTCTCCGTGTTGACGATGGCCCACTCCGTCTTGCCCAGGACCAGCTCCTCGTCGTCGGCGGCGGTGAGCCGGTAGTCCCGGTTGCAGCGGACCCGCTCCGCCGGCTCCGGCCAGGTCTCCAGCTCCGCCGCCTCGTTCATGGCGGGCCGGCGCAGGAATTTCACCTTCGTCCGCACCGCCAGCCAGAACAGATGCCGGGGCGCCAGGTCCGGCGCGCCGATACCCAGGGCCATGGCGTGCTCGGTGGCGATATCCTGGAAGAGGGCGAAGGCGTCCGGCACGCTGAGCCGGGACGTGTGGTCGCAGTCACTTGCCGGGATCTTCAGTTTTTTGGTCAGCCGGTTTTCCATGCTTGCTCTGCTCCGTTTCGTAGTCCAGGACCTGCCGGAACTGGGTCTCGTACAGCTCCCGGTAGGTGCCGTCCCGCTCCAGCAGCTCCTCGTGGGTGCCCTCCTCGGCGATGACGCCGTCCCGGATCACCAGGATCCGGTCGGCCTTCAGGATGGTGGAGAGCCGGTGGGCGATGACGATGCTGGTCCGCCCCTCCATCAGCACCTCCAGCGCGTCCTGGATGGCGCTCTCGGAGATGGAGTCCAGGGCCGAGGTGGCCTCGTCCAGGATCAGGATCCTGGGATCCTTCAGGATCACCCGGGCGATGGACAGGCGCTGCTTCTCGCCGCCGGAGAGCTTGAGGCCCCGGTTGCCCACCACGGTGTCGTATCCGTTCGGCTGGGCGGCGATGAAGTCCTGGAGATTGGCGATGGCGATGGCCCGCTCCATGTCCTCCTCGGTGGCGCTGTCGTTGGCGTAGAGCAGGTTCTCCCGGATGGTGCCGTTGAAGAGATAGGTGTCCTGGGTCACCACGCCGATCTGCCGGCGCAGATATTCCAGGTCGAAGTCCCGCACGTCCACGCCGCCGATGCGGACGGCGCCGCCGCACACGTCGTAGAGTCGGGGGATCAGGTTCACCACCGTGGACTTGCCGGAGCCGGAGCCGCCTACGATGGCGTACATCTTCCCGCCGGGCACCGTGAAGTCGATGTCGGTGAGCAGGGGCTTGTCCGGGCTGTAGGAGAAGGCCACGTGGTCGTAGACGATATCCGCGTCGGTGACGTCGGGCTTCTGCCCGTTCTCCGGCGAGGTGATGGGATTGGCCATGTCGAAGTAGTCGAAGATGCGGGTGAACAGGGCCAGGGACCGGGTGAAGTCCACGTGGATATTCAGCAGGGATTCCACCGGCCGGTACAGCCGATTCACCAGAGCCACCGTGGCGGTGATGGTGCCCACCGTCAGGGCTGAGTCCGCCTTGGCGATGATGAAGTAGCCGCCGGCAAAGTAG
>JAEEGL016823899.1_pt1 | contig 10809 bp, 8 predicted proteins | sample 9134231 | NCBI WGS metagenome assembly JAEEGL01 (sample SAMN16246548, study PRJNA631951) | gut metagenome | biome: gut microbiome; feature: rumen; material: fiber-attached | host: Bos | place: Iran: Karaj | collected 2018-10
AAGCTGGTTCTGGTGACCGCCATGACGCCTACTCCCGCGGGAGAAGGGAAGACCACCACGACCGTCGGACTGGCGAACGGGCTGCGCCGCATCGGAAAAAAATCCGTGGTGGCGCTGCGGGAGCCGTCTCTGGGCCCGGTCTTCGGGATCAAGGGAGGAGCAGCAGGTGGAGGCTATGCTCAGGTCGTGCCGATGGAAGACATCAATCTTCATTTTACCGGCGATTTCCATGCGATCGGTGCGGCCAACAACCTGCTGGCGGCGATGATCGACAACCATATTCATCAGGGCAACGAGCTGCGGATCGATGCCAGACGCATCACCTGGAAGCGGGCCGTGGACATGAACGACCGCGCACTGCGGAGCATCGTGGTCGGTCTGGGCGGCAAGCCCAACGGCTTCCCGCGTGAGGACGGTTTCGATATCACGGTGGCCTCGGAGATCATGGCGATCCTGTGCCTGTCCTCCGGAATTGCGGACTTAAAGGCCCGTCTGGCCCGGATCATCATTGGCTACAACCTGGACGGCGAGCCTGTGACGGCAGGCGAGCTGAAGGCGCAGGGCGCGATGGCGGCTCTTCTTAAGGATGCGCTGAAGCCCAACCTGGTCCAGACGCTGGAGCACACGCCCGCGTTCGTGCACGGCGGCCCGTTTGCGAACATTGCCCATGGCTGCAACTCGGTCATGGCAACACGCATGGCCTTAAAGACCGGCGACTACGTGGTCACGGAAGCCGGCTTCGGTGCGGATCTGGGAGCGGAAAAATTCCTGGATATCAAGTGCCGCATGGCGGGACTGCATCCGGCGGCGGTAGTCATTGTTGCAACGGTACGGGCCCTGAAGCTGCACGGCGGCAAGGCCTTGAAGGATCTAAAGCAGGAGGATCTGACAGCGCTCGAAGCCGGGCTGCCGAACCTGCTGCAGCACGTGGAGAACATTACGAAGGTTTACGGTCTGCCTGCGGTGGTCGCGATCAACCGTTTCCCGGACGATACCGAGGCGGAGCTGGCGCTTGTGGAGCAGAAGTGCCGCGCACTCGGCGTCAACGTGGTCCTGAGCGAAGTCTGGGCCAAGGGCGGCGAAGGCGGAAAGGCGCTGGCCGAAGAGATCGTGCGGCTCTGCGAAATGCCCAACGAGTTCCGCTTCAGCTATGAAAGCGGCCTGTCCTTAAAGGAAAAGATCGAGGCGGTATCGACGAAGATCTACCGCGCGGACGGCGTGGATTTCCTGCCGGCAGCGGCGGCGGAACTGGCCCGGCTCGAAGAACTGGGCTACGGCGGCGTGCCTGTCTGTATGGCCAAGACGCAGTATTCGTTCTCGGACGATCCGCTTAAACTCGGCGCACCGAAGAATTTCCGCATCACCGTGCGTCAGGTGAAGCTCTGCGCCGGCGCGGGCTTCGTGGTGGCGCTGACCGGCGACATCATGACGATGCCCGGCCTGCCGAAGCGGCCTGCGGCGGAGAACATCGACGTCAGCGACGACGGCGTGATTACGGGACTATTCTAAGGAACCCCTCCGGCCCTTCGGGCCACCTCCCCTATGGAGGGGAGGTATAGTTTAGCCTCCTTGGCAGGGGGGGAGGGCAAGGGGATAGGAGCAAGTATGGAACATATTTTACTCGGAGCGCCGGTTGCGGCCTCCATCCGGCAGCGGAGCCGGACCAGAGCGGAACAGCTGAGGAGCAGGGGAATCGTCCCGCTCCTGGCTATCGTACGGGTCGGCGACCGCCCCGATACGGACAAATATGCGCAGAGTCTCGTGAAAAAAGCGCCCGAGAGCGGCGTGGAGACCCGCCTGGTTTCCCTGCCGGACGGCTGCCCGGCTGAAGCGCTGCGTGCCGCCCTGAAGGAGCTGAGCGCGGATCCCGCCGTCCACGGCATACTGCTGCTGCGTCCGCTTCCGGCCGGCATGAAGGAAGAAGAAATGTGCGCGCTGATCGCACCGGAGAAGGACGTGGACTGCGCCACGGATCTGTCTCTGGCCGGTGTTTTCAGCGGCAAGGCGCTGGGCTTTGCCCCGGCCACGGCACAGGCCGTCATGGAGATCCTGCACTATTACGGCATTTCCCCCAGGGGAAAGAGGGCTGTCGTTGTCGGCCGTTCACTGGTCGTCGGCCGGCCTCTCGCCATGATGCTGCTGCAGGAAAACGCAACGGTCACGGTCTGCCACCGTTCCACGCAGGATCTGCCTGCAGTGACAAAGGAGGCAGAGATCCTGATTGCCGCAATGGGCCGGCTCGGGGCGATCGGTGCGGAGCATCTGAGTAAAGGGCAGATCATTGTTGACGTCGGGATCAACTGGGATCCGGTCCGCAGCAAGCTGAGCGGTGACGTGGTTTATGAAGACGCGGAACCGATGGCGGCGGCCATCACCCCCGTTCCCGGCGGCGTAGGCGCTGTCACGACGGCCGTCATGCTGGAGCATGTCACGCTGGCGGCCGAAAGACTGTCGGGAAGAGACCGGCAGAAAGGAACAGAAACCTGAAAAAATGAACTATATCGTATTAGACCTGGAGTGGAACCAGTCGCCCGGCGGCAGGTATCGGGAGAATCCGAAGATTCCTTTCGAAATCCTGGAGATCGGCGCGGTCAAGCTGAATTCCAGAAGAAAAACCGTCAGCGAGTTCCACGAAACCATCAAGCCTCTGATCTACCGGACCATGAACCGTCATACGCAGGAAGTGGTTCATATGGATATGGAGGAGCTGAAAAAATCCCGCACGTTCAGCCCGGTCGCACGCAGTTTTCTGGACTGGTGCGGACGCAATCCGGTCTTTGTGACCTGGGGACCTTCGGATCTGTTTGAACTGCAGCGAAATCTGGAGTACTACCATATTCAGTATCCGTTCCCGAAGCCCTTCCTCTATTACGACCTGCAGAAGCTGTACAGCCTCGGGTATCTGGACGGCAAAAAGCGTCCGGCCCTGCAGGAGGTGGTCGAGGCGCTGCAGATCCCGCAGGAACGCCGCTTTCACGCCGCTTTTGACGATGCCTGGTATACGGCCGAGATCATGAAGCGCATGAATATCAAGCCGCTCCTGATCTATAAATCCGTAGACTATTACCACCTTCCGGAAAACAGCCAGGAAGAGTTCACGCTGGACTTTAAGACCTATACCAAGTTTGTGTCCCAGCTGTATCCGGATAAGGAAACAGCCATGAAACAGCCGGCCGTGACCGCCATGAAATGCAGCCGCTGCAGTCATCCGCTGAAGACGGAGATTGACTGGTTTGCCGGTGTCGGAGGCAGCATGTATTATGCGCTCTGCGAATGCCCCAAGCACGGTTATGTGAAGGGGAAGATCCGTATCCGCAAGGGCCCCGGAGAAGATGTATACGTCGTAAAGACCGTTAAACCGGCAGATGATGAAGGCGTGGCGGAGATCCGGGAGCGCAAAGCCTCGGCGCAGGAAAGACGGCACAAAAGGCTTGAAAAGGAAAAGGCCAAGCGGAAGGCCAAACGCAGCGAAGCAATCGCCGCCCAGAAAGAGAGCGCATCGATTCAGTCCAGACGGATACGCAGCAGGGTCCGTCACAGCAGAAAGAAATCCAACACCTCCGCGTCTGTGCCCAAGGCCGCCGAAAAGACGTCCGCGCAGACAACAACCGAATAAACCTGCCTGCAAAAGAAGGGACCGCCTGACCGAAACGTCGGAAAGGCGGTCTCTTTTGTGTAAAGAGCAGGGGATCCCGCTTGACAAATAATTAACGGAAAGTATAATTAAGGGCATAATCCGCCAGACTGTCAGGGAAGGAGAGAAGGCCGTGCATACACTGGAAATGATTCGGGAGCGGATCGGCTTTTCGTCTCTGCAGCTGAAGATTATAGCCCTGATCACGATGATTCTGGATCATACGGCGGTTGCGCTGCCTTATTTTTCACGGCCTGAAAACGAGGCGCTTTACCTGACCCTGCGCGGGATCGGGCGGCTGGCTTTTCCGATTTTCGCTTTTCTGCTTGCGGTCGGCGCGACGCGGACGCGGAACATCGGGAAGTACCTGCTGCGTCTGGGCATTTTTGCCCTGATCAGCGAGGTCCCCTTTGACAGCACACTGTTCGGACGTCCCGTGTGTTGGGAGAGACAGAACGTGATCTTCACGCTGTTTCTGGCACTGCTTTCGATCACGGTTTACCGGGTGGCGCAACAACGCTGGCAGGGGAAGCCGGCGGCCTTCCTGGGGGTGCCGTTCTGGGGACTCTGTGCAGTGGCTGCCCAACTGCTGCACTTCGATTACGGGGCAGAAGGCGTCATCCTGGTTTTCGGGTTTTACCTCTGGCGGACGGAGATGCGGGATATGCGGCTTTATCCGTTCTTCCTGATGCTTCTGTGCGGAATAATGTGGTTTTCCGTGCCCATCCGGCTGCTGTCGCTGCTTGCATTTCTGCCGATATTTGTTTATAATGAAAAACCAGGGAAAAAGCTTTCCCGCGGTTTTTTCTACTGGACTTATCCGGTGCATCTGGCTCTTTTAGGAGCGGCCCGGATCCTCTGTCAGGGCGGGATCACACAGTAAAGGAGAAACGTTATGTTAGACGGAAGAAAATCACTGTTCAGCGGTATGCAGGCGACAGGCACCCTTACTTTGGGCAATTATCTGGGCGCGCTGCAGAACTGGGTGAGCCTGCATAACGAATACGAATGCTTTTACTGCGTTGTGGACGAGCACTCGATCACGGTCCGGCAGGATCCGGCTGAGCTCAGAAAGCGGGCCCGGAATCTGCTGATGCTGTATCTGGCGGCCGGCCTGGATCCGGAGAAAAACTGTATCTATTATCAGTCTCATGTTTCGGCCCATGCCGAACTTGCGTGGATTTTAAACTGCTTTACCTACATGGGCGAGCTTTCGCGCATGACCCAGTTCAAGGATAAAGCTTCCAAACACGCGGACAATATCAATGCCGGCCTGTTTACGTATCCGGTGCTGATGGCCGCGGATATTCTGCTGTTTCAGTCGGATGTGGTCCCGGTAGGGCACGACCAGCTGCAGCATCTGGAGATCACGCGGGATATCGCGCAGCGCTTCAACGCGATCTACGGGGATGTATTCACGATCCCCGAGCCGTTTGTCGGCAAGGTCGGCGCGAAGATCATGAGTCTGCAGGATCCGCTGAAAAAGATGAGCAAATCGGATGAAAACCCGAATGCGAGCATTTTCCTGCTGGACAGCCCGGACGATATCCGCCGCAAGTTCAAGCGGGCAGTCACGGATTCCGAGGGACAGATCCTGTACCGCGACGAGCAGCCGGGCATTAAAAACCTGATTGAAATTTACAGTGCCTGCACCGGCAGGACGCCGGCCGAGACTGAAAAGGAATTTGAGGGACAGGGCTACGGCGTGTTCAAGGAAGCGGTCGGTGAAGCGGTCGTCAGCGTGCTGTCTCCTGTTCAGGAACGCTTTGCGCAGTTAAGCAAGGACAAGGCCTATGTGGACGGCGTAATCAAAGCCGGCGCGGAAAAGGCCGGATACTATGCCGGAAAGACGCTGCGCAAGGTCCAGAAAAAAGTTGGATTTCCCGAAAAGATTAAATAAGGGCGGAGGGGTTATTTATGTACAAGATCCTAAGCAAGAAAGAACTGAATCCCACTGTAACACAGATGGAGATTCTGGCACCGTTAGTGGCCAATAAAGCCAAACCCGGGCAGTTTATTATTCTGCGCGTGGATGAAGACGGAGAACGGATTCCTCTTACGGTGGCCGGCGTCAACAAAGAAACCGGCGGCGTCAAGATCATTTTCCAGATTGTGGGCGAGACCACGTTCCGTCTGAACCTGAAGCAGGAAGGCGAAGAGATTGCCGATTTCGTCGGCCCGCTGGGCCGGGCGACCGAAACGGAAGGCATCGGCAGCGTCTGCATCGTCGGCGGCGGTGTGGGCTGCGCGATCGCCCTGCCTGTCGCGGAAGAATTCCACCGGCTGGGCACAAAGGTGACTTCGATCATCGGTTTCCGCAGCGTGGATCTGCTGATTTTGGAAGACGAGTTCCGAGCGGTTTCGGACGAACTGATCGTCATGACGGATGACGGCTCCTACGGACGGCACGGCAACGTGACGGTGCCGCTTAAGGAAATGCTGGAAGCCGGCGAAAGATTCGACTTAGTGCTGGCCATCGGCCCGGGCATCATGATGAAGTTCACGGCCCTGACCTGCAAGCCTTATGGCGTCCCCTGCCGCGTTTCCATGAACCCGATCATGATCGACGGAACCGGCATGTGCGGCGGCTGCCGCCTGACCTTAAATCAGGACGGCAAGCGCGTGACCAAATTCGCGTGCGTCGACGGACCGGAATTCAATGCGTATGAAGTGGATTTTGATGAGGCCATGTCCCGCGGCCGCATGTATTTTGACTATGAACGGCATGCCTATGATGAGGCCTGCAATCTGTTCAAACAGGCATAAGGAGGAGAAAAACCGTGGCTATCAACCCTAAAAAGCATGAAATGCCTTCTCAGGAACCTCAGGTGCGGGCCCACAATTTTCAGGAAGTCGCACTGGGCTATACCCGCCAGCTGGCACTGGATGAAGCGGCCCGCTGCTTAAACTGCAAGAACCGGCCCTGCGTCTCCGCCTGCCCGGTCAACATCTCCATTCCGGAGTTTATTGCGAAGATCAAAGAAGAAGATTTCGAAGGCGCCTATCAGGTGATCAACAAAACGTCCTCCCTGCCCGCGGTCTGCGGCCGTGTCTGTCCGCAGGAGACCCAGTGCGAATCCAAGTGCACGCTGGGTATCCGCTTCGAACCGGTCGGCATCGGCCGTCTGGAACGCTTTGTCGCGGACTGGCACAATGAAAATGTGAAGGAAGCGGCCAAGGCCCCGGCGCCGAACGGCCACCGCGTGGCCATCGTGGGAAGCGGCCCCTCCGGTCTTACCTGCGCCGGCGATCTGGCCAAGAAGGGCTATCAGGTCAGCGTTTTCGAAGCCCTGCATAAGGCTGGCGGCGTGTTGGTCTATGGCATTCCTGAGTTCCGTCTGCCCAAGGCCATCGTGGCAAAAGAAGTCGAGACCTTAAAGGAACTGGGCGTGGACGTGCAGACCAACGTGGTGATCGGCCGTACGCTGACGATCGACGAACTCTTTGACCAGGGCTATGAAGCCGTGTTTATCGGCTCCGGCGCCGGCCTGCCCAACTTTATGAATATTCCGGGCGAGTCTTTAAAGGGCGTTTACTCCGCCAACGAATTCCTGACCCGCAGCAACCTGATGAAGGCGTATGAGGCAGATCCCCGCACACCGATCATGAAGGGCGGAAAGGTGATCGTAGTCGGCGGCGGAAACGTCGCGATGGATGCGGCCCGCACGGCCCTGCGTCTGGGCGCGGAGGAAGTTTCGATCGTCTACCGTCGCTCCATGGAAGAGCTGCCGGCCCGCCGTGAGGAAGTCGAGCATGCCGAAGAGGAAGGCATCGTCTTCCGTCTGCTTCAGAATCCGGTGGAGATCCTGGGATATCAGAATCCGGACAATCCGCGCGACGAGAAGAACGGTTTTGTCCGTGGCATGCGCGTGATCAAAATGGAACTGGGCGAGCCCGACGAAAGAGGACGCCGCCGTCCGGTCGAGATCCCCGGCTCCGAATATGAGATCGAGGCAGACACGGTGGTCATCGCCATCGGCACCTCTCCGAACCCGCTGATCAAAGACACGACGGAAGGCCTGGAGGTCAACCGCCACGGCGGCATCGTCGTGAACGAAGCCGGCCTGACGTCCCGCGAGGGCGTCTATGCGGGCGGCGATGCGGTCACGGGCGCGGCCACGGTCATTTCGGCCATGGGCGCCGGAAAGGTGGCGGCAGCGGCGATCGACGAATATCTGTCAAACAAATAATAACCATACGGGATTTTAAATGCGGGCGGGAGCAGAGGCTTCCGCCCGCTGACATCATAGGGGGATAAACCATGGAACTGGATCGGGAACAGGTAATACGGATCATTGAAGAAGAAAAAGCGATCGCGATTCTGCGCGGCGGTCAGGGCAAAGATGCCCTGAATCTGGCCGAAGCGCTTTTGGCGGGCGGAATAAAGCTGATGGAGCTCACCTTTGATCAGAAAGATGAGGACGCGCGGAAGAAAACAGTTATCGATATTGCCATGCTGAATGAAGCGCTGGGCGATAAGATGCTGTTCGGAGCCGGGACGGTTACCTCTAAGGAGATGGTCCGCATGGCCTATAGCGCCGGCGCGCGCTTTATCATTTCACCGGACACCAACCCCGATGTGATCCGGCTGACCCGCGAGCTGGGCCTGGTTTCGATCCCCGGTGCCTTCACGGCAACAGAGGTCATGACTGCGTACCGGGCCGGTGCGGATTTTGTCAAGCTGTTCCCCGCAGATCTCGGCGGCCCGGCTTACATCAAGGCGCTTAAGGCGCCGCTCAGCCAGGTGAAGCTGCTGGCGGTAGGCGGCGTGAAAGTCGAGAACGTTACGGATTATCTGAAGGCGGGGGCAGTCGGGGCCGGGTTGGGCAGCTGCCTGTTTACTCCGGCGCAGATCCGGAACGGCGAGTGGGAGACCATCACCGAGAATGCGCGGCGGCTAAAGCAGGCGCTCGGAAAGGAGAGCGAATGAAACTGATCGTTCTGACCGGTCTGCCCGCCAGCGGAAAAAGCCGGCTGGCCCGGGCCCTCCAGGAGGAATTCGGCTGGCCGGTGCTAAATAAAGACAGTCTCAAGGAAGAACTTTTTGATACGGTCGGCTTTGAGAATTATCAGGAAAAGCGCGCGCTGGACCATGCCGCGAACGCGGTGCTGCTGCGTACGCTGGAATCATTGCTGAAGAGCGGCGTCAGCGTGATCGTTGACAATAATTTCGATGTCCGGGCGGCTGAAAGGCTGATGAAGCTCGTGGAGCAGTACCGGCCGGAGCTGGCCGTGGTGGAGCTCGGCGGCGACGTGGAGCTTTTCTATGAGCGCTATGTGAAGCGGGATTTAAAGGGCAAGCGGCATCCGGGCCATGCCCTGCAGGATCACTATCCGCTGCGGGAAGGCGAGGTCCTGGATCCCGCCCCGATGACACGGGAAGAATATAAGGAAAAATTCATTGACCGGGGAATGGCCCGGGCTGACTGGGCGCCGGAGCGGATCCATATCGAGCTTACCGAAGCCGGCCTGCCCGTGCAGGAGATTATAAGGAAGATCAAAGAGAAATTTGAAAACCCCTCCGGCCCTTCGGGCCACCTCCCCTATGAAGGGGAGGTAAATCAGACCCCCCTCAACAGGGCGCATGGTGCCCTGCGGGCACCAGTTTTGCGCCGACCGGAGCGAAGCGGAGACGCTGTCGCCGAAGGCGACTGGGGGGTTCGCCCCGTCGTCGCCTTCCCCTTCCGTTCCTTCCCGGAGCTCGTGGACGATGAAACCGTCCGAATTCTGGAAAAGGCAGGCTTTACGGTCCGCGCCAACCGCAGCGGAAAGCGCCTGCCGCCGGAAGAAATGAAGGAAATGATCCGCGACGCCTTCGCGGTGGTCGCCGGTTCGGAAAAATACGACGCGGAGACTCTCGCGGCCGCCGAAAACCTGAAGGTGATCATCCGCCTGGGCGTCGGTCTGGACGGCTTTGACTTAAACGCGATCCGCGAAAAAGGCATCCGCCTGGGCGTAATCGCGAACGACTACGCGGTCGCGGAGCACGCGCTGATGCTGATGCTTTCTCTGCTCCGGCGGCAGCCGATCCGCGAGCGCGAGCTGCGGGCCGGAAAGTGGAATCATGAAATAAACGAGGAGATGAGCGGCAAAACGGTCGGCCTGTTGGGCTTCGGGCGCATCGGACAGCGGCTGGCAAAGCTCCTTTCCTCCTTCCCGGTGAAGGTGATCGCTTACGATCCGTATTTTAACGAAGCGGCCGGCACTAGGCTGGGCGTCCGTTCCGTAAGCCGGGAGGAACTGCTGAAGCAGAGCGATATCATCTCGCTGCATCTGCCCGGCACGGCGGAAAATGCAGGCCTGGTAAACAGCGATTTCCTGGCAGCCGTGAAGCCCGGCGCGTACCTGATCAACACGGCCCGCGGGAGCCTTGTGGACGAGGCCGCTCTCTGCGAAGCGCTGAAAAACGGACAGCTGGCAGGAGCCGCCCTGGATGCCTTCCGCACCGAGCCGCTGCCGCAGGACAGCCTGTTATTTGAAGCGCCGAACCTGGTGCTGACGCCGCATATCGCAGCCTTAACGCGCGAGACCAACCTCGAAGCCTGCCGCACGGCGGTGCGGTCCATTTTGTCCGTATGGAACGGCGGCGAGGTCGAATACCCGGTGAAGTTGTAAAACAAAGAACCGCAAGGACCGCAAGCTGATCCGGGGCGAGGTCTCGAGCCCGATCGATCCGGCGGACGAGTGCCGTTTTGCGAAGCGCTGCGAGTTCTGCCAGGAGGCCTGCCGGGCAAGCTGCCCACAGCTTAAGGAAATCAGTCCGGGCCACTTCGTGGCCTGCCATCGCTTCCCGGAAGAGTAGGATGCTCTCCTGATTCACGACTCTTGCCCCCGGAAGCGGGGGAGGGTGGCTGCTGAAAGCAACCGGGCGGGGGCGACTTATATCAACTTTCCCAGGCGGGGGCTTCAGCTCCCGCCCTTTTCACCTCATAAAGTTTTTTCTTGAAAATCCTCTCTTATCGTTTTATACTTTATTCCGTTCTTGTGTAGCGTTACTGTCAAGTGATTTGCTGTTATCTGCACAGGTCCGCATCTCAATTCGAGAAGGAGAACTGCAAAATGAAGAGGTTTATTTCTCTGATCCTGACGCTGGCGATGGTGCTGTCCCTTGCCGCATGCGGCTCATCCGAAAGTACAGGTACCCCTGCCGCCTCCGGCAGTGAGAGCGCTGCGGC
>JAEEGL017198712.1_pt1 | contig 10809 bp, 10 predicted proteins | sample 9134231 | NCBI WGS metagenome assembly JAEEGL01 (sample SAMN16246548, study PRJNA631951) | gut metagenome | biome: gut microbiome; feature: rumen; material: fiber-attached | host: Bos | place: Iran: Karaj | collected 2018-10
ATCGATCATGATGATACGCGGATTTGCATAATCAATTCCGATACTGCTTGCTACAGCTGCCTGCATCGCCTCTTTGTCATTATCCATGACGACCGGGATCGCGTAGGCTGTCAGCCCATATCCGGTAAGGGCATTGGGATAGGTATCATCAAAAGAGAACTTCTCAAAGAAGCGTCTGGTCGTAACATCCGCACGTCCGGAACCGGTCGCGTTTCCATGGGACTCATCGCTGATATCGAGGATCGCAAGGCGCTGGGATTCGATACCCATTTTAAGCTTCGGATTGACACAGCGTCCGACAATGTTCGGGTCCATGCCCGCACCGGTATAGTTCTTGCCGATGGCACGTACAACAAGTGTATCGCAGTCCTTGAAATACAGTCTGCCCATGGCAGCCTTGGCCTTTTTCAAAAGTTCGGGTTCTACCGTTTCGATCTTTTCAGAAGGCACTACGTCCACCTCAAAGGTCTTGTCCATAGCATTTTCCAGAAGTGCTACGCCAAAAAGGATATTGGCATTTTTTATAACACTCTTTCCGATAGCTGCGATACGGGCGGACATAAAATCATCACCCATCGCATGGCAGGTGTATGCACCATGCTGCTTGCCGAGACCGATGGCTATGATCTTCATCAGACCGGACTCAAACGGTCCCTGAAAACTGGTATGTGCTTTGACGCGGTTGCAGAGGATAATGCCGTCCGCACCATAAGCGTTTTTATCGATATGGACTTCCAGATCATCCACTGTATCTATATGGACAGTCTCCATGGAAGAGCGGATCTCACACCCCATTGTTTCTTCTGTAATGCCAAGGCTCTTCAGGATCCCGAGCTGGCCTTCAGCTACAGCACCGCCATGAGATCCCATTGCAGGAATAAGAAACGGTGTTGCGCCAAGGGATTTCACCCAGTCCGCCAGTGCCCTGAGTGTCTGAGGCATATGATCGATACCGCGGCTGCCGGCAGTGATGGCGATCTCCTGGCCCGGTCTGACCCGGTCTTTCATAGTTTCCAGCTGAGCCGCAAGAGACGCGAAATACTGTTCGTCAGAGAGTTGGTTGCGCGGAAACACCTGCTCTGTTTTTACAAAGCGCGGAAGCTTTATATGCGAGATAAGTTTTGTCGAAGTAGACATCGTCCCGTCTCCTTTAATCCTAACATGATTTCTATTCTGTCCGAAAGTCAGACCGACGGACCAGAATGCTGTCTATATTGATTATACACAGAAAGCGGTACAGCCGCATCTGCGGAACGTACCGCTTTGTAATACAGTCTCAGATCATTATAAGTTAATTATCAGCCGCCGTATCCCATGATCAGCTTTGGAAGCCACAGTGAAGCCGCGGGAATATAGGAAACGACCAGCAGAGTCGGCAGCCATCCGAAAATGAGATATGCCATGTTGGGTTTCCACATATCCTGTACTTCCGCGTTCATAACACGCGCGGAAAGATAGATCTTGGGAGCGCAGGGCGGAGTGACATTACCGAAACCAAGGTTGACTGCGATGATCGCCGCAAACTGGATCGGGTCCATACCCATGCTCCTGATAACCGGAACAAGCAGAGGAGTGACAAGCAGGATCGCAGCCGTGTCGCTCATCAGCATGCCAATGATAACCAGGAACAGGTTAATAAGGAGGATCTGAATGAACTTGTTGCTCGAGATCGCAAGCAAGATGGCGATAAGGGTCTGCGGCAGCTTTTCATCGACAAAGATACGGCTCAGGATCGTCGTGCCGAAAGAAGTGATGAGGATAATGCCGGCAGTGGTGAATGCCTTGCGGAGAGAGCTCCACAGTGCCTTGCCGTTCAGCTCCTTATAGACAAGCATACCGACCGGGATCGCATAGATACACGATACGGCTGCCGCCTCGGTTGCGGTGAAGAGGCCGGAGTAGATACCTCCGAGGATGATGACCGGCATGAACATTGCCCAGACAGAGCTCGGCGCGCGGCTTCCATCCGGATTGAACTTCTGTGCCTGGATCTGTGCCTTGATCTCTTCCTTCGTCATTACTACAACGTTCTTGTCGTTACGGAGAAGGAACAGTGAAATGACGGAGAAAAGCACGATAACCATCAGGCCGGAAATAACAGTGCTGAGGAAGCATGCCAGGACAGACACTTCTGCTGCCCATGCATAAAGGATCATCAGGATGCTCGGCGGGATCAGCATGCCGATAATGCCGGCATTTGCCATCAGAGCAGCTACCACACCTGCCGGATACTTCTTTTCTTCGAACTTTGGTCGAAGGATCGAACCTATACATGAAATCGTTGCGTCACCGGAACCGGTGATCGCACCGAAGATCCCGCAGCAAAGGATCGCAATCAGCGTAAGGCCGCCGCGGATATGTCCGACGATACGGTTGGTAACGTTAACGATACGGGAACCGATACCTCCGAACTCCATCAGAGATCCTGCAAGGATGTACATCGGCATCGCGAGCAGTGTAATGGAACTCATCTTTGCAAAGCCGGAAGCCACCATGAATGACGTATTGTAATGGCCGAGGATCGACATGATCAGCGCTGCTCCCATGAAGGAAAAAGCGACCGGGATACCGGTGACCATCAGGGCAATCAATCCAAGGATGCCCGCTATAACTGTAGTTGACATATTTAAACTCCTTTCTATGCGCTCTTACGGGATTTCCTTTACAGGCTTGTCCGTGACCAGTACATAGATTGCCTTGCAAAGATGCATGAAGAAATAAATCGTAGTGAAGAAAAGACCGACGCCGCAGGATGCGTACATCCACATCTTCGGGAAGCGAAGAGCGTCTGTCAGCGGCTTTAACATCGCCTGAAACTTGAGCCAGTTGATGGCCAGATACAGGAAATAGCCTGAAATGATCGTGTTCAGTGTAAAGGTATAGACCCTCTGGATCGCCTTCTGGCGACGGGTCTTCATAAGGGTTTTGATCAGGTCGCCGGATACATGGATATCATCATAAGTGCCGAAGCAACATCCTATCCAGTAAATCCAGACGGAAAGCGTCGTGACGATCTCTTCCTGACCAAAGAACTGAATATGGAAGAACTGGCGCATAATGATCAGTGCCGCGAACAGGGCCAGGATCACCAGCAGTGTGATATTCATCGCACCGCCCGCGATGGTCATCCATACTTTGTTGATCTTGTCTAAAGCTTTTACTATTGATTTCATTGTGTCACCATTATCCCATTGATGATTATTTTTAACATGTCCCCCTCTCCCCCTTAGGGGAAGCGGGGGACATTCGTGTTGCTTACGTTAAAACGTATCTCGTTTACTCAGGTGACATCAAAGGCCCATGGATTCCTTGAGACCATCGAAGAACTCCTTGCCGAATACGCTCTCCAGCTCAGTCCAGGAAGTCTCACGGACTGCAGCTGCCATGGCTTCTCTTTCCTCCTCAGAGAACTCGATAACTTCGATGCCCATTTCTCTCAGCTGATCCTTGCATTCTTCCTCGTAGGTAAGGAAGTCAACATAGCTCTCCTGAACAAGCAGCTTGAAGTTTCTTGCGATGATCTCCTGCTGCTCAGCAGTCAGCTTGTTATAAACTCCGGTGTTGATCATGGTGCAAAGAGACTCCGGAACGATGTTGTAGTCATAGTAGTACTTGACCAGGTCGGAGAAGGAAGCGATAACCGTGTGCGGCATGCCTCCGCCGTAACCATTAACGATGCCGGTCTGCATGGAGGTGTAGATCTCTGAGTAAGCCATTGGGGTAGCATCAAAACCGATCGCCTTGATTGCACTGGTGTAAGCGGTAGATGCGGGAGATCTGACCAGAACGCCCTTGGGAACGCTCGGATCTGCAGGATCAGCCGCTTCCTTGTTGGTAGCGATACCTGTAATGCCGCCGAAGGAAGTGCCGAAGCAGGTGATTCCCACGTCAGCAAGAGCCTTGTTGGTAACTTCATCACAGTAGCTGCCCGGACCGAATACCTTCTCAAACTCCTCAGAGGAGAATGCGGTTCCGGGGATCTTACCGATCGCTGCAAGAGGGGTGATGGTTTCCTGCGGATTCAGAAGACCCATATCGATGGTGCCCATGATAACTTCTTCGTAAACCTGTGCAGCGTCACCAAGCTGGTTATAGGGATAAAACTCAATGTTCAGGGTACCGCCGGATTCTTCCTTGCAACGTTCGATGAAACGCTCGGACTCAGCGTATGCCGGGCTGGACTCAGGAGAAGAACCTGCGAAACGAAGGGTAACGACCTCACCTGCCGGTGCCTCAGCTGCGGGAGCCTCGGTCTCAGCTGCTGCTTCGGTTGCTGCTGCTTCGGTTGCTGCTGCTTCGGTTGCTGCCGGAGCTGCGGTCGTAGCCGGTGCACTGGAAGAACCGCCGCAGGCTGCCAGGGATGCTGCTGCCATAGCCAGAGTCAGGACAGTAGCGAGAATGCGTGATGTTTTTTTCATATTGATCCTCTTTCTTTAAAAATATAGGTAAAGTTGCTGCTGGAATGCTTTATCGCCAGCGGCAGGAGCTGTGCCGCCCGCCGCTTGGTTTCTTTACTTTCCCGCTGTCCGGTATGATCAGAACTCGATCTCCCTGATCTCAACGACTTCGGAGTTCTTATAAAGCTTGCCCTGAGCCATGCCCGGAAGAATTTCTTCAGCCTTGGCAATGATCTCTTCTCTGCTCATCGGCTTGGAGGGCTTCTCCAGATCTGCTTTCCTGATTCCAACAGATTCAAGTTCGATCCATGCTCTGTCTTCGATCTTGTCAAGAGCGATCGGGAATCCGCCTGCCTTCGCGATGGAAAGAACGACCGGTGAACATCCGAGTTCCTGTCCCGGAACAAGTCCGCTCTCAAGAGCTCTCAGTGTATACTCGGCATGAACGCTCTTCGGTGCTGCCACAGCCGGGAAATCGCTTTTGACTGTTCTTGCATAAAGACCTGAGTTGTGTGCAGTCTTGCCTGCGCCGTAGCTCCAGTTGAAGATACGTCCGAAGTGCTCTTTGACGACCATGCCGATACCTACGGAAAACTCCGGCCCGGCCGGTCCGATCAGAAGATCTCCATTCTTCATGATCTGGTTCATTCCAAAACAGGGAACCAGGATCTCGGTCATATCAACCATGTTCATCATCTCGGAACCGGTATTGTTGTTTGCGATACGACCGGTCATGGTCATGTTCTCGTTATGGACGTTACGGTAGCCGCGATCCTCGGTGTTGGGTCCTCTGTAGAGGCGCTTGCCGACATAATACTCAGTGTTCCACTGGCTCATATGCGGCTCTTCGGTAAGGATGCCCTGATAGTATGGGGTCTCGCTGACGTTGATAAATCCGAAATCCTTGTTGATCTTACCGTGGTCGATGGAAGCGAATGCCACGACTGCAGCGTCGCCCATGATGCCGTCGGAACTGACAGTTACAGCGTTGGTATCGATGATATCCACCGCGCCGAAGCTGTCCTTATATTCGTCAGCGATCTTCTGGCATGCCTCGAGGTAGGTGAGACCTGCTGCATCAACATCCTTCTTATCGATATAGATAAGATGGAAGGGAACCATTCCGTCTGCGGCGCCTGCCGGCAGGATTCTGTATTTCATCTTCATAGTTATCTCTCCTCTTATCTTTCTTTAGTCAAGCGGTGCTCTTCTGTCGATGACTTCTTCCGCGTCCTCGAGATAGACCTCTTCGCCGGGAACTGTCAGGAACATGGTATCCATGATGCATTTCGGGCACTTGCCATCCTTGTCATAGCCCTTGATAATGACGCTGTTGATGGTCTCCGCCACTCTCGGGATCATGGTTACCGTGACTTTCTTGATATCAGGATTGGAGGTGGTGATCTCTACGATCTCCTCCTCAATACGTCCAACTCTCAAAGATGCCAGTTTCGCAGACTTCATGCTCTCGAAACCGGTGATCTCTACTTCCGTATCAGGATTGATTTTCTTTCCTGCTGCTACTGCCTTGTTCAGGAAATCCGGCAATCTGGTGTGCATGCATTTCATATGCTTTCATTGCTCCTTTCAGCTTCGCGTTTTGCACTCTGTCGTTTGTGTACTATACTCTGTCGATTGTCGACATTTTGTGCTTTTATACTAATACATATTCTTTCCCTGTGCAAGCGTTTTTTTTTCTGATCAATAAAACCGGCTAAATGCACAAGCTTTATCTAAAGGCTTTGTCTAATGTGTACATAATTAAAAACTGCTTTTGCTCTGAGGCAAAAGCAGTTTTTAATTCCCGATATTAATCAACTGAGTTTGTATTCTTTTATCTCAATTTGTATCGTGCGCCTGCCGTTATACTCATTGATCTTCGGATAATACAGGATATCGATCGTTTCGGCTTGCCGGATCTCTTCCATCATTTTTTCAGCGTCGCCGAAGATGATCGCATCCAGCTGCACTCCGTGGTCTTCTTTCAGACGCATCCTCAGCACGTTCCGGTTTTTTCCGAGGATCCTGAAGTCAGATGCCCGGAGGCCTTTTTCCGCAAAGACCGGACGCTCGAAGCCCTGTCCGAACGGAGCGAGCCTTTCCAGCTCGCCGATCAGTTTTGGAGTCACGTAGCCGATCGGCATCGGCGCATCGATCCATATCCTGTGGACAAAGTCCTCTGTGCTAAGCTTTGCCTGTTCATTGAGCAAATGCCGGAAAGCATCCAGGTCCTCTTCCCTCAGGCTCAGACCCGCAGCCATCGGATGGCCTCCGAATTTGGTCAGATACCCTTCCGCACCGCAGAGCCCCTCAAACATGTTATAGGCTTCAATGGAGCGTCCGCTTCCTTTCAGGCCCTCCTGCGCCCGGGTGACAACGATCACCGGCCGTGCGTAGTATTCCTTCAGCCTGCCGGCAACTATACCTGCCAGGGACTCATGCAGCCCGTCAATAAAGACGACAAGAACTTTATCATTGCCGGAACTATGTTCCACGACCTCGATGCCCTGCTCCACGCCTGCCTCTGTCAAGGCTTTTCGTTCCTCATTGAGGCTGATCAGATGGCGTGCCAGCTGTACCGCTTCCGCAGGGTCTTCCGTAAGAAAAAGCCTGAGCGCGCTTTCTGCCGTCTCAAGTCTTCCGCCCGCGTTGATGGCGGGACCGAGGATGAATCCGACATGGTAGGCAGAGATCTGTTTGTCGTCCAGGTGGTATTCCCTGATCAGCGTGCGAAGACCCAGGCAGGCACTGCCATAGGCGTTTTTGTCCGCGATCTGCCTTCCTCCGTTCATGATCCTTAAGCCTTCGCCGACAATGATCCGGTTCTCGCCTTTCAGGGCCATGATATCGCCGATCGTTGCGATCGCCGCAAAGTCTATATATGTAAGCCAGCGGTCGTCAGGAAGACCGGCAAGGCGGAACAGCGCCCGTATGAGTTTCCATGCGGTCACCGCACCGCAGATATCCTCATGAGGATAACGGCTCGACTCCCTCTTGACATCAACGACGGCATCCGCAGGGGGCAGGATCTCCGTCCCTTTTTCATCACGGCGGACGTTATGGTGGTCTGTTACGATGACCGTCAGTCCGTGATCTTTTGCTTCCTTAAGCTCATCGACAGCCGCGATACCGTTATCGCATGTCAGCAGCAGATCCACACCCGCGTCGATGGCTTCCAGTACGATGCTTCTGTTGATTCCGTAACCGTCACGTATACGGTCCGGGATACGGTAGTCAGCACTGCCGCCTGCCTCGCGTATCCCTTTTAAAAGGATATATGTCGCACAGACACCGTCGATATCGTAGTCCCCTACGATACGGATATGTTTTGCTTCCTTTACGTACTGCCACAGGATCGATGCCGCTTTGTCCATATCCGGAAGCAGCATTTCGTCATAAAGCTCCTTCGTGCCCGCATGCAGGAAATAATCGATCTCTTCGTCCGTACAGATGCCGCGGTTTCTTAAGATCCTGGCTGTGACCTGATCGATCCCGAAGCGTTCCGCGATTGCCTTGAAGTCTGCCCTCTTCGTGTATACAAACCAGGAACTCTTTGCTTTATTCATGATAAAACAGATCCTGATCGTCCAGAAGGTAGCTGTCTTCGTCCTCTTCTTCCTCCGGGAACTCCAGATTGTCAGTAATATCCCCAAAGATCACGGCGATCTCAGGGTTGACCGTCTCCGCGTCCTTAAAGACTTCTTTGACCTTATCCAGATACAGCATCAGATCAAAATCAATATCGTCAAACTCCGGCACAGGCATAAAAAAGCCGATCGCAACCGGTTCGGTGACAGACGTCAGTTCATCATAAAGAGCATCGAGATTCTTTCCGTAATACTCCGGAAACCCCATCTCCCGTGCAATATACTCATGCACTCCCTTTTTCGATTCGGGAATGCTGAGATCCAGCAGTACCTTTTTCATTATGGCTCTCCGTATAACAGTTCAAAACTTTCGTAGTGATCTTTCGTATAATAGATCAGACCGTCATTGCTGAAAATGATCCTCTTCGGTCCGCGGCTTCCTTTTTTGGGATCATAATCGATATCACATTCGAAATATTTACGCCCTTTCTTCTTCGGCAGCAGTTCCTCATAGTTGCCGAAGTGATCACCGCCGATACTCATTCCGGGACAGACATCATCCAGGTTGCCCTTTGTATTGTCCCATCCGGCGTCCTTTGCTTCATTCTTTGTGATGTAGTTCGACGGCAGATGCCCGTAAGTATGGATGTAGAGGGCAACACTTTCTTTGTCCGTGTAGCTGCCGTCCTCATCGAGCGCTGTCTGTGCAGGATCATCTTCACTTTCAGGTTCTTCAGAACCGGAATGCTGAATTGTTTCGACCGCAATAAAATCAGTTTCTCCCTGTGGAGAAGTTTCGGTCAAGCCGGCCGAAGTCGGCGCTTCAATCACGGCCGCAATGGTAGTTGCCGGTTCCGGAGATTGCCCGGACGGCATATTCCGGATCAGTCCGAGTATATAAAAGACTGCCACGATGGCAAATATGACCAGTTCGATCTTAGTACGTTTTTTCATGGAATCATTCCCTTCAGCGTCCGGCTGTCTGTAAACAGGACAAAATACATCAGCTATTATATCACATTTAAACAAACTTCATACTTGTTTTTATACCGGCAGTGTGGTAGACTTTATCACATTAAACTATTATCGGGCAACAGTATACCTGATAGCCTGAACACATGATGATCCCGGACCGTTATGCCGGCCCGCGTTTCAGGCAGGATTAAGGAGGAATTTATGAAGAAATATAACATTGCTATTTTAGGAGCTTCCGGTGCCGTCGGACAGGAAATGATCAAGATCCTGGAAGAGTATCAGATCCCGGTGGGAACGCTGCTTCCGCTTGCAAGCGCCCGCAGTGCCGGTTCCGTGATCCGGTTCAACGGTCAGGACATTGAGATCAAAGAAGCGACTGAAGACAGCTTTAAGGGCATGGATTTTGTGCTCGGTGCCGTCAAGAACGCCATGTCCAAGAAATTTGCTCCCGCCATCGTCCGCGCCGGTGCCGTCTATATCGATAACAGCTCCGCGTTCCGCATGGATCCCGAAGTGCCGCTTGTCGTACCGGAGATCAACGGTGAGGATGCATTCGCCAACAAAGGCATCATTGCCAACCCCAACTGCTCCACTATCATCACACTGATGGCTGTTGCGGCGATTTCAAAGATCTCCCCGATCAAAGCCATGGTCGCCTGCACTTATCAGGCTGTATCCGGTGCTGGCCAGGACGGCCTCTATGAACTGGAAAACCAGATGAAGGCACTTGCGGAAGGCAAAGCGGTCGAACGTAAAGTCTTCCCGCATCAGATCGCAAACAACGTCATCCCCTTTATCGGCAGCATGACCGATAACGACTACACAGACGAAGAGATGAAGATGCAGAATGAAGGACGCCGCATCATGCACCTGCCGGAGCTCAAGGTCAACTGTACCTGTGTCAGAGTTCCCGTCATGCGTTCTCACTCCATTGCCGTTACGGTCTACACTGAAAAACCGGTCAGTGTTGATGATGCAAACAAGGCGATTGCCGCATTTGAAGGCTGCCGTCTGATCGACGACTATGAAGGACGCTGCTATCCGACACCGCTTGATACCAGCGACCAGGATCTGGTGTGGGTCGGCCGTGTCCGCAGGGATCTTATCGCTGACAACGGCCTCGTGCTCTGGTGCTGCGGTGATCAGATCCGCAAGGGCGCCGCATCCAATGCGGTACAGATCCTGAAGAAGCTGATCGAGCGCTGATTTTCAGGTTATATCCGTAAAACAACAAAAAAGCCTGTCGTGTTTTTCTTACGACAGGCTTTTTATTATATTCAATTATTCTTCCCCAACAAACTCCCGGATGCGGTCCATGCTCTCTTCACTTAATACATGCTCGATCCTGCAGGCATCTTCTTCCGCGATATCGGTAGTTACACCCAGCTTCTCCAAAAAGCGGATCAGGACTTTGTGTCTTGCGTAGACAGCGCTGGCTTCCTTCATTCCTTCTTCTGTCAGCTCGATAAAACCGTTGTTGTCCATTGTGATCAGACCGGCGGTACGAAGGATGCTCATCGCCCTGCTGATACTTGGCCTGGAATAATCAAAGTGCTCAGCAATGTCAATGCTTCTGACGACGCCTTTCTCCGCTTTCAGCATGAGTATGGACTCAAGATAGTCCTCCCTGGACTCGCTGCGCTCCACTGCCATTTTGAATACTTCCCCTTTCTGAAAACCTGCTTTCATGAAGACCCGCGATCACTTTGTATCCGGCTATGCATAAAAACATCTAAATTAACTCTATCATATCAGCTGAAAAAAATATGTCAAGATTCAAAAAATATCTTGACACATGATGTTAGCCGTGGTAAACTAAATATCGTCAAGAAGATAGCATATGCTAACAT